>Ga0073934_10001357_pt1 | contig 59439 bp, 54 predicted proteins | sample LarsenN4metaG_FD_76834 | JGI IMG/M metagenome (GOLD analysis project Ga0073934, IMG submission 76834) | Hot spring sediment bacterial and archeal communities from British Columbia, Canada, to study Microbial Dark Matter (Phase II) - Larsen... ...
ACCGGGATGAAGCTCAGCGTGATGATCAGCAGCGAGAAGAACAGCGCCGGGCCGACCTCCTCGGCCGCCTCGGTGATGACCTTCCAGCGCGCCTCGCCGACGAGGCTCTCGCCGGGGTGCGCGTGCTGCCAGGCCTCGAGCTTCTTGTGCGCGTTCTCGATCATCACCACGGCCGCGTCGACCATCGCGCCGATCGCGATCGCGATGCCTCCCAGCGACATGATGTTCGCGTTGATGCCCTGCCAGCGCATGATCAGGAATGCCGCCATCACGCCCAGCGGCAGCGCGATGATGGCCACCAGCGCCGAGCGCAGGTGCCACAGGAAGATCGCACAGACGGCCGCGACGACGATGAACTCCTCGATCAGCTTCGCCGAGAGGTTGTCGATGGCGCGCTCGATCAGCGCGCTGCGGTCGTAGGTGGTCACCACCTCCACGCCCTGCGGCAGGCTGCCCTGCAGGTCTGCAAGCTTGGCCTTCACGGCCGCGATGGTCTGCTGAGGGTTCGCGCCCGAGCGCAGCACCACCACGCCACCGGCCACCTCGCCTTCGCCATCGAGCTCGGCGATGCCGCGCCGCATCTCCGGGCCCACCTGGACCGTGGCCACGTCGCCCAGCTTCACCGGGATGCCGCCGCGCGCCGCCAGCGGTACCGCGCGGAAATCGTCCAGCGTCTTCAGGTAGCCACTGGCGCGCACCATGTACTCGGCCTCGGCCAGCTCCAGCACCGAGCCGCCAGCTTCCTGGTTGCCGGCCATCAGCGCCTCGCGCACCTGCGCGTGCGTGACGCCGTAGGCGGCCAGCTTCAGCGGATCGAGCACCACCTGGTACTGGCGGTTCATGCCGCCCACGGTGGCCACCTCGGCCACGCCGGGCAGGCCCTTCAGCTCGTACTTCAGGAACCAGTCCTGCAGCGCGCGCAGCTGCGACAGGTCACTGCGGCCGGTGCGGTCGACCAGCGCGTACTGGAAGATCCAGCCCACCCCGGTGGCGTCCGGCCCGAGCGACGATTTCGCCGCGGCAGGCAGCCGGCCCTGCACCTGGTTGAGGTACTCGAGCACGCGCGAGCGCGCCCAGTACAGGTCGGTGCCGTCGTCGAACAGGATATAGACGAAGCTGTCGCCGAAGAACGAGAAGCCGCGAACCGTCTTCGCGCCGGGCACCGACAGCATCGTCGTCGCCAGCGGATAGGTGACCTGGTTCTCGACGATCTGCGGCGCCTGCCCGGGCAGCGTCGTGCGGATGATCACCTGCACGTCGGACAGGTCGGGCAAGGCATCGACCGGCGTCGTGCGCACGCCCCACAGGCCTGCGGCCGCGAGGAACAGCGTGGCCAGCACCACGAGGAAGCGGTTGGCCACCGACCAGCGGATCAGCGCGGCGATCATCGCGGCGCTCCGGTGCTGCCGTGGCCGGCGTGCGGGTCGGCCACGGCAGGTTCGCGGTCGATCGCGGTGACCACGTGCTCATCGCCCTTCTGGCGGAAGCGGAAGCGCACCGCATCGCCGGCCTTCAGCCCGCGCGCGAGGTCCGGCCGCGCGAGCTGGAAGGGCATCGTCATCGCCGGCCACTTCAGCGCAGGGACTGCTTCGTGTTCCAGGGTGATCGCCGCCGCGTCGAGCTCGACCACGCGGCCGCGGGTGGTGAACTCGCCGGTCGGCCCCTGCTGCGCGCTGGCCGCTGCTGCAGTGGTCGCGGCCGCTTCCGCCGGGGCACGCGCGGTCAGCCCTTGCAGGCTGGCCTCGGAATCGATGAGGAACTGTCCCGAGGCCACCACCTGCTGCCCAGCCTCCACCCCCTTGAGCACGGCCACCCGGCCGTCGACCTCGGCGCCGAGTTCCACTTCCACCGGGCGGTACCGGCCCGGCGCGTCGACCACGTAGACCAGCGCGCGGCGCCCGGTGCGGATCACCGCCTCGCCGGGGACGGTGACGACCTCGGTGCCCTGCCCCGCACCGAGCAGCCGAACGTGCCCGAACATGCCGGCACGCAGCCGGCCGCCGCGGTTGGGCACCTCGACGCGCACGCGCAGCGTGCGCGTGTCTCGGCTCGCCTCCGGGAGCACTGCCGCCACCTTGCCGCGCAGCACCTCGCCCGAGAACGCCACCAGCCGCAGCTCGGCGGGCTGGCCCGTGACCACTGCCGCGCCCAGCGCCTCGGGCACGGCCGCCTCGACCCACACCGTGCCCAGGCCGTTGATGCGCGCCAGCGTCATGCCGGCGGCCACCGTCATGCCTTGGCGCACCATCAGCTCGGCGATCAACCCGCCCGACGGCGCCACGATGGTCGTCACGGCCTGCGGTTGCCCGCTGGCATCCACGCGCTCGATGAGCGCGGCCGGCATGCCCAGAAGCGTCAGCCGCGAGCGGGCTGCCTGTGCCAGGACCGCGTCGCCGGTGGCCCGCACCGCGAGGTACTCGCGCTGCGCCGCCAGCCAGTCTGGGTGCAGCACCTCGGCCAGCGGGGCGCCCGCGGGGATTACGTCGCCCGGCGCACGCGGATGGACACGCTCGACGAAGCCGTTGGCGCGTGCCTGCACGATGCTGACATCGCGCTCGTTGAGCCCGACTGTACCGACCGCGTCCACCGCCGCCTGCAGCACGCGCTTCTCGGCCGTGGCGACGCGAAGGCCGAGCGACTGCATGGCCTGCGGCGACACCGCCACCGCCGACCCGGCGTCGGCACCCGCCTCGTCAGCGTACCGGGGCACCAGCTGCATGTCCATGAACGGCGACTTGCCGGGCTTGTCAAAGCGCTGCGTCGGCACCATCGGGTCGTACCAGTACAGCACCTTGCGCTCGGCGGCAGGGGCGGCAGGGGCGGCAGGTGCAGCCGCCGTTGCCGAAGCGCCTGCATGGCCGCCAGCCGACAGCCACTGCGAGAGCGCCCAGCCGGCGCCGATGCCGGCCAGCAGCAACACCGCGCCGGCCACCACGGTCTTTGAGGACGAGGGGTTGGATGAAAAGCTCATCGTGTTACTCCGCAATCAGGGTGGACAGGCGCAGGCGCAGGGCGGCGCGCTGCGCGTCAAGGTCGATGGCGCGCAGCTGCGTTTCCAGCACCTGGCTGCGCGCCCTCAGCACGGCCGCGAGATCGCCACGGCCGGCCTGGTAGGCCGCCGTCGCCAGGGCCACGCGCTCGGCGGCCAGCGGCAGACCGGCGGCCCGCACCCGCTCGGCCTGCGTGTCGAGCGCCTGCAGTTCGGCCAGCATCGCGTCGGTCTCCGCGGCATGGCGCCGCAGCAGTTCCTCGCGCTCGGCCTCGATGCGTTCGATCTCGCGCCGCTTGGCCTCGATCTGCGGCTGCTGGCGGCGATCACGTTGCCACGGCAGGTCGAAGCTGAGCTGGAACGACACCATGTCGTCGTAGCGTGGCCGCCGGCTGTACGCCACCTCCCACGACCAGTCGCCGCGCTTCTCCGCATCGGCCTCGGCCACCTCGGCCTGGGCCATCGCACGCATCGGCGCATAGGGTGCCAGCTCGGCGTGATGCGGCAACGAGCTGCGCAAGGCGTCGCCGTTCACGTCCATAGCCGGCGCTGCGCCCTGCAGCGGCGCAGCGGCACGCTCACCGATCCATCGGCGCAGTTCCACCCTCGCCTTGCGCACGTCCCGCGCCAGCTCGTCGGTCCGGTCGGCGATGGCCAGCGCTTCCTGGCGCGCCATCGTCAACTCCGCGGGCATGGCCGAGCCGGCGGCAATGCGGGCCGGCAGCGTGTCCTGCAGCAGCCGGTTCTCGCGCTGGAGGCCGGCCACCTGCGACAGCCGGGCCTCCGCGAAGTGCACAGCGAGCCAGGCCAGGCCGGCTTCGCGGCGCACCGCGAGTTCCGTGGCCGCCAGCGTCGCCCGATCGCGCTCGATGCGGGCCTGTGCAACCTGCTCGCGCGCATCGCGCTTGGCCCGGTTGGGCATCTCCTGCATCAGCGCAATGCGCTGCATCGTGCCGGCATCGCGCGTCGTGCTCCAGCGATCCGGCCCGGCGATCGGCAGGTTCTCGATGCCGACGGACAGGCGCGGATCGGGCAGCGTGGACGCCGCTGGTGCCAGGGCCGACGAGCCGGCCAGCGTGGCCTGCTGCGCACGCAGTGCCGGTGCCGCCTGGCGCGCCAGCTCGAGCGCCTCGGCATAGCTCAGCGACGGAGCGTCAGGGGCAGCCCACGCAGCGCTGGGTGTCAGGGCGGCCAGGCCCAGCACCCACGCCAAGGCCAGGGTGGACGGCTGGCGCCGCCCGGCGTGCCGGCGCGGCACGCGAACGTTGAATCGAGACACGACACTCTCCTTCGGATCGAACGCACGGCGAACGCAAGAGATCCGGGTGCGCCGAGACAGCGCACCCGGACCCAGGTCCGCGGGTCAGTTCCGAAGGACGAGGAAGGAGAGGTAGAGCGGCGGTGACCCGACGGGCGGCCCGTCGGCCACCGAGGCGGGCATCGTGGCCGCCAGCTGGGCGGCCTCGGCCACGTCGACGATGCCGACCAAGGCGGCGCCCACCGCCATGGCCGGCGGCGCGTCCGGCGCGGCCACCTGGCTGTTCACCGAGGTCTTGCCGGTCTCGCAGTGGGCCTTGCACAGCTGCGGCTGGTCCGGGTCCATGCGCGTGGGCATGCTGCCCTCGCAGTCCGGCATGGCCGCCATTGCGGCCGCAACGTCGTCAGGCGCCGGCGAGAGCTGCGGGCAGGCGTACGCCGCCGTGGCCAGCTGCGTGAACAGCACCAGGGCGATCAGCCAGCCGGACAGCCAGCCGCGATGACGACGCAACGCGCGCATGAACCGAAGTCTACGTTCCCCCCGGCCATCGCGCCTTGTCCCGCATCAAGCGCTCCGCACGTGTGCCTCAGCGCGTCAGCAGGAGGTTCAGGTCGACAGCCTGGCCCGACTTGTTGGTCCACATCCAACAGTAGTCCTGGTCAAGTACCACCTGAAGGCGCCCGCTGGCGCCGGCCAGGGCATCGCGGCGCTCCGGGTAGCGCACATCCTTGCCCTCGTGATAGTGGATGTTGAAGTTCAGCGGGCCACTGGCCTCGAAGCGCCAGGCCACTGAATCGGCCCGGGCGAGCTTGCCGCAGACCTCGGCGAACTTGCCCGGGGCCACGCTGACACGGCGTTCGAAGCGGCCCTGTTCGTTCCAGGCGATGTCGATGATGTCGGCCCGCGCTGCGGTGGAGCAGAGGATCGCCAGGCTCAGAGCAACGGATATGCGATGAATCATGCGCGTACTGTAGAGACAAAGCCGGACCAGAGATGCGGCTCACCGCGCGCTCGGCGCGGGCCCTCGGATCGGCCCCGGAAAGGCTGCACGGGCGTCCTCTGCCATCCGCCGCGTGCACCACGCCGCGTAGTAGCGACCCACGAGACCCCCGAGCAGGCGGGCAAGGCCTCGCCCCGGCAGCGCGTAGTCGATGAAGACGACCAGTCGCGAGCCCCCAGTGAACGGTTCGATGCTGAAACCCATCCGGTAGGCGCCGATGACCAGCAGGGTCGGTTCGCCCACGGTCTCCCAGACCTTGCGCTGCGGTGGGGCGTGTTCGGTCACCACTTCCTCGAGCCCGAGCCGCACACCCAGGACACGACCGCTCATCCGGATGACCGAACCCACCGCCTGGCCGTGACCCGCATCGGTGTCGATCCGCATCGAAGCGCCCGCCGTCATCAGGGACGGCTTCTCCATGTGGCTGGACAGGCGGCGGTGGTCGTCCAGGTGGGTGAATAGGCGCTCGGGCTCGACCGGCAGCACAACCTCGCTACGATGGTGAAAGGCCAGCGGCGACTCAGCTGCCACTGGGACGCCTCCGACGAACGAGCAGCCAGGTCCCCACGAGCACCAGCGCCGCATAGTTGAGCACCATGAACCACGGCGTGGTCCATGCAATGCCATCGAACCCACTCTCGGTGAACGGGTAGAGCACCGGCACCGCGTAGTAGTCGGCCGAGTGCGTGAACACGTCGATCACGAGGTGCGACCACCAGCCGAGCAGCGGGAGCCAGAACACACGTCGCACCGCCCAGGCGAGCGCGGTCACGAGCCCAGCAACCGGTGCGCTGTGCATCACGCAATGCAGGTGGTGCGACCACAGCTCGACGATGGGCGGCAGCCACGGCTCCTGCCCGGGCGAGGCCAGCGCGTAGCCGCGCACCGCTGCGAAGCTGCCGTCGCCGAGCGCCCACCAAGCGGCAATCGGCAGCAGATGCATCACGTCCGGCAAGGCCGCGAGGACCAGCGCGGCCGCCACCGTGCCTCGCGACAGTGGGCGGCGACGATGGACCGCCGCCGCCCCCGCGGCGGCCCAGAGCGTGTGCGCGACGACGTCCACCGCGAGGCGTGGGTCAGTCCCGCAGGAGCGCTGCCTTGCGCAGCCGCAGCGCGTTGCCGATCACCGATGCCGAGCTCAGGCTCATGGCCAGCGCCGCGATCATCGGCGACAGCAGCCAGCCGGTGAACGGGAACAACAGCCCGGCGGCCAGCGGCACGCCGAGCGCGTTGTAGATGAACGCGAAGCCGAGGTTCTGCTTCATGTTGGCGATGGTCGCCTGCGACAGCAGCCTCGCCTGCGCGATGCCGCGCAGGTCGCCCTTCACCAGCGTGACCGGCGCGCTGTTCATCGCCACGTCGGTGCCGGTGCCCATCGCCACTCCCACGTCGGCCTGCGCCAGTGCCGGCGCGTCGTTGATGCCGTCGCCGGCCATCGCCACGACCCTGCCCTCGCGCTGAAGCTTCTGCACGAGAGCCAGCTTGTCGGCGGGCTTGACTTCGCCGTGCACCTCGTCGATGCCCAGACGCTTGGCAACGGCGCGTGCCGTGGTCAGGCCGTCTCCGGTGGCCATCACGACGCGCAGGCCGGCGGCGTGCAGCGCAGCCAGTGCCTCGGCTGTGCTCGCCTTCACCGGGTCGGACACCGCGAGCAGCCCCGCCAGGCGCCCGTCCACCGACAGGTGCATCACGCTCGCCCCCTCGGCCCGCAGCGCCTCGGCCTGTGCGACGAGCGGATCGACGGCGACGCCCAACTGCTGCATCAGCGCTGTGTTGCCCAGCGCGACGCTGCGAGCTTCCACCCGGCCCCGAACGCCGATGCCTGTGCTCGACTCGAACTCCTCGACCTTGGCCAGTGCGAGCCCCTTCGCGCGGGCGGCCTGCACGATGGCGTCGGCCAGCGGATGCTCGCTGCCCTGGTCCAGGCTCGCGGCGATGCGCAGCACCTCGTCGGCCGTGAAGCCATCGGTGGGCACGGCACGGTCGAAGGCCGGTTTGCCTTCGGTCAGCGTGCCGGTCTTGTCGACGATCAGCGTGTCGACCTTGCGAAAGTGCTCGATCGCCGCCGCGTCGCGGAACAGGATTCCGCGCGTCGCGGCGCGCCCGGTGGCGACCATGATGGACATCGGCGTCGCCAGACCGAGCGCGCACGGGCAGGCGATGATCAGCACCGCCACTGCGTTGATCAGCCCGTAGACCCAGCTCGGCTCGGGGCCGAACACGCCCCACGCGAAGAAGGTGGCCACCGCGATGGCCACCACCGCCATCACGAACCAGCCCGCCACCTGGTCGGCCATGCGCTGCATCGGCGCCTTCGAGCGCTGTGCCTGCGCCACCATCTGCACGATCTGCGACAGCATGGTCTGCGCGCCCACGCGCTCGGAGCGCATCACGAGCGCGCCGCTGGTGTTGAGCGTGGCGCCGATGAGCTTGTCGCCCGGGCGCTTGCTCACGGGTACCGGCTCGCCGGTGAGCATCGATTCGTCGACCGCGCTGGAGCCTTCGGTCACCACGCCGTCGACGGGCACCTTCTCGCCGGGCCGCACGCGGAGCAGGTCGCCGACGTGGACATGGGTGAGAGGCACGTCTTCCTCGCTGCCGTCGGCGCCGATGCGGCGCGCCGTCTTCGGTGCCAGGCCGAGCAGCGACTTGATCGCTGCCGAGGTCTGCGAGCGGGCCTTCAGCTCGAGGATCTGGCCGAGAAGCGTTAGCGAGATGATGACTGCGGCAGCCTCGAAGTAGACCGCGACACGACCCATGGCCTGGAACGACGCCGGGAACACGCCCGGCGCCACCGTCGCCACGACGCTGTAGGCAAAGGCGGCCCCGGTGCCCAGGCCGATGAGCGTCCACATGTTCGGGCTGCGGTGGCGCACCGACTGAACGCCCCGAACGAAGAACGGCCAGCCGGCCCACAGCACAATGGGCACAGACAGAACCAGCTCGATCCAGCTCTGGGTGGCCATCTCGAACCACTGCAGCCGGTGGCCGACCATCGCGAGCAGCGTCACGAGCAGCGTGAGCGGCAAGGTCCACCAGAAGCGGCGGCGGAAGTCCGCCAGCTCGGGGTTCTCGTCCTCGTCGAGCGTGGGCAGTACCGGCTCCAGCGTCATGCCGCACTTGGGGCAGTTGCCGGGATGGTCCTGCCGCACCTCGGGGTGCATGGGGCATGTGTACACGGTACCGTCGGGCACCGCAGCAGCGGGCGACTCGGCCTGATGCGCGCCATGCCCTCCGGGCGGCGTGTTGCCGTGCGGATGGCCATGCTCGTGGCCGTGGTGTTCGTGGCCGTGGTGGTCGTGGTGTTCGTGGCCGCCTTCGGACGCGTGCTCGTGCCCGTGGTGGCCGCCGTGCTTCGGCTGTGCGTGCATGTCCATCGGGTCAGCCTCCACGCGAGCCCTGGTCGGTCCCCGAACTGTGGTGCGTTCCATGGTGCCGATGGCCACCGTGGCCGTGGAAGAGATGCATCACCGGGCAGGCCAGCAGCAGCAGGTACGGCCACAGGCCGGCCACGTGACCCCAGTGCTCCCTCAGCAGGTAGAACACCACGATCAGTGCCACCATCAGCAGTGCCACGGTCAAGGGCCCGCGGCTGCGCGGTGTGCCGGCGTCTTCGACGGGTTGGTTCATGAACGGCTCCTCGGTCGGTTGGGCATCCGTGATGCCCGGGCGGGACAGGTCAACCATAGGCCTTGCCCCCGTGTGAAGGTCAAGCGGCTTTGCGCCGGTGCCTCAGCGACTGGCCGCCCGGTTCAGCTCGTCGTGCCGGACGCGGATGTCGGCCGGCCACTGTGCCTTGATCCACGAGAGAGCGGCGACGATCTCCGCGTCGCTGAGCACGCCGTCGTAGGCGGGCATGGCCGACACGTAGTCCTTCAGGTTCGCTGCCTTGGCCACACCGTGCTTGGTGATGCGGAACAGCAGCTCGTCCGGGTGGTGCCAGGTGTGCCCGCTCGCGTCGTGCGGCGGTGCCGGCAACCGGCCATCCGGGCCCCGTTCGCGCCAGTGGGGCTGACCCTCCAGGCGCGCGCCGTGGCAGGCCGCGCACCGCGCCGTGTAGACCTGCTGCCCGAGCGCAGTGACGGCCGCATCGTCTGGCCGCAGCTGGACTGGCCGCTCCGCGGCGCGGTCCGCTTTCCAGACCACCGCCGCGCCGACGCCGATTGCGGCGACGGCCCCCGCCATGAGCGCCGCGGCCTTCCAGGGCTGGCTGCGATCCGCCATGGCTCAGGGCCGTGCCGGCGGCGGACCCATGCGGTCCATCATCATCTGCATCATGGACTGCATCATCTCCATGCGCTTCTCCATCATCTGATGGCGCGTGGCCATGTCCATCGGGGCGCTTGCCGCGCCGGCCGGAGCCATGCCCCGCATGCCCCCCATGCCCATGCCCCCCATTCCTCCGGGGCCCATGCCGCCCATCATGGCCATGCCATCCTGCATCAGCTTCATGTGGTCGGCCATCAGGGCCTGCCGCTCCTGCGGCGTGCCCGCACGCGACATCTTCTCGTGCATCTCGCGCATCTTGGTCATGTGTGCATCCATCATCGCCATGCGGTCGGCGGGCGCGGAGGCAGGAGCCGCCGTACCGGCAGGATGGTGTGCCGCGTGGTCGGCGGCCCCGGGCGCGCCGGGGGTCTGGGCGCAAGCGGTGAGCACGAAGGCAGCCGTGCCAGCAATGACGAGTGAACGAAGCGTGGTCATGGTGGGTCTCCAGTGGTGACGTGAGCGAATTGCCGTCGCAGGACGGCGCATGACGGGGAAGTAGCCCGCGGTGGCAGCAAGCCGGGCAGTCAACGCGTGACGGGCCGGCAACGGCGCGGGCACAGCCACGCGCGCACCAGCCCTGCGGAAGAGCTACCGCGTCAGCCGCAGGAACGCGATGGCGACTGGCAGACCCGGTGGCGGGGGCGCTGCACGCGGACGCCATCGGGACACGACCCGATCGAGCGTCTGCGCCGGCCAACTGCCCGACGCGGCAGGCGGCGGCATGCCAGCGTCGGCGTTGCCATCCGCCTTCGTGGGCTGCGCCTTCGCGACGATGCTCTGCTCCAAGTCGCAGAAGCTGATGCAGGACTGCAAGCCGGCGTCCAGATCGTCTTCCGCTCCGGTGTCCGCCGCAGCGCGGTGCGCCCGGACATCGGCACCGGCGTCGATCCGCAGGTGGTGTTCAGACCGGCCCTCCGCGGCCGCAGACGGCTGCACGAGGCAGGCATTGGCCCAGCTCGCGAAGGTCGCGAACAGCCAGACGAACAGCATCGCCGCCGCGGTGCGGCGGGGCCGCGGAAGAAGCTTGGCCGTTGACATGAACAGAGTGGCCGATGAGCCATGACCCGTCAGCGTCTTCATGCTAGGTGGAAGCGCAGTACCGCGGTTGACGCTTGTCAAGTTGACAAGCCGCTGGGACAGCGGGACCGCGCTGCGCGGCTATTTCGCCGCCTCGATGACGGTCACGACGTAGCCGCTGCCGGCCTTCTCGGCGCGGAACTTCACCTTGTCGCCGACCTTCACCTTGTCGAGCAGCGCGGGCTCCTTGACCTGGAAGACCATCGTCATGCCCGGCATGTCGAGGTTCTTGATCTCGCCGTGCTTGAGCGTCAGCTTGCCTGCGTCCTTGTCGATCTTGCGGACTTCGCCGTCGGCCATGTCGCCGCTGCTCGCCGCCGCCGTCGCGGGCGTGGCAGCGTGGTGCGCGGAATGGTCATCGGCCTTCTGCTGTGCCAGGGCGGGGCCGCTCAGCAGCGCGGAAACGAGCAGTGCGGAAACGAGGTGGTTCATAGGGACTCCGTGATGGATGGGGTGAAGGAAGAGAAGGCTGTCGCCAGGCAGCGCTCAGGCCGTCACGTTGATGGTGCCGACCATGCCCGCCGAGTAGTGACCGGCGATCAGGCAGGCGAACTCGAAGGTGCCGGCACGGTTGAAGGTCCAGACGATCTCGCCGGTCTTTCCCGGAGACACGTGGGCCATGTACGGCTCGTCGTGCTCCATGTTCGGGAACTTGATCATCAGCTCGGCGTGCTTGGCGTTCTCGGCCTTGGTGCCGATGACGAACTCGTGCATCACCTTGCCGGTGTTCTGTACGCGCAAGCGCAGCGTCTCGCCTTGGCGCACGTCGATGCGCTCGGGCGTGAAGCGCATGTTGTCGCCCATGCGGAACTCGATGGTGCGACGAACGGCCTTGGCATCGCCGGCCACGCCCCAGTCCTTCTGCTCCTTGCGGACAGGGCCAGTCTTCTTCGGGTGGTCTTCGTTGCCATGCGCGCGTGCCAGGCCGGTGAAGCCGAGACCGAGGGCCGAGACGGCGAGCAGGAGATGGCGCTTGCTGGTTTGCATGAGGGTTCCTTGTCGATGTGTGGGAGGAAGTGAACGCAGCGGCTGGCGCTGTCGTGCGTGGGTGCCGTCAGTGGCTGGCGTGTCCACCCGATGGCTTGCGCACCTTGACCTCGATGTCCTGCGCGGGCCTCGAGACCGCCGGCATGGATCCGGCGCTCTCGGACTTGAAGCGCGCCGGGTCGGGCAGTGCGCCGGTGAACTCGTAGGCGACGGTGCCCGGCGGGTGCTGGTACCAGCCCGGGTCGCTGTAGTCGCCGCGCTTCTGTTCTTTGCGCACCTTGACGACGCTGAACATGCCGCCCATGCCGACAGCGCCGAACGGCCCCTGCCCGGCCATCATCGGCGCGGTGTTGTCCGGGAGCGGCATCTCCATCTCGGTCATGTCCTTCATGCCGCGCTCACCCATCACCATGTAGTCGGGGATGAGCTTGGTGATCTGGCGCGCCACGCCGCGGTGGTCGACGCCGATCATCGTCGGAACGCCGTGCCCCATCGCGTTCATCGTGTGGTGGCTCTTGTGGCAATGGAAGGCCCAGTCGCCCTCCTCGTCGGCCAGGAAGTCCATCTGCCGCATCTGGCCCACGGCGATGTCGGCCGTCACCTCGTACTGGCGCGTGCTCTTCGGCGTGGGGCCGCCGTCGGTCCCGGTGATCAGGAACTCGTGGCCATGCAGGTGGATCGGGTGGTTGGTCATCGTCAGGTTGCCCACCCGGATGCGCACCTTGTCCATGTGCCGAACCACGAGTGGGTCGATGCCGGGGAAGATGCGGCTGTTCCAACTCCACAGGTTGAAGTCGAGCATCGTCATGATCTTCGGCGTCGCGCTGCCCGGATCTATGTCGTAGGCGTTCAGCAGGAAGCAGAAGTCGCGGTCGACCTCGTCGATCAGCGGGTGCTTGGTCTTCGGATGCGTGACCCAGAAGCCCATCATCCCCATCGCCATCTGCACCATCTCGTCGGCATGCGGGTGGTACATGAATGTGCCGGGTCGGCGCGCCACGAACTCATAGACGTAGGTCTTGCCGGGTGGGATCCCGGGCTGGTTCAGGCCGGTGACGCCGTCCATGCCGTTGGGCAGGCGCTGGCCGTGCCAGTGGATGCTGGTGAGTTCGCCGAGCTTGTTGGTGACGAACAGCCGCACGCGGTCGCCCTCCACCACCTCGATGGTCGGGCCGGGACTCTGGCCGTTGTAGCCCCACAGGTGGGCCTTGAAGCCGGGTGCCATCTCGCGCACCACGGGCTCGGCCACCAGGTGGAACTCCTTGACGCCATTGTTCATGCGCCAGGGCAGCGTCCAACCGTTGAGCGTGACAACGGGGTTGTAGGGCCGGCCGGTGCCCGGCACCAGCGGAGGCATCGTGTCGGGTTTGGTCTGGATGACGGGCTCAGGCAGGGCCGCCATTGCCACCTTGCTGACGGCCGTGGCCGTCACGGCGGCAGCCGCCACACCGGCACCGTTGAGAAAGCTTCTTCGGGAAACCATGGATTCAGTCCTTGTGTTCGATTCGGGCGAAGGTGGTTCGTCAGTGGCCGGGGTCACCCGCCGGGCCGGCCGCCATCGCGGGGCCTGCCGCGGCCGTGAGGCTGGGCTTGCCGACGAGCGCCATGTCGAGGTCGGCCTGCGCGATCCAGAAATCGCGCAGCGCATCGATGGCGCCGTTGACGCTGGCTATCTGCGAACGCGCATCGGCCAACAACTCGAACACGCCGATCAGCATGCCGTTGTAGCGAAGCAGGTTCTCTTCCGAGATGCGTGCCTTCAGCGGCACGATCTCGTCGCGCTGGTGCTTCGCGATGTCCCAGGCCGAACGGTAGGCGCCGTATGCCTCGCGCACCTCGGAGCGGGCATTGATCGCGGTCTCCGCAGCGCGGTGCAGCGACTGCATGTAGATGCCCTCTGCACGGGCGACCCGGGCACCGCCCCAGTCGAATAGCGGCAGCTCGAATCCGATCTCCCAGCCCTTCTGCGTTGGCGCCTCGTTGCTGCTGTTGCGCACCAGGCCCAGCTCCAGCACGTTGACGAAGCGCGTGGTGCGAGTGAGGCCCAGGTTGCGGGCGGTGGCCTCGGCGCCGTTGCGCGCCGCGGTAACGTCCAGCCGCTGGGCGAGCGCGGTGCGCTCGATGTCTGGCAGATCGCGCGGCTGGGTGGGCAGGTCAGGCAGGCGCTCTGGCAGCTTGAAAGCGGTCTGCGTACCCCACACCCCCAGCAAGCGCGTGAGGCGCTCGCGCGCCGCACGTTGCTGCTGCTCGGCACGGGCCAGGTTCAGCGCTGCATCGGCATAGAAGCCCTGCTCGCGCGCCTGCTGGAGCTTGTTGAAGTTGCCCACCTGCGCCATGCGCCGCGCCAGTTCGGCACCAGCCTCCGCGGCCTGCATCACCTGGCGGCTGTAGCGCACCGATTCCTCGGCGGCCACCGCCTGCACCCAGGCCTTGCGCGTGTCGGCTGCCAGGGACAGCACCTGCATCGCCACCGTGGTGCGCACCTGCTCCAGGCGGCGCGCCTCGACGCGCTGCACCAGCGGCATGGCGATCAGCCGGGCAAGATTGAAGTGGAGACCGCGTTCGAGCTCGATCTCGTCACCCTTGGTCAGGCGGCCGAAGCTGAAGCCGGGGTTCGGCAACCGGCCCGCCTGCACGACCTCCGCCTCGGTGATGCCCAGCTCGGCGTAGGCCGCCTGCAGGCCACGGTTGTTCAGCAAGGCGACCTGCACCGCATCGTTCATGGACAGCGGCTTGCCCAGGAGTTCGTCCACGCGCTGGGCGATGCGGTCCAGGTCTTCGGGCTGGCGGGCCCAAGCCAGTTGCACAGGGGTCCCGATGCGCTCGGCGGTGGCCTTCTCGACGGTAGCGAAGCCGCCGTCGGGGCTCAGGGACGCGCAGCCGCTCAGCACGAGCACCACTGCAGCCAGGCCCGTGAGACGGACCGGCACCGCCCGGGCGAACGCTCGTGGGGGGGATGGTTGTCGGGTCATCGTCATCCCCTCAGTGCATCTTGTGGCCGCCGTGCGCCGGCATGGCGCCCGACGCCGGTACGGGTGCGGGCGTGGTGCGACCGGCCGGTGCGACGGGTGCAGGCTCAGGCTGCTGCGCCTCGCGTGCGTAGGCGCGCCAGCCCCCGATGCGGTTCACCGCCTCATTGGCCTCCTTCCAGTCGATGCGCTTGTCGTCGCCCAGCCTTCGATAGCTGGACAGCGCAGAAGAGTGGGTGGCAGCCGGCACGCGGACCTGCGCATCGAGCGGGTCCGCCCGTTCGTTGCGGGCGGGAGCGCCCTGGTGCTGGGCTTGAGCGAACACCGCTACGGTCAGCAGCGCAGTGAGAGGAATGCCTCGACAGCGGCCAAGGCGAAAGGGAGACAGAAACATGGAATCCTCGCGAGAGCTTCAACGACGGTCCTGCGGCCAAGACACGCAGGTGCGTAGGTGAGGATCTGGCGCGATCCGCCGGATGGGGCGAGGAGTCGGTCCGTTGGACCGTGGCTGGTACCGTCAGGACAGCTGACGGGAGGAGCTCAAAGGCACCCGCTGCACCCCAGCGCGTCGCGCCGGATCAGGCGAGGACGGTTCGAGGCGGACGGTCGAGCCCGTCAGGTTGGTGCGATGCGACCGGTTCCACCGTCGGCATCGGCGCAACGTGCTCCGGGATCGAGGGCGTCGGAAGCACAAAGCTGGCCGGCAGGCCCAGCGCAGAGCAGCAGGCGGCGCAGGCGCTGCAACTGAACTTGCCGTGGTGCGGGAACAGGCCCGTGGCGTCGTTGCCATCGGCATCCGTGGCGGGTTCGTCGGCGACTGGGTGCGCCGGCACCGCGTGCTCATGCACGCCATGACCCGTGGCCGCCGGTTCGCGCCCAGGGTTGGCGGCATGACTGGAAGGCGATACGGGTGCGTCAGCCATCTGCCCTTGCATCATCCGCTCGTGGCTCGGCCCGCAGAAAAACATCACGGACGCAGCCATGCCCTGCACAGGCATGGCGATCACCATGACCCAGACAAGGAAGGCGCGAAATACCCGTTGCATGCCACGAGTGTATCGAAACCGGGTTGACGACGCTCAGGCTTCAGCGGGGCAATGTGCGCGCTCCGGTCCGGAATGAGGCTGCCCGCTGCCGCTGAGCGACCGCGCCGCGCGAATGATCGGCGGGAGCGCCGGCCAGTACCGGGCCTGTCGCCTCCAGCGTGTCGATGATCGGGCAATCCGGTCGATCGTCGCCGTGGCAGCCGTGGACCAGATGCGCCAGCGCCGCTCGCATCGATTGCAGCTGTGCGAGCTTTGCATCGAGTTCCGCGATGTGTGCCTCGGCCAGGGACTTGACCTGCCGGCTGGACCGCTTGCGGTTCTGCCACAGGTCCAGCAATTCGCGGATCTGTTCCAGCGAGAAGCCCAGGTCGCGCGAGTGGCGGATGAAGCGCAGCATGTTCACGTCGCGTTCGCTGTATTGGCGGTAGCCCGCATCCGTGCGGGTGGACGCAGGCAGCAGCCCGATGCTCTCGTAGTGCCGGATCATCTTTGCCGAAAGGCCGGTGGCGCCGGCAGCTTGTCCGATGTTCATACCCATGGCCTTTGTTCCTCGAGACAGTTCGATCATTCCGTTGCTGCGCCGCGCCAGCGACGCAGGGTCAGCGCATTCGCGACCACGCTGACGCTGCTGAACGCCATGGCCGCACCGGCGATCACCGGGCTCAGCAGGCCGAAGGCCGCCAGCGGAATGCCGAGCACGTTGTACGCGAAGGCCCAGAACAGCCCTTGCTGGATCTTCGAATAGGTGCGGCGCGAGACGTCGAAGGCGTCGGCCACGAGGCGCGGGTCGCCGCGCATCAGCGTGATGCCGGCGGCCTCCATCGCGACATCGGTGCCGGTGGACATCGACAGACCCACGTCGGCGGCCACCAGCGAAGGCGCGTCGTTCAGGCCATCGCCGACCATCGCGACCACTTGGCCCTGGTTCCGCAGATGCTGCACGATCTCGGCCTTGCCGCCCGGCAGCAGTTCGGCACGCACCTCGTCGATGCCGAGTTCGCGCGCCACCGCCTGGGCGCTGCCGTGGTTGTCTCCGGTCAGCATCACCGTGCGGATCCCCAGCGCGCGCAGTCGCACCACGGCCGCCTGGGACGCCGGCTTGATGGTGTCGCCGAAGGCCAGCAGCCCGAGCACGCGGGCTCCTGGAGCGTCGCCTGTAGCGGCTCCTTCCGTCGGCGCCAGCAGCCACGAGATGCTGCGCCCCTCGCCCTCGAGGCGCTGGGCGGTCATCAGCAGCGCGCCCGGCTGTGCGCCCGACTCGTTCATGAGCCGCGTGCTGCCGAGCAGCAGGCGCTGGCCATCGACCACCGCCTCCACGCCGCGGCCCGGCAGCGCGCGGGCGTCGCGCGCCGCGGGCACGGCGATGCCTTCGGCCTTGGCCTTCTCCATGACGGCATGGGCCAGCGGGTGGTCGCTGCCTTGCTGCAGCGCGGCGGCCTGCGTCAGCACCTGGCCGACCTGTGCGTCCAGGCCTGCCTCGACCGCCACCAGCGACGGCTTGCCTTCGGTGAGCGTGCCTGTCTTGTCGAAGGCCACCGTGGTGACCGAGTGCGCCACTTCCAGCGCCTCAGCGTCCTTGATCAGGATGCCGCGGCGCGCTGCCACGCCGGTGCCGGCCATGATCGCGGTCGGCGTTGCCAGGCCCAGCGCACAGGGACAGGCGATCACCAGCACCGCCACCGCACTGATCAGCGCCTGCTCCCAATCTCCGCTCCAGGCCAGCCAGCCGAAGAAGGTCAGCACCGCGATGCCCAGCACCACGGGCACGAAGACCGCGCTGACGCGGTCGACGATGCGCTGGATCGGCGCCTTGGCCGCCTGGGCCGACTCGACCATGCGGATGATGCGGGCCAGCGTGGTCTCGGCGCCGATCGCGCCGGTGCGCACCTGCAGCACACCTTCCTCGTTGACTGAACCGCCGGTGACCGTTCCACCCACGGCCTTGGCCACCGGCAGGCTCTCCCCGGTGATCAGCGACTCGTTGACGTGGCTGCGGCCGTCGATGACCTGGCCATCGACGGGCACACGCTCGCCCGGGCGGATCACGACGATGTCACCCACCGCCACCTGCTCGACCGGTGTCGAGATCTCGGCCCCCTCGACCAGCACGCGGGCGACCGTCGGACGCAGCGCGTTCAGCGCACGGATCGCATCCGCCGTTTGCCGCTTGGCGCGCGCCTCGAGCCACTTGCCCAGCAGCACCAGCGTGATGACGGCCGCCGAGGCCTCGAAGTAGAGGTGCGGCATGCCGTGCGCTGCGTGCTTGAACAGCAAGTAGACCGACAGCCCGTAGGCCGCGCTGGTGCCCAGCGCGACCAGCAGGTCCATGTTGCCGGCACGGGCCTTCAGCGCCTTCCAGCCGGCACGGTAGAAGCGCGCACCGAGCCAGAACTGCACCGGCGTGGCCAGTACCAGCTGCACCCAGCCGTCTGGCATCCAGTGAATGCCGAACAGCTGCAGCAGCATCGGCAGCACCAGCGGCAGCGTCAGCACCGAGGCCACTGCCACGGGCCACCACTCAGGCAGGCGGCGCGCTGGCTTGGGTGCTGCGGCGTCCACCACCGGACTGGCCGCGTAGCCGGCCTTGTCGATCGCCGCAGCGAGCGTAGCGAAGGACACACTGCCCAGCGCCCCGACGCTGGCCTTCTCGGTGGCGAGGTTCACCGACGCGGTCGTCACGCCCGGCACCTTCAGCAACGCCTTCTCGACCCGCGCGACGCAGGAGGCGCAGGTCATCCCGTCGACTTGCAGCTCGACACGATGCGTCGGCACGTCGTAGCCGGCCCGGCGCACGGCTGCGGTCACAGCAGACACCAGGGCGTTGCCCGCCACCCCGTCCCTGGCGCGGACCGTCGCTTGCTCGGTGGCCAGGTTGACGGCGGCGCTCTCCACGCCGGGCAGCGTCGCGAGCGCCTTCTCGACGCGCAATACACAGGACGCGCAGGTCATGCCTTCGATCGGCAGTTTGAAGTCCAGCGTGGGCGTTGCGCTTGCGAGGGTGCTCATGGGATCGGTCCTTCCGGACCGTATCGGGTCCGCAGTCGGTTGATGCCGCAGGAGCTTCAGCCTTCCCATCATGGGAATGTCAACCGGCTGCGCTGTCGATCCCGACCTGCAGGTGAGGTCTTGTGGATGGCTGGCTTGACCTTCCCACGAGGGCAAGCCTGAAAGTCAGGCATCCCAACCAGCAGAAGGAGCACCCCATGATTGCATTCGAAGTCCAGGACATGACCTGCGGCCACTGCGCCAGCACGATCACCAAGGCGCTGAAGTCAGCGGACCGGGGAGTCAAGGTCACGATCGACCTGCCAAAGCATCTGGTGCTGGTCGAGCCGACCGAGGCCGATGCGCAGCAGCTGCAGGACGCCATCGCCGAGGCGGGCTACACGCCGGTTCGGGCTGAGGCGGCACAGGTTGACCCTGCATCCCAAGGCGGCTCCTGCTGCGGGCACTGCCGCTGAGGCCGCTCCGCCATCGCGACCGATGGCCGAACAACCGCAGGACGGCAAGCATGTCGCTCCGTCCATCGGGATGCGTCCAGGCGCGCCTCCGGTCTAGTGCAGATCGTCGGCGACCCCGGGTCGCTGCCCGGAGACCACGGCCCGGGGATGGCGAGGCTCAGTCACTGGCCGCCATGCAGCCGCTAGCCACCGCCGTCATGCGCCGGTACAACGCCTGAACCTGCGCCATCCGATAGGGGGGAGAGCGGCCACTTGGTTCATGCGCGGCGAACGCCCGCAGACAGGAACGCTTCGCTGTGTTGCATGTGCTGCGGTGGGGAACCAGACGATCAGGCCAAGCATCCAGGCGCAGTCATCGACTCGAGATCGATCACCGCATCCGCCATCGCTGTCAGCTCCGGAGTCTGCGACACGAAGAATTCCCGCGCGTAGCCACCCAGTTCCAGCACACGCCGCTTCATCGCCATGAACATGCGCTTGCGCTCCGGGTCCAGCGGTCCGTCGGCCTCGTCGGAGAACAGGGTGTCGTAGCGCCGGCCGGTGTTCTGCGCCAAATACAGCGCCACGGCCCGCACCAAGCACTCGTTGATCCAGACCTTCTCGCCGCCGCTCATCGCCGTGACGCTCTTGTCCTCGCCCGACTCTGCGTCGTAGACGCGGATGTCGAAGCCCTCGCGCTGCTCGCCCTTGGCCGTCTCCTGCAGGGTCTCGATGGCCACCGTGAAGCGCGGGCCATAGCAGGCCAGCAGCAGATCGTTCACCAGGCCGGACAAGGTCGGCCCCGCATCGTCGATGGCCAGCGCGATCAGGCCATCGTTGCCCATGCAGCGGGCGAACAGCAGCCAGTTCGCGAGTTCCTGCTCCACCCGTGCCGTGCGGGCCGCGGCTGCGTCACGCCTCCGGCCATGCTCCTCCATCTGGGTCGACAGGGCGGTAAGCGCCTGCGCGTCGCGGACAGCGGCCAGATGCGAGCGCTCCGCCTCATCCAGGACACCCTGCCAGCGCTCCACCTGGGCTCGGGCCTTTGCGAGCAGCGCGGCGTCCAGCGGCGACGGCAGCGCGTCGATCGCCGTCTGGAGTCGCTGGATGGCCGCCTGGGTCTGAGCTTCCAGCAGCGAGAGACGCTCGGCAACGCGCATGCGGCTGGCGATGATCTGCTTACGCTCGGCCGCTTCGGAGTCGGTGTCGATCGCGATGTCCGCCCCGGCCGACGGGTCTGGAGCGGGAGGAAGAGCGGCGAGTTCGCCCTCCGCTTCGACAAGACCCGCGCGCGCATGGCGCATCTCCGCCCCGCGCGCAGCCAAGGCGGCATAGGCCGTCTGACGGGCCAGGGCTCGCCTCGACTGGCACTCGGCCCGGCTCAGGCTCTGCGGTGCGCCGACGTTGAGGCTTGCCGCCTCTTGCAGGGCTTGCAGTTCAAGCCGAAGACTGTCCTGCTCCGCAGCGAGTTGACGAATCCGCTGCTGGGCGCTCGGCGCCAGCGCGGCCGCTTCGCGCGCGTCCGACAGCAGGGTGCATTGGCCCTGCATGGGCATGCCGCTGCACGGCACGCGGTTGCTCAGGGCCAGTCGGCGAGTCAGGTCCTCCGCCTGGAGCGCGGCCTGCCCCGCCTCGCGCTCGAGCAATGCCAGCCGCTGCCCGATCCCTGCGACGGCATTGCGACGACGCGCAAGGTCCTGGACGGCATCGCGAAGCGCCAGCACGCGGTCCTCGCGGCGACGCACCACCTCTGTCGCCAGCGGCAGACGGCGGCCGGCTCGAGCCACCGCGCCCTCGTCCGCCAGCACCCGCTGCAGGGACCGGATGCGGGCCTCCAGTCGTTCGCGCTGCGCCCTGGCCTGCGCGACACGCTGCGCCACACGACCGTCGAGCCGTGCGAGTTGCTCCGTCGCCTCCCGGTCCTGCGTGCGCAGGTCCTGCAGGGGGCGATCACCCTCGGCACGGGCGCCCGCCAGTTCCTCCACCAACTGCGCTCGCCGGCTCTCGACAGCCTTCGCCTGCTCCTGCAGGGCCATCAACGACGCCTCGTGCGTTCGCGCAGCCTCCCGTTGTTCGTGGGCAGCCTGCCGGCTGGCTTGCGCTGCCTTGACCCTCTCGTCCGCGCCCTGCCATCGACGGGCGTCATCCTCCAACCGCTGGCGCTCGGCATCGAACGCGGTCGCTTCAGCGCGCAACGCCGCCAGCGCCGCCTTCAGCTGCCGCGCCGTCTCGCCCGCCTTCTGACCGAGCGCGCGGATGTCCTCCTGCCCCAGCAGGTCGGCCAGCAGGGTCTTGATCTCGCCGTTGCGGTAAGCGCTGAGCTGCCGCTTCCCTTGTGCCGAGAAGACCGACGTGAAGAAGGTCTCCGCCGGCCCGCAGATGGCCTCGACGCATCGCGCATAGGTCTCGACCTTGCCATCGGAGACGGTGCCATCGGGCAGCGCGGCGGGAGACCACGTGCCGGCGTCATCCAGCGTCAGCAGGTAGGCCTCGGTCCTGCGGCGGCTCGCGGTTCGACCGTTCATTCGGATGACCACCTGCGAGCGGTAGCAGCGCCCGCCGTGCGCCCAGTGCAGGTCCTTCTCGTTCTCGGGCAGACAGACCTGGTCGTAGTACGAAAAGCCGCCGGGCCCGGCCTGCGCCGCCCGCGATGGCATGGTCAGGTAGGGATGTTAGGTTGCATTCGCGCGTGTCAACGCGATTGCCTCCTGAGCCATCACTGCCTAAAGTGACCACAGCCCGAGCAGCCCCAGCCTCTTTCAGAGGCGAGTAGCCCGGCGCGTCCCGCGTTTTCAGCAACTCCCATGAAGGGGTTCGCGGCATGGTTGCGCGCCGATCACGCAGATCGTTCAGTGCCTCGACGTTGACACGGCTTCGCCAGATGCCGGCCAGCGACGCGCTCGCGCTGCTGGCCGATCACGTCAAGCCCGACCCCACGTACCAGCCGCTCAAGGCCGAGCACAGCCTGCGCTGGCATGCCAGTACCGCGCGCGGTGAGTTCGAGATCCTGACCACCGGCGTCAAGTGGTACGACACGCGCGCTCGCGCCGGCGGTGGCGGCGCCATCGACTTGGCGATGCACCTGCTCGACATGTCGTTCGTCGAGGCTGTCAAGCATCTGACCGCGAGGTAGATCGCGATGGTGACGATCCTTCGCAAGGCCTCATTGCCGAATCCCGCCGACGTTGCCACGCGCTTGGCGCCGATGGCAGCGAAGGCGTTGACGCTTTCGCTTCGCGAGCCGCGTCCCGCCGGGTTCCCGCTTCTCTTCACCAAGCACTGGCAACTGATCGAACCGGCAGTCGCCTATCTGCACGAGCACTCGATCCAGCGCGCGCACACCCCGGACACGCTCCGAACCTACGCCGAGATCCTCTACGACTGGTTCGAGACGCTCGAGCAGAACGATATCGCGTGGAACAGCGCGGACGCCGTCGACCTGGTCGCCTATCGCAACCGCATGATGACGCAGCCGAGCTCTCATACGGGCCGCCCCTACTGCACCACGACGATCAACCATCGAGTCCGCGGCGTCCTCAGGTTCTATGCCTGGGCTGTCCGGACGCACTGGCTGAGCGAGTCGCCACTGGCAGACAAGGCTGGTGACTTCGGCGTCGCGAGACGTCACCGTTCGACTCGCATGCGGTATGCACCGGACGGGGCCCGCAACCTGTTCGTACTGCGGCAGCACGAACCGCTGCCTCGGCCGCTCGTCTCCGAGCAGGCCCGCGAGTTGCTCGCAACGCTCTCCCCACCGTACGACCTGATGGCGCGCTGGCAGCTGTGCACCGGCCTGCGGGTCAGCGAACTGCTGCGCCTCAGCGTCACCGACATCGGCGAGCAACCTCCCCCGGCCGCCTCTCACCACACCATCGAGATTCTGCGCAAGGGCCGCAAGCCCGGCTACGTCGTCGCACCTGCGAGCCTGGTCGACGAGACCAACGGATATCGTTCCGGGCTCCGTCGTGCCTGGCTTCGCCGCGCACGCCGCAACGGACGAACGACTGACACCTCACCACTGTTCATCACTGCCCGCGGCGCCCCGGCTGGCAAGAACGCCTACCAGCGCGCCGTCAGTTCGGCCGGACAGGCTTGCGGTTTCAAGGCGACCACGCATCTGCTTCGCGCGACCTTCGCATGCATGCTGCTGGCACGGCTCGAACATCTGGCCAACGAGGGCGCCAACGTCAACCCGCTGGTCGTCGTCAAGATCCTGCTCGGCCACGAGCACGTCGAGACCACGGACCGGTACCTGCGCGCCATCGCCGTCGATGCCTGCGTGCTCAAGCGCGTCCTGGACACGCTGCTGTCGGGGGCGCAGGAACCATGACCTCCCGGCACGAAGTCGCTGTGCGGCGGTTCACCTCCGAGTTGGCTGCCGCTCCGGCCGAAGTCCAGCGGCCGGTGCGCCACGATGCCCCTCGCCTGATTCGCAAGACAGTCGTCGACTTCTCTTCGTTGAATCTGCCCGAGGACGCGCGCGCCGCAATCGCCCAAGCGTTCTGGGCCCACGTCGGAGCCCGCTCGAGCCGCGGCATCATCTCCTACTGGAATTCGATGCTGGTCTTCGAGCGGTTCGCCGCCGAGTCCGGCGCCGTCAGGTCGGTTGCGGATCTGAATCGAACGACGGTCGTGCGCTACATCGAGTGGCTCAACATGCAGCGACGCCCCGACGGTGAACCGTGGGCGATCTCCACCCGAGCGTCGATCTACTCGTGCTTGCGCCAACTGCTGCGATGGCTCGAGCGGTGTCGCCCCGACCTCGTCGGCAGCATCGACTACCCCTTCATCCCGTTTCCCGGCAAGGGCCGCGACAGGCCGCCGCGCGCAACGTTGTCGCCGCAGCAACTGCGCGCCATCCTGCGTGCCTGCGAAGAGGACATCGCCGCGATGCGCGCAGCTCGCGAGTCGGCCGCCAGGCTGCGCGTGTCCGAAGGCGACAAGCCTGGCACGCTCGGCTGGGTACTCACGCAGATCGAAGAACGCTACGGCGGCATCATTCCCGATCGCTACACCATCGAGCACAAGGGCAACTTCTGGCTCCAGCAAGCCGTGCGTCGATACGGCGGTGCCAAGCAGCTGGGTCTCTACCTGTACCCCCGAGCGGAGACGCTGCTGCCCTACTACCTGGCCATCCTGATCCATACCGCCGGCAACCCGGAGGCCATCGCCGATCTCACGCGCGACTGCCTTCAGCCGCTGCCCCTGCTCGACGACCGCGAACTGCTCGTTTGGTTCAAGGCGCGCGCATCGCGCATCCAGCGCCGGACCTTCGACAGCACACAGGCCTTCGAGCCGCCGGCACTCGTCAGGGACCTCCAGGCCTGGAACGCGCGGCTGGTGCCTCTTGCGCCGGTCGCGCAGCGCAATCGGCTGTTCGTCTTCAAGGGCCACGTCACGGTCAACGCCCTGTCGATCATCACGGTCCATCACCGGCTCGGACCGTTCTGCAGGCGCCACGGCCTGCCGCCATTCGCGCCCGCGCTCATTCGTCCAAGCGTGCTGGCCTGCTTCTATCGCTTCAGCGGCGACCTGTTGCGCACCAAGGCCGTCGCCAACCACGTGAACGTCGCCACGACCGTCCACTACGTACAGACTCCCTTGGTGCACGCCCGCAATCGCTCGCGCATCGCGGATCTTCAGGGCGCCTTCCTGCGGCACGTCGAGACGCCGTTGCCTCCAAGCCTGCCGACGGTATCGTCCAAGCCGTCATCCCCGCGCGGGCCGGCGGTCACGATGTTCGGCTTCGACTGCAAGGATCCGCTCTCAGGCACCGCGCCCGGATCGAGGAGCGGCGAGCTCTGCACGCACTTCATGGGCTGCTTCACCTGCCCCAACGCGATCATCCCCTGCGACCCTGCCACCATTGCCCGACTGCTCCAGGCACGCGATCACTTGCGCGCGGCCGCTGTGGTGCTGCACCCGGCGCGGTGGGAGGCCGTCTACGCTCCGCCGCTGCGCATTCTCGAGGAAGACATCCTCCCTCGCTTCGGTGCGAACGACCTTGCGGCCGGTGAAGCGCAGCGGTCACTCCTGCCGCCATTGCCGGAGCTGCGTTGAGGCTCGACCAGCTCGACCATGCAGACATCGCGACTCCAGGTTTCGCGTCCCGCCATCGAACCGGCACCCGACGATCGCGCTTGGTTCCTGAAGGACTCGCGCTGGGAGGATCCGGTCTGGCGCTTCGCGCCGACGAACGCGCTCGAGGAGGAACTGCCGGTCAGTCTGGCCTGGGACTTCGCGCTGCAGGAGGGGCGCCGCTTCACCGACGCGCGCTACGCGCCGCTGCGACAGACCTGCAAGCAACTGGTCGCGCTGATCCGGTGCCGATCGTTGTGCACGGGCCTGCCGCTGCGACCGCGCTCGGTCCTGAACTACTTCTTCTCCCTGCGATTCCTCGTGCGCTGGATGGACCAGGAGGGCCTCAGCCGATTTGCCGAGCTCGACGCGACAGCCTTGCTGCAGTTTCAGCATTGGCTCGCCGAGCTGCCGATGGCGCGCGGACCGTTGCGGTCTGCGTCCACGGTGCAGCGCCATCTGTACCTGTTCACCTACCTTCATCGCTTTCGCATGGAGCTGGACGACGGCCTGGAATTCGATCCGTTCCCCGGCAGCAACCACCGTCAGGCCGCCGGTGATCGCGAGGGTCTACGCCGCCCGTGGCCGTCCACCCCTGACGGCGTCGCCGTGCCGCTGGTCCAGGCCGCCGTCGACATCGTCACGCGCGACGCCGGCCGGATCCTGCAGGCGATGGAGACCTACCGCCAGGCGATGACTGCGACCGCTGGATGCTCTCAAAGCGGCTACGCTCACACCGACCGGGCCACGCGCAGGTTGAAGCGGGCCAACAGTGCTCTGCCCGAAGTCGAACGGCCGGTGGCGTCGGTGGCGGAGCTTGTCTTGCGGATCGACATGCTCTACGCGGCCTGTTTTGTCGTCCTGTCCTATCTGGTCGGGCCACGGGTCAGCGAGATCCTCCACTTGAAGGCCGGCTGCGTGCAGGAACGGCACGATGGCGGTATTTGCGCCGATTCCCCGGTCACCGTGATCGTCGGCAGCATCTTCAAGCGTCAGCCGGGATACGACGGCCGGCCTCACGAATGGGTCGCACCGCCCGTGGCCGTTCAGGCGATTGCGGTGCTCGAGGCACTGTCCGCGGAGCATCGTACGGTATCGGGCCGCCATGAGCTGTGGCTGCGCCGGCGCCGGGGCAACGGTGCGACGGAGTGGTTTCACGCCCGCGCGGATCAGTTGGAGATCGCATCGCCGTCGCGCGTCGCCACGCAGTTGCAGCGCTTCGGCGCGAGACTCGGGCTGACCCATGAGGATCGGCCCTGGAGGCTGACGACCCACCAGGGGCGCAAGACCTTCGCCAGGTTTGCGGCGCTGCGCGACCGCACCTGCCTCTTCGCGCTGAGCCAGCACCTGGGTCATCGCGAGCGTGCGGAGACCGACCACGGTTACGTCGGCTCAGACTATCGCCTCAATCAGGAGATCGACGCCGAGATCCTGCAGCAGTCCATGGCGGCTTGGGAGCACATGCTGGCCGCACCGGGCCTCGGCGGCCGCGCAGGCATCGAGATCGTGGCCAAGCGCCCTCGTTTCAGGGGCAGCCGCTTGAAGCAGGACCTCAAGAGCTACGCGCGCCTGCTGGTCGACGCGGGCCTGGTGCTCGGCGTGTGCGACTGGGGTTTCTGCGTCTACCGCGAAGAACACAGCGCCTGCCTCGGCAACGCCGCCGGGCCGAACCCGGCGCGACGCGAACCTTCGACCTGCGCGCGCTGCAGGAACTTCGTGGTCTCGCCACAGCATCGGACCTACTGGCTCGAGCAGGCGCGACGTTGCGAGTCGCTGCTGAACCAACCCGCTCTGCCGCGGCAAACGCTGCGCATCGTCCGCGAGCGCCTGAACGAGGCCCATGCCCTGCTTCGGACGCTCGACGCGGGAAGCGCCGAGGAGAACAGCCATGCGTGAGGTAAAGGTCGACGCCGATAGCCGGACCACGGCGCAGCGGCTTCGGGACGCGTTGGCCACCATGGTTCGCACGCCAAGCACAGGCGTCGCGGTGCAGCCGCTCACCGCGACGACCCTGTGTCAGATCGCCGGGATCTCCCGCAATGCGCTGTATCGGTACCACCCCGAGGTCTTGGCGGCGCTGCACGAGGCCCAGCGAAGCGCACGCGGCCCGTCAGGCGCCCCCGCACGTCAGGCGAAGCTGCTGCGCCAGGAGAACCGCGAGTTGCGCGAGCAGTTGGGCAAGTTGGCCGCGCTCGTCGATCACTACTTCGCGGCTTGGCAGGACGCTCACCTCATGCTCGAACGGCGAGAGCGAGAACTGGCCGAGCTGCGCCGCGCCACCGGCCCGCAGGTGGTTTCGATGCGCCGCTGAGCCGCGGGCCAAGTCTTGACCTTGACACAGGAGCAAGGTCTAAGCTGCGAAGGACAGGGGCACAGGTGCCCCGCTGGAGGTCTGCGATGACATGCGCCCTCATGTCGGACCTCGCTCTCGCGCGAGCGCTGTTGCGGCTCTACAAGCTGGCCATGATCGCCGGACGCCCCGGTGTCACCGATCACCTGCTGCACGCCCTGGAGGAACTCGCCCGAAGCGAGCCGGCATGCGAGCCGATACTCGACCAAGCGTACCTGTGGGGCCTTGGTGCGCGGGTCGGTGTCGCACAGCCGCGCATGCCAGGGTCCGGCACGCAGTGACCAGCGCTGTCGGCGCCGGGCTCGCGCCACGACCGCGACTACGCCATTGACACGCCGCGATCGACATCGCACGCATCCGCCTTCAGCGCGTCGACGTCGATCACGGCATCCGCCATCGCCGTCAGCTCGGGCGTCTGCGAGATGAAGTACTCACGCTCATAGCCACCCAGGCGCAGGACTTCCCTCTTCATCGCCATGAACATGCGCTTGCGCTGCGGATCCAGCGCGCCGTCCGCCTCGTCGGTGAACAGGGTCGTGTATCGGCGTCCCGTGTTTCGGGCCAGGTACAGCGCGATCGCCCGGGTCAGGCAAAGCTCCACCAACGTCCGCTCGCCCCCGCTCATCATGCCGACGCTCTTGCTGTCGCCGGTATCGCCGTCGTGGACGACGATGTCGAAGCCCTCCTTCTGCTCGCCCTTGGCCGTCTCCAGCAAGGTTCGGATGGACACCGTGAAGCGCGGCCCGTAGCAGGCCAGCAGCAGGTCATTTGCCAGCGCCGACAGCGCAGGTCCCGCATCGTCGATCGCCAGAGCGATCAGCCCGTCATTGCTCATGCAACGGGCGAAGAGGTTCCAGTTGCCCAGCTCATCCTCGACTCGAGCGCAGCGCGCGCGCAGGCTTTCGCGGCGTTCGCCCAGCCGGGCCGACTGCTTGGAGACCTCCTCGAGCTGCTGCGACTCACGCACCGCGGTGAGCATTGCCCGCTCCGCCGCAGCGAGGGCCTCCTTCGCGGCACCCAGCGCACGGGCTGCGCGCGCGGCTTGCTGCTCGTCGAAGGCGGGCGGCAGCGTTGCGAGCGCCTGATCCAGGCGCGCCAGCGCCGCTTCGGTCTGCCTGGCCTGCTGACCTCGTTGCGCCTCGATCGCCTTTCGTGCCGCCGCGATCTGTTGGCGCTCCGCACGTTCGTCGATGGTCTCGGCAGCGGCGCCCTCACTCGCCTGCAGCCCCAGCGCCTGAAGTTCCTGCTCGATCTCGACCAGGGTCGCCTGCGCCTGCGCGCACGCCTGGGCCTTCGAACGCACGACCGACAAGCGGTTCGCCCGCTCGCGTGCGACGGCCTCGCGGACCTCGGCCCGCGCCAGGGCGTGCGGCGCGCCGGCCAGTGCCCCGCAACGCCGGCGGGCATCGATAAGTTCCCGCTGGACCTCGGACTTCTCGCTCACCAGACGGGCGACCTGGGCCTGGGCGTTGGGGATCAGCGTCTGCGCCTCGCGCGCGTCAGCGAGCAACTTGCAACGTCCCTGCAGGTCCGTGCCGGCGCAGGGCACCTCGCCGGTCAGTCCAAACCGGCGCGCGAGTTCCTCGGCCTTCAGCGCAGCCCGACCCGCATCCCGTTCGATGGCGGCGGCGCGCTGCTCCGCGAGGCGCACCGCGCCTTGGCACTGCGTCAGCTGATGGACCTGCTCGCGGCAGGCGAGCGTGCGTGCGCCAAGCAGCGCCTGCACACGTTGCGCCAGCGGCAGGCGCCTTTCGGCGCGACGCACCGCGCCGGCCTCGGCGAGCGCCGCAAGGCATCGCTGCCGGGATTGGGTCAAGGCCTGGCGCCGCGAACGTTCCTGCTGCAGCCGATTGGCGACCCGCTGATCGAGGCGCTCCAGCCGCTGGTGCTCGGCCCGTTCCTGAACATCGAGCGCGCTCTGCGCTTGTGCCGCGCCTGCCAGGTTGGATTGCCGTTCGGCCATGAGCTGTGCCCGCCGGGCATCGGTGGCTCGCGACTGCTCGCGTTCGACCACCACGCGGGCATGCCCCGTCTGGGCGGCCTCCAGGGCAGACTGCGTTGACCTCTTCGCGCGATCGGCCGCCGACACGCGATCGCCGGCGCCGTCGAGTTTTCGGCGCGCCGCCTCGAGGTGCTGATCCTCCGCGTCGACCGCGGCGAGTTCCTGACGCAGTGTTGCCAGCCCAGCTTTCAGCAGGCGGGCGGTCTCCGCTGCCTTCTGGCCCAGCGCCTGGATCTCCTCCTGCCCCAGCAGGTCGGCCAACAACGTCTTGATCTCGGCGTTGCGATAGGTGCTGAGCTGGCGCTTGCCCTGGGCTGCGAACACGGAGGTGAAGAAGGTTTCTGCACTGCCGCAGATGCTCTCCACACAGCGCGTGTACGTCTCGACCCGGCCATCCGAGATGGTCCCATCCTCGAGCGTCACGGGGGACCAGCGTCCGCCATCATCGAGCATGTGCAGGAACGCCTCTGTGCGTCGCCGGCCACTGACTCGGATGACGATCTGCGAGCGGTAGCAGCGCCCTTCGTGCGCCCAGGTCAGGTCCTTCAGGCTCTCCGGCAGATAGACGTGCTCGTAGTACGAGAAGCCGCCGGTTGCCGGCATCGAGGCACGACTTTGAAGGCCGAGATATGGCACGAGATTGTCCATGATCGTGCTCTTGCCGCTGCCGTTCGGGCCCGCGATGGCGATCAGTTCTGCACCGTCGGCAAGGCGCTCCAGGTCAAGCGTGATCTCGTCGAGACCCAGGCCGTCGCGGATGCCGCGGAAGCCCTTGAGGGTGAGTCGGAGTGGCTGCATGGCATGCCTCGGAGTTGGTCTCCGATCAGGCTCGCATGGCCGGCGACGCTTTCAACGGTCGTCAGTCGCGACCGTTCACACGCTTGGCCGCAAGGCGGCGATGCGCCGCGCAGTTCCCTGTTCAAGTCCAGCTGAAGCTCAGCCGGCGCAGCACGACAGTTGCTTCACATCCTTCGTGAAGGTCTGCGCCGCAAGCTTCAGGGCTTCGACCATCGTCAGGTACGGGAACAACTGGTCGGCGAGATCGTGCACGGTCATGCCGGCACGGATGGCGATGGCGGCGGTCTGGATGAGTTCCCCCGCTTCGGCGGCGACCGCCTGCACGCCCAACAGACGGCCGGTACCGGCTTCGGCCACCAGCTTGATGAAGCCGCGCGTGTCGAGGTTGACCAGCGCGCGCGGCACGTTGTCCAACGTCAACGTACGGCGGTCGGTCTCGATCCCCGACCGATGCGCTTCAGCTTCGCTGAGACCGACCGTCGCGATCTGCGGATCGGTGAACGCGACGGCCGGCATCGCGCTCAGGTCCAGTGCCGCGTCGCCGCCGGCCATGTTGATCGCCGCCCTCGTGCCCGCAGCGGCCGCGACGTACACGAACTGGGGCTGGGTGGTGCAGTCGCCTGCGGCATAGATGTTCGGCACGCTGGTGCGCATGTGATCGTCGACCACGATGGCGCCCTGCTCGTCCACCTTCACGCCGGCGGCTTCGAGGTTGAGCCCGCGCGTGTTCGGCGTGCGGCCCGTGGCCACCAGCAGCCGCTCGGCACGCAGTTCGCCATGATTCGTCGTCAGCACGAATTCGCCACCGGCATGAGTGACGCGGCGGGTCTGCGTCTGCTCGAGCACCTCGATGCCTTCGTCGCGGAACGCCGCGGTGAGCGCCTCGCCGATGACCGGGTCCTCGCGGAAGAACAGCCTGTTGCGCGCGAGGATCGTGACCTGGCTGCCGAGACGCGCGAAGGCCTGTGCGAGTTCCACCGCGACGACGGACGACCCGATCACCGCGAGCCGCGGCGGAATGTCGCTGCTGGCCAGCGCTTCGGTCGAAGTCCAGAACGGCGTATCGGCGAGGCCGGGGATCGGCGGCACCGCCGCGCTGGCGCCGGTGGCCAACAGGCAGCGGTCGAACGCCACGACCTGCTCGCCACCGTCGCGCAGCACCACCGTCAACGACCCAGCGTCCGTGAAGCGCGCCGTGCCGTGCACCACTGTGATGGCCGTGCTGACCTCCAGGATGCTCTCGTACTTGCCACGGCGCAGTTCGTCCACCCGCGCCTGCTGCTGCGCGAGCAGGCGGTCGCGCAGGATGGTCGGCTCGGCCGCGGACACGCCGACGTCGAACGGGCTGCGCCGCCGCAGGTGCGCGACGTGCGCGGCACGGATCATGATCTTGGACGGCACGCAGCCGACATTGACGCAGGTGCCGCCGATCGTGCCGCGTTCGATGAGCGTGACCCGCGCGCCGCGCTCGGCCGCTTTGAGCGCCGCGGCCATCGCGGCGCCGCCGCTGCCGATGACGGCAACATGCAGCACCTCGCCGCCGCCGCGTTCCTTCTGCCCACTGCCGAACCAGTGGCGCGCCCTTTCGAAGAAGCCGTCGCGCGACGGATCCGGCGCCGCCTCGGGCACGCGCGCGCGATAGCCGGCTGCGGCCACGGCCGACACGAGTGCCGCCACGGGTGTGTCAGGGGCGAGCGTGAGGCGTGCGGTTCCCTTGGGGTAGGACACCTGCGCCGAACGCACACCAGGCACCTTCTCCAGGGCCTGGCGAACGTGCGTGGCGCACGACTCGCACGTCATGCCGCTGATCGCGAGTTCGGTCATCGGGTTACCTTCCGCCGGCAGCCGCAGCGTGATAGCTTCAGGCGTGCCTGGGCGGGACTTCGCAGCCGTCCGGCCCGCAGCGCCGGTTCGCCGGCGAGACGAAGTCCCACACCGACACCGCGACCATCGTCGCGAGGCCCACGTAGAGCAGCTTTTCGGCCACGGTGAAGCTGGCGACCAGCACGATGGCCGGACCGATCATGCCGAGCACGCTGCGTTGCCACTGGCGGTGGCTGAACCAGCCGAGTGCGTTGGCGAGCAGCGCCAGCGCCGCGAACAGCGGCAGCAGCACGGTGACGAACACGGCCTCGAACTGGCTCAGGAAGCCGAGCCCGAGTGCTGCGCCGAGGCTGGCCAGGGCCGGGAAGCAAGCCCCGCAACCCATCGCCGACACGATGCTGCCCAGCGCTCCGGCCTTGTCCGCGACGCGCGTCATGACGCTCATGATGGCCTCCTCGATCGCTGCGGCGTCAGCGCTTGACGGTGGACGGATAGCCCGCGTTCTCGGTCGCCTGGGTCAGCTTCTGCACGCTGGCCTTAGCGTCATCGAAGGTCACGACGGCCTGGCGCTTCTCGTAGCTCACGTCGACTTTGCTCACGCCATCGACCTTCGAGATCGCCTTCTTCACGGTAATCGGGCACGCCGCACAGGTCATGCCCGGCACGTCCAGCGTCACGGTCTGCGACGCCGCCTGGACGGCGGCCGCGCCGGACAGGGCGAGGACGGCGATCAGCTTCTTCATGGAGCACTCCTGGTCAATAGAACAGCGGAAGGACGAAGGGGTAAGCAAGCGCGATCAGCACCAGCACGGCCACCATCCAGAAGACGGCCTTGTAGGTGGACCGCACCTCAGGGATCGCGCACACCTCGCCCGGCTTGCACTGCTGAGCAGGCCGATAGATGCGGCGCCACGCGAAGCCCATGGCGACGAGCGCCACGCCGATGAACAACGGCCGATAGGGCTCCAGCGCCGTGAGGTTGCCGATCCACGCACCGCTGAAGCCCAGGGTCACCAGCACCAACGGGCCCAGGCAGCACGCGGAAGCCAGGATCGCGGCCAGTCCGCCGCCGACGAGCGCGCCGCGCCCGGTCTGCGATTCCGTCATGCACTTTCCTCGGTCGGAGAGACGATGGCGTAAGCTTATTTCCGTACTCATGTACGGAGTCAAGCGGCATGGACAGCGATCAGCAGGGACTGACGATTGGGGCCGTCGCCAAGGCGGCCGGGGTCAACGTGGAGACGGTGCGCTTCTACCAGCGCCGCGCGCTGCTGCCCGAACCCGACAAGCCCTACGGCCGCATTCGGCGCTATGAGGCGAAGGACGTCGCACGGGTGCGGTTCGTGAAGGCCGCACAGCGCCTGGGCTTCAGCCTCGACGAGGTTGCGGGCTTGCTGAGACTGGACGACGGCACGCACTGTGACGAGGCGAGAAAGCTCGCTGAAGCAAAGCTCGCTGACGTGCGCCAGAAGCTGAAGGATCTGCGGCGGATCGAGTCGGCGCTGGCTGGCCTCGTTCGCGACTGCTGCACGAGGCGGGGCAAGCTTTCATGCCCATTGATTGCCACCCTGCAGCGGCAGTGAGACGCCGCGTCTTGGCCCACTGTTGACACAGTGAATTCAACATAAGGGATGCAGGTTGTCCATCACCGTGGACTTGCCGCGGCCGTTGGCGCCTGCGATGGCGACCAGCGCGGCACCATCGGCCAGCCGCTCCAGATCGAGGGTCAGCTCGTCCAGCCCGAGGCCGTCGCGGATACCCCGGAAGCCCCGGAGCCTGAGTGAGAGTGGTTGCATGGCATGCCTCCAGCGCCGCTGGGCGGCGCGATGGTCGAGGTGGGATGTGAAACAGCCTGGGCGCCCTTCGAGCGTTGTTCGGGCGCCGTTTCAGGCCGTCTCGAAGAGGTCCAGTCTTGGATCCTTCTCGGCCGGGTCAAGGCCACCCTGTGCCTTGGCACCGGCATCGCGGATCGCCAGGACTGCCGCGACGATGTTCTCGGGCTCGGTCGTCGTCACCCGCTCCAGGCACTCCAGCAGCGGCGGCGCGTGGACATCCGTCGCCGTGGCCCAGGCCCTGACCTTGTCGGCCAGATTGACGAGCTGCGAGATGCAGGGCGCGCGGGTGCGCACCACGGGCACGATCCGCCCTTCGAGCTGGACATCGGCGGCGCCGGACAGCGCACGCTCGATGGCACCGCGGTCCACCTCGTGCCGGTCCTCGTCGGCCACCGTCCATCGGACCCGCACGCTGACGCCGGCCAGTTCCTGCGCGCTCGCCGCCTCTCGCAACTGGTCCGGGTCGGGCCGACCTTCGAACACGATGTCCAGCGTCCGTCTCGCAGGAGTCGGTTCGAGGCGACAGTCCACCCCGTCCGGTCCGAATTCCCACAGCAGGAACCCCTTGTCGCCCTGCTCACCGTGGTGGAAGCGACCGATCGACCCGGCGTAGGCAATGCACTGGCGCCGCTCGCCCTCCCCTTGGGTCCAGGCCTGGTGCCGATGGATGTGGCCGAGCAAGGTGGCCTGCGCGCCGGTGCTGAACAGCGCCCCGGTGGTGAACTCGTGGTCGAACCCGGCCATCGGCACGCCGTGCTCGGTCACGCAGCCGAAGACCGTGCCATGCGACACCGTGAGCGTCGGCACGCCGGCCGCACGGGCCGCGCCGTGGATGCCGGCATAGCCCTGCAGCAGCCGGACCAGATGCTCGCCCTGGGCCTCAGCGGCAGCGGTGGCGCCGACCGATGCCGCGACGGCCGCCTTGTTGATCGACGGAATGCAGGTGAACAGTGCCCTGGCGCCAGGCGGCACCTCAGCGAATCGCGGGCCTTCGGACGCGAGCCAAAGGTCGGCGGAAGACGCATCGGTGGCCGCCAGGTCCCGGGACGATCCGCTGCCCATCAACGCCACCTGACCGATCCGGTCCGCGACGAAGACCCGATGGCGGCTGCCCAGCATCCTGAACACGGTCAGCGTGCCGGGCGGCTCGTGCGACCACGTGCCCTGGAGCATCAGCACCGGGCAATGATCGGCCAGCCGCCGCACCTGCGCCAGCAGCCGCAATGCCGCGGGCGCATGCAGGTCCAGGGCGTGATCGGTGGCATCCCCGGAGATCACGGCCACATCGACGGCGAGTTCGATGGCGCGGTCCACGGCCGCCGAGAAGCAGCGATCGGCCTCCACCAGGTGGCGCGGCCCGTAGTGCAGGTCGGACAGGTGCGCCACCCGCAAGCGATGCGCCTGGAGGTGCGAACCGTGCGCTCGCGGACGCCCATCCGGGATGCGCGGCACTTCCGCGCGTTGCGCACCGGTACCGCCTTGCGGTCGTTCCGACGCGCTCACGATGCCACCTGCTGAAGTTCGGCGTTGACCTTATCCGCGTAGCCCTTCGGATCGTTCCGGAAGCGCTCCAGCTCGCCGAACGCCCGCTGCCGCCCCTGCGGATTGAGCTTCCACCCAGGACCCCAGCGCGTGGCCGCATAGCGCATCCAGGTCTGAGCAGGCACGCCCATCGAGGCCAGCCGCCCGAGCACATGCTCCAGCGTGGGCGGCATGCCGTCTGCCGTGGGATCGCTCACAGCCACAGGTTCGTCGACGGACTCGGGTCCCTGCCCTGGCGTCGAGGAAGCGTTCTCCCGGTGCCCCTGGAGCACGCGGGCGGCAACATCGGCCTGCAGGAGCACGGTGTCCTGATCGTCCTGCTCCCGCATCAGCGTCGCCACGTCGACCGGCGCTTCCAGTTCGATGATCCACTGCGGCACCCGGACAGGCCGCCCATGGTCATCGATGTGCGCCACGTCCATCAGCCGCTTGGTCAGGTAGAACGGCGTGCCCTGGCGGTCCAGGAATCCGGCGAGCCGGCCGCCCCGCAGGAACGCCACGGTCTCGAAGGTGCGGATCGCCGCATTCATCGCGTAGAAGCTGCGCGTGTGCAGTTCGAAGGCGCTGATCGAGCGGATGCCGGGGATGAAGAACAGGAAGCGTCCGGTGAGGTTGCACTGCCGCTGCTGGTACTCCGGGCAGCACTCCGGCTGGCACAGGCCGCCGTTGTCCTCGCGCGGCATCGCCTTGCGGCCGCCGAACAGCCGCACCGTGCGGCGCCCCGTCGCGTCAACCGGCACCGGAGCGTGCGTCATGCAGTAGCGCCACCGTCCGTCGGTCGAATACTCGGACCAGAAGCGCTTGTCCTGCGCACCCCAGGTGGCCAGTTCATGCGGCATCACGCTCTGCCAGCGATCGGTCGGGAACACCACCGGGAAGCGGTAGAGGCGCCGGCCCTCGCCGCGGTCCTCGCCATGGAGGTCGAGAATCTGTGTCGCCAGTTCGGGGTTCGGGAAGTCCTGCGCCCGCACGGTGAACCAGGGCACGTTGCGCGGAACGAGCGGGCTCTTGAGATCAGGGCAGGCCTCGGCCAGCGCACGCTCGATCTGGTCGAACGACTGGCCCTGGTTCAGGCCCTGGTCGTAGATCGCCTGTGCACGCGGCACCTCGGCGGCCCGGCGGGTCAGGACCTTGATGCCCGCGCGGATCTTTCCGCCCGTGGGCAGGCGGGGCGTTCCGTTCGTACCGTTGCCCAGCAGGGTGGGCAGAGCAACAGGCCCGCCGTGCAGCACGACGGCAGGCCGGGGATCGGGGGATGGAGAAGAGGCCATCGGCGTTCCTCGGTGGGCGTCGGGGGATTCCGACGAACCATCGTCCCGCCTCGACCCGTGCTTTCAACCCCGGGTGCCGTCCGGATGCCATGATGCGACTCGGTCCGCACGCCATGGTCCCGTGCAATCGCATCGCCCGAACCCGCCCTTTTCATGCAAGCCGAGTCGCCCTCAAGCCCACAAGACAGCGCAGACATAGACGACGAGGAACTGCGACGGGTACTCGCCGCCTCCGAGGCCTTCGACGATGATCTGCTTGCACTGCTTCGAGCCGGTTGGAACACGTCGTCCCGACGCTCGACCATCTGCCTGGCCTTCTGTCGTTCGGCGATCGAGCATGCGATCGCGCAGCGGGTCCTGATCGAAGCCGGCCTGACGGGAACCGCACTCAGCCTGATCCGCCTGCAGTTCGAGGCGGTTGTCCGTGCCGCCTGGGTGCTTCACGCCGCCAAGGAGGACTGGCTGGACAAGTTCTCCGCGCCGGTACCGGACGGCGAACTCTCGGAACCCCAAATGGGGCCACCGATCCCCGCCATGATCGACGCCATCGGCGCGGTCGCCGGCCCGGCGGCTACCGAACTGAAGCGACTGCATGGCACCGTCAAGGTGATGCACTCGTTCGTCCACGGAGGTGTCCATCTGGTTGTCCACGCCCTGCGTGGCTACCCGGCAGGGAAGCTGACGTCCGTGCTGCAGAACCGCAACCTGCTCTCGCTGATGCTGGCCAACGTCATCGTGATCGTCAGCCAGGATTCCGGCCTGCGGGGTTCGGTCGGACGGCTGTCGGGCCTGCATGCGACCTGCATGCCGCCGCTCCAGCGGTGAGCCGAGTCGAGGGGCCGGGCAGGACCGGCATGGCCTCGCCAGGCAACCAGAGCCAGGACCTCGGCCGGGCGGCCTCGAACGCCCTTCGCTTGGCACCCTGTTCGGCCTCGCCCATGAAGCCGCTGACGACATGGAGGTCGACCGGCGACGCGCCCACGTCCAGCAGGATGGCATTGGCGAACCCGGCCACCGATCGCGCGTCGTACCGCATGGGCTTCACGAACCGCCGCCCCTGCGAAACCAGCGCACGCACCAGCGGCGCCTCGTGCACACCCTCCAGCGGAATCCACTCCTCGCTGGTCAGCATCAGGCTGGCCAGGTCGATCTCGTAGGTGTGCTCCCGGCGGGCCCGGATCAGCGCCGCCAGCATGAGTCGCAGCCCTCGCCCTCCGTCCGAGTCGAGCGCCTCGAAGAGTGGCGCGAAGCCGCGCTGCACCCGCGCCCAGGTCCGCGCGTCGGCCAGCAAGGGTGCGTCCGGCATGTGGCGGATCCAGATGCGCGCGCCTGCGGGCGTCGACTCCCAGCCCTTGAACTCGCCCAGAACCACCGCCAGCGGCTGACGCCCGTCATGCGGCTGCAGCACCGACAACCGAGCACGCCGCCGTTCGGCCTGCTCGGCCTTCGCGGTCTCGCTGAAGGCTTCCGGCACGTACAGCCGGTTCGACAGCGACTCGCCCTTCACCTGGATCGCCTCGGCGGCGTGCATCAGGTACTTGTGAAGCACCGCCTGGTTGCGCTTCCCGGCCATGGCCGGTGACCAGCGGTTGAAGCCGGCCCGCTCGAACAGGAAGTGCATCAGCGCCCGCAGGCTCATCCGGCGACGGGTGCGGCCGACCTCCGACGGCTCTGCAGGTTCGCGGCTCACCCCAGGCCGCCCGGGCACACGCGCCCACGGGAAGTCCACGTGCAGTTCCACCCGTGCCGGATCCAGCTGGACGACGGCCTCGCCGACCAGTTCGCCCAGGCCCGACATCGCAGGCCCCGGCTCGTAGCTCGGGCAGGTGGGATGGTGCCGGTCCCCGGTCTCGGGCATGCGCTTGATCTGGAAGTGGCGATGGAAGGCGACGTACATCTCGACGCCGCCGGCCACGCACAGGCAGCGCGGCCGGCCCGGCGCCTCGTAGGCCTGGGCCAGCAGGTCCTGCAGCTGCGGATCGTCGGCGTCGACCACGCGCCCACCGATCGCAAAGCGCTGCCCGTCCACCCTCGACTCCATCCCCGACTCCATCGCCGTTGCAGCCCGTCAGCGGGCGCGCCGTGTCATGCCAGCTCCTCCAGCACCTTGGACAGCTCGGGTCGCGGCCTCGGCAGCTGCTCGCGCACGGCACTTCGATCGGCGATGCCCAGCACCAGCCCGACCTGGTCCTCGTCGGCGCCCCGCTCGTACATCCGTGACATCAGGGTCAGCCGTGCGGACTGCGTGCACAGACCGGGTATATCGGCCTGGCGGAAGATCTTGCGGTAGATCTCCAGCAGGGGACGGCAGACGTAGCGGTTCTGGCCCTCGCCGCCGTTCGGCGTGATCGGATAGACATCGCCCTCCGCGCCCAGGAACAGCGGCCCGTGCGGATCCAGGCCGCGCCAGCACTCGGCGGCGCCAAGACCGTGGCCGGCATGGAGCCGCTCGTCGAGGTAGGCGCCGAGCGCTTCATCCAGACGCCGGTGGCTGAAGAACAGCGGCCGGTCCCTGCCGTTGATCGCGACATCGGCGCGCACCCTCGACTCTCGCCGCACACTGCCGTCCTCCAGCAGGTAGTCGCCCACCGTCAGGCGCGCGACTTCCAGCGGGCGCAGGCCGGTCGCGAAGGGCAGGTAGTAGAGCGCCAGGTCGTGCAGCGGCCGCGTGGATCGGCTGCGCACGCGGCGCGCGCCGAGATCGACCTCGTCGAGCTTGAGCACGCGGGCTTTGCGTTGGGAGCTCACCTGTGCAGGGTCGAAGTGCTCCAGCGCCTGGAGGATCGCTTCGCGGTGCATGCGCAGGCGCTTCACGAAGGCGGCGCCGCTCTCCTGCAGGCCATCGACGCCCACTCCCTGCGTGAGCTGGACCGCCAGCCCCTTGATGCGCCGGTCGACGGCCGAACGCGACAGACCCCATCGCTGCGCCACGGTCGCGTAGGGATCGCCGTCGATCACCTCGCGCAGCATCTGGATCGTCTGCAATGTCTGCCGGCGATCGCCGGCGGTTTCCGGATCGTCTTCCATTGTTGTTACTCCCTGGACGACGGAATCACCGACGGACGCTGGCGGGGCGCGGCGTCGTGGTCGCTTCGCGCCAATCGCTTCGTCGATGTCGACGGCATGGACCACGCACGGCCCGAGTACATGCATGGCGTCCCTACGTCTAACGCGCGAACCTGCGACTCCCGTGTGACCAGTCGTTTCGCGGCCGATACACGCCAGGCCCTGTCGCGTTCGCGGCCGCGGCGAGACCTCGCCCCACCACGTTGCGGCTTCAATGTGCCCGCGTATAAGTGCCGCCTTGTTGCCGAGGCGTTACCGCGTACAGCGCGATGCGTCCGACGCCTTTCCAGGTGTCTCATGACGCAACCCCCTGCTGCTCGATCCAGCGGCGGATGTCCTCGGCGCGCCAGACGGTCACGCGCTCGGACAGCTTCACCGGCTCCGGAAACGTGCGCGCATGCACGCGTCGCCACAGCGTGGACTTGGAGATGGGGACGAACGACAGCACCTGCGGCTGGCGCAGGAAGCCGGTATCCGGCAGCGCAGCACTGCGCGCTGCGGCCGGGGATTCCGCCGACGGGGCGGCGGGAACAGGAACGCGGGGCATGATCGGCCTCTCATCGGCATGCAGCCGGCAAAGGTCATGACCTGCTCTGCGACGACGGCGCTCGGTCAGGAAACGCGCCAGCCGCCCGGGAACGCTCGACTCCTGGACCACCGCGGGCGTTCCGTTCGCGCGGTGGATGAAGATGCCTCCCGAAGAGGGCCCCTGCCGAGGGCCCCCTTCGGCGTGATTCGATCGCCACCCCCTTGGGGGTGCATGCCGGCCGCCATGCGGTGCGGGTCCGCGCGCTCGATGCCGCGGAGGGCCGAATCCGGCGCCGCGTGCGTTCGGTCGCCGCGCCGGGCACGGCGGGTCCGCCGGAACTGGCCGGCACGCCGGAGACAGCGTGCCGACGTTGGACGAGGCAGGTATCGACTGCGACGCCACCCGATGCGGGTGGAGGCCCGGGGCGATTCGCCCGTTGAACGGGTGATCGGCGCTACGGTGGCGCCGACGTGCCTCTGCGGGCAGCCCATGGCCTGGGCACACGGTAGCGTCCGCACTGCTCAAGGGCAACCCGCCCGCGCCGATTGCCCGCGCAAGCGTCGGTGGGTGCCGCCGCTTGGGAGAGACATGGGATGGCCTGCAGTTCCACCGCCTACTCCGCCACTGCGGCGACTGCCGTTGGCGCAGGCAGCGGCTCCACGTCGCGGCCCGCTATCGGTGGGGGATCGGCGGGTCCGTCCGGTGCCCTCGTCGTCGAGTCGACGGCTCCGCCGACGGCGGCACCGTCCGCATCGTCAGGCCCCTCGACATCGTCTGCCGGAGTGGCGCGCGCATCGAGCGCGTTCATGCGCCGCCGCAGGCCCGTCGCAAAGCTGCGCGCGCCGTTGGCGATGTCGCGCACCTGGCGCTTGAGCCCCGCGCGCTGCGTGTCCACCGCCTGCGCCGACACCACCTCGTGGATCTCCAGCGTCTGCAGCAGCGGCATCAGCTGGTCGAGCTTGACCAGCACCTCCAGGAATCGGCGGCTGATCGACGACAGCACGCGCACGTCCACGTCCAGCGGCACCGTGTCGTAGGACGCCAGGCTGGTGATGCCGTGGGCCTTGAACAGCGCCTCGGCGCCATCGATGGCCTCGTTCAGGCTGGCGGTGGCGGCATCGATCCTGCCGCGCAGCGCCGTCTCGATCCTGCCGATGTCCTCGTGGTCGAGCCGGGTGCGGGCGATGACCGAGATGAAATGCATGTTCAGCTGCAGGGTGTTGAACATGCGCACGAACATGCGCTTGCCCTCGGCACTGCTGAACCGCGTGGCGATCTTGAGACTGGCCGCCTCGACGCGTCGGAAGTCGACCTTGGCTTCGCGGGCCAGGATGCGGGCGTTGGCGCCGCCCTGGTCCACCTTCACGATCTCGACATTGGCCATGCCCGCGGCTCCTTGTGCTGACAACGGGGTCGATGGCATCTTCCGAACGTGCACGGCCCTTTGCCACGCGAAAGCCCCGGCACCTCGGGGCGCTTTCGCGATCAGTTGCGCGGCGACGGGCATCGGCCCATTGACCGGGCGGAAACGGCACCCTACCTTTGCGCCATGCAGCAGCTGGCCCTGCATCCAGACCCGGCAAGCCTTGGAGATTTCCTGAACTGATCCCCCGCGTGGGTGCCCGTGCAGGTCGCGCGGGCACCCGTGGTGACGATCGAATCGCGGTGATGCACGCCCCACCGATGGGGGACACCCGTTGCGGTGTCGCTCCGTCGGGTGCCCCTGTGCATCGCCGTGCCGAGGACCGCGCAAGCGGTCAGGCACGCCGGGGCATTCGCCTCAGGCCGGGCCTTCGAGGCAAGGGCTGCGTCCCGGTGCCGAGCGCATCCGCTCGAGCGCCGCACCGACCGCGCCCTTGCCTCCCGGGCTCGTCCCGTTCTCGCCTATGTCCCCCCCGATCGGACGCTGACACCGATCACCGCGCTCGCGCGCGCCACTGAACCCTGTCAGCCTTGGAGTTCCACGCCCCGACCGCAAGGCGGCCGGCGCCACATCACCCAACCGTCACCCGCATGGGGGCCCACGCCCCCGCCACGGGGTGCACGTGGGCTCCCTTCCCATCCAAGGAGTCCACGATGCACAGCACCAACGCCTGCCGTCAGGCCGGCGCCCCTGTCGGCTCGCCACACACGGCAAGCCTCGACGCAAACCGAGCCCGACTCGGCTCGGCGACGACCCCGTTCGTCATCGACGCCTCGTTCGACATCCCGGCCGGCCTGGATCTCCAGGACGATCCCGGCGCAGACAGCGCCATCGGCGCACCGGGCAGCACCCGCGAGGAGTGGGTGGACGAGTGGAGCGAGGACGACATCGTCCTGCTGCACTGGCGCCTGCTGCAGGAGATCCGGCACCTGGCTGACCCGGCCACGCCGCTGGAGGAGAAGCTCGACACCCTGCGCTGGGTGTTCACCGAACGCGAGAAGGACGGCCTGCCGTTCTCGTTCGTGAACTGCCTGCGCGTGGTCGGCTGCAGCCCGCTGTCGCCGATCCCGTACTGCGGACTCGTCGACGCCGAGGAGGTTCGCGAGCGCATCCGCCATGGGCTGCGGCCCTGGCTGCACGCGACGCTGGCCCGCTACCCCGACTGGGTGCGCGAGGCCGTGGCAACCCACCCCGAATGGGTCGAGGCCCGGCTGACCCGCAATCCCCAGTGGATCAACGAGCAGCTCAAGCAGATCTCCGTGCAGGGCGACCTGTTTGCGTGATCACGCCCACCCCGGGCGCCGTGCCTCGGGCCGCGCCGACCGATCCGGTCAGGCCGCGGCGGCACGCGCCCATCCGTTCGAAGGAACTCACCATGCTCACGTTCAAGGAAGCCCTCTGCCTGCTGGCGATCGTCGTCGCCTACGGCATCACCGGGCGCATGGACTACGAAGACGCCCTGCTGACGGAGCAAGTCCGGCCGCAGGTCGGCGCCGACTGCATTCATCCGCTCGAAGGCGACGACACCGTCCCGGAAGTAGGACCCACAGGGCACCCGCCGGTGGCCCGCCCCATCGAGGGCACCCGTCCGGAGGCGCCCTGCGTCCCGGACGCTGCGTCGGACCAGCCCATGCGGCTGACCCGGCACTGAGGGGAGCCGCCATGCACACCGATGCACGCCTGGTTCCCGGCCGCGTGCGCCTGCTGTCCGTGCAGGCGCCCGAGGACATCGAGTACCTCGTCAAGGAGAGCGAAGTGCTGACCGGTCGGTCCGGCCGCACCTTCGTCATCGCCGGCGCCGACCGGCTCGTCTACCGCGTCCACTGGCAGCCGCTCACCGAACCCGGTGGCCATGCCGTCGGGCCGGTGGTCGAGCGCCTCGGCCACCACGGCGAGGTCCTGAGTCGCCAGCACCTGCAGCTCTGGGAGTTCCTGGAGCACAGCCTCGTCGAGGCGCAGGCCGCCGGCCAGTTGTTCACCCCTCCGGTCCGCACGACGCCCTGATGGGCACCGATCCGCGCTGACCGGCCCACACACCCCGGCGGGTGCATCCCGCCAGGGGTGCGTCCGCCGGTTCTTCCCCCGATCGGGATGCCCCCGAAGGAGTCAACGATGAAGATCCAAGTCCGAATCAACGAAGAAGGCGCGCTGCGCAACCAGCGCCATGCCTTCAGCAACCGGTTCACCCTGGTGTCCGAGCTGCTGCAGAACGCGCGCCGTGCCGGCGCCCGCCTGATCCGGATCGACCACGATCCGCAGGCACAGATCCTGACCGTGCAGGACGACGGCCACGGCCTGGACGACTTCCAGAAGCTGCTCAGCTTCCACGAGTCGGGCTGGGACGCCGACACCTGCACGCAGGAGCGCCCCTTCGGCGTCGGGTTCTCGAAGTGCCTGTACGCCGCCTCGCGCTGCGTCGTGGCCTCGGGCCGGCGCCGCGTCGACATCGACACCGCGGCCGCACTGGCCAAGGCACTCGTCGAGGTCGAGGAGTGCACAGAGGGTGACGCGGTGGCGGGTACCCGGGTCGAGCTGCACGGCGTCGACCTGCCGGACCTCGCACAGCGCGTCGAGGAACTGTGCGCCGGGTTTCCGGTGCCGGTGTGGTTCAACGGCGGGCCGCTCAAGCGCGCCATGGCCGAGGCCCACCTGGCCACCCAGGCCAGCGCCATCGGCGCCGTGCACCTCGCGGGCACGCGCGACGGCCGGTACACCCACGACACCTGGGTGTTCCTGCAGGGCTTCTGCGTGCTGCGGCCGGCCTGGTTCAGCCGCGAGGACGTGAACGTCGTGCACCTGGACTCGCGCCAGTTCATGGCGCGGCTGCCGGACCGCGACCGCCTGATCGACGAGGACGTGCAGCGCCAGCGCATCGACACCGAGTTGAAGGCCTGCTGGCGTCGCACGCTGGAGATCGCCAAGGCTGAACTGCCGCCGCGCCACTTCATCGACACCTACTACGGCGTCATGCGCGGCTGGGGGCACCTCGACCTGCTGAACGACCTCGGCACCCTGCCGACGGAGCTGTGCAGCCTGGTGTCGGGCTACCCGGTGCAGGTGGAGCATGGCGAGCGCCGCCATCTGACGCCGGTGCCGACCGCGCCCTCGCGCGAGGCCATCGAGTCGGGGGCCGTGCAGTTGGTGGCCCTGGACGACGTGGGCGACGACAACGCGCCGCGCTGGATGATGGCGCGCGCCCGCGGCTGGCTGGTGTTCGACTGGATCGGCGTGCATGCCGACCACTGGGTGATGCGCCACGTCCGCTTCCTCGAGGAGGAGGGTCAGCGCGTGACGCCGGTGGGCGAGAAGCTGCGCACGGCGCTGGAGGGCCGCTGGGTCTGGCCCACGGTCATCCTCTGCGAGAAGGTTCGCCTGCGCGTCGGCGACGACGAGACGCTGGTCAGCGACGCCGGGGTCTGCCACGACGGCAACCTGTACATCCCCGACGGCGAGACGTCGGGCGCGCCGGTGGAACAGCTGTCCTCGTTCACCGACGAGCACGATCAGTTCCTGGATGCCGACCGCGACGCCGACCGTGACGCGCTGGCCGATCTGCTGCGCCTGCTGCGGGCGGTGGACCCGGTGCAGACGCTGGACTCGCTGTTGCAGTCCCTGCGGCTGGGCAAGTACCCGCTGCTGCACGGCAAGACCTTCCAGCTGACGGTGGGTGTGGGTCTCGCGCCCGGGCACACCGTCGATCTGGTCGACTACGCAGCCGCAGGCGGAGGATCGCATGCAGGACGCTGACTACGCGGCCCGCATCGACGCCGTGAAGCAGCGCGCGCGTGGCCGCTGGAGCGAGGTACTGGCTGCGGCCGGCGTCGAGGAGCGCATCCTGCGGCACCGTAACGGGCCCTGCCCGTCCTGCGGCGGGACGGACCGCTTCCAGTACACCGACAAGTTCGGCGAGGGGAACTACCACTGCCGGCAATGCGGCCCGGGTGGCGGCTTCAAGCTGCTGCAGGCCGTGCGGGGCGTGGACTTCCATGCCGCCCTGTGCGAGGTGGAACGCTGCCTGGGCGTGCTGCCGGCGGCGGCCAGCGAAGCCGGTGCCCCGGCGGCACCGGGGGAGCGCATGCGCCGGCTGGTGCAGCGCATCTGGGACGAGGCGCGGCCGGTGGTGGCCGGCGACGAAGTCGACCGCTACCTGCGCGGGCGCGGGCTGACCCTGAATCGGCATCCGCCGGTGCTGCGGTTCCACCCGTCGCTCGGCTACTTCGAGAAGGGTGCGGACGGCAAGTCGCGGCAGATCGCGGCCTACCCGGCCATGCTGGCGCTGATCCAGGCGCCGGATGGTCAGGCCGTGACGCTGCACCGGACCTACCTGCGCGATGGCCGAAAGCTCGACGCAACCGACGCGAAGAAGGTGCTCTCCGCGGGCATCCACGGCGCCGCCGTGCGTCTGTTCGATGCCGGCGCACAGCTCGCGCTGTGCGAAGGCATCGAGACCGCCTTGGCGGTGAACCTGGCCACCGGCAAGCCCGTGTGGGCCGGCATCAGCGCCGGCAACCTGGAGAAGCTCTGGGTGCCGGACACCGTGCGCGAGGTCTGCATCTACGCGGACAACGACGCCGGCGGCGACTTCGCCGGCCAGTGCTTCGCCTACGCGCTCGCGCGGCGGCTGAAGCGGGAGGAGAAGACCACCGGCCCGCGCCAGGTGCGGGTGTTCGTGCCGCGCCATGCGGGCACGGACTGGGCCGATGTGTGGTGCCAGCGTGCCCCCGGCCCCGACCCGGGTCGGGGACAGGCGACCGCATCGTCGTCGGCAGACCGGGTCTCGGGCAACCGGGTGGCCCTCGGTGGCTGAGGCAGAGGTCATGAAGCCTGGGGTGCGGCGAGCCACGGCGGGCCGCACCCGCTTTTTCAGCGGCACTGGACGGGTCGGCGCATGCCCTGCGCCACGACCTGCCGGTGCCGGCGAAAAGGTCAGGCGCCGTCGGCCATGCGGCCGACGCGCTCCCCTCCTCGTTTCCCGACTGGTAGCTGCCAGACCAGGTGACGCCCCACGGCGCCACGAAGGCAGCCCTGGAGATCCCGCGCGACCGATGGCGACACCCGTGTCACCGATGTCGCGCCCCTTCCTTGCCGATGCATCGCCAATCCACCCAGGACGCGCTGCATGCGGCGAGTTGTTGTCGTCAACCCACTGCGGGGACCCGTGCCCCGATGTGGGCCGTGCCGTCCCCGCTTCTCACCCACCCCAACCCGACTGGAGAAAGTCATGAAGAGCGGACGTACCCTCGTGAGCCTGGCCCAGGAACTGGAGCGCCAGCTGCACTCGAAGAAGGACCTGATCGTGCCGTCGCAGCTGGTGCATCACAGCACCGGCGACGACGGCCGGACGCACATCATCGTCAACGAAGCCGGCAACCCGGTGCGCTACGGCGTCACGCCGCTGGCGCGCCGCCAGCTGGCCGACAAGCTGAAGATCCCGCACGCGTACTTCGAGCGCATGCGCGAGGAGCAACCGGTGCTGCTGGACCGCAACGTCAACACCTGGCTGCAGAGCGAGGACGACCGGCGCATGCTGCGCACCCTGGACGGCCAGGTGCGCGCGGTGCTGTCGGACCGCTACCGCCGGCTCGACAACTTCGACCTCGCCGAGAGCGTGCTGCCCATCCTGCAGCAGCTTCCCGAAGTGCGTTTCGAGTCGGTCGAGCTGACCGAGACGCGCATGTACCTGAAGTGCATCACCTCGCGCCTGACCTACGAGATGGCGCCGGGCGACGTGGTGCAGGCCGGCGTGGTGATCTCGAACTCCGAGGTCGGCCAGGGCACGCTGTCGGTGCAGCCGCTGCTGTACAGGCTGGTCTGTCGCAACGGCCTGATCGCGGCCGACCGGTCGCTGCGCAAGACGCACGTGGGCCGTTCGCTCGGCACCGAGGACGAGGGCCTGCAGGTCTACCAGGACGACACCCTGCGTGCCGACGACAAGGCCTTCTTCCTGAAGGTGCGCGACGTGGTGCAGGCGGCGGTGTCGGAGGCGAGCTTCCGGCAGACGGCGCAGAAGCTGCAGAAGACGCTGAGGATCCCCCTCGTCGGCGACCCGGTGAGGACGGTCGAGGTGCTGGCCCAGCGCTACACGCTCAACGATGTCGAGCGCTCGGGCGTGCTGCGGCACCTGATCACCGAGGGCGAGCTCTCGGGCTACGGGCTGGTCAATGCGGTGACGCACTACAGCCAGGAGATCGACGACTACGACCGCGCCACGGAGTTCGAGGCGCTGGGCGGCAAGCTGATCGAGCTCGGCACCGCCGAGTGGAAGGGCCTGGCCGAAGCGATCTGAGCACGGCCTGAGCAGGCAGTCCGGCACGACGGCGAGCGGGGGCAACCCCGTTCGCCGACCGTGCCGGCGCCGACGTTGCACGGCGCCCCGACAAGGGCGTCGTTCACGCCGCACATCGCGTCATGCGGTCGCGCTCACGCATTCGCCGGAATTCGCCAGGGCTTGCGAGTGGCAATTCGGTAAGCAGATGCACAGGCCCGCGCCGCCCATTGAAGTCGACCTGTCGCCCACCCTATGCTGGCCGCAGAGCGCCGGAACCATTCATTCAGCCACCGCAACACGACCCGCATCCACCGACCAACCCCTCCACCCTGCCCTGCACGGGCTCGTGGTCCCCACGCGAGGACGCACCATGAACCAGGTCCAGCTATCCGATGTGCAGATCGCCAACCTGACCCTGCTGCTCACCATCCGCGACGGCATCCTCCACGACCGCACGGCCGCGTGCTGCCGCTTCTCGCTCGACGCCATGCAGGCAGAGCGGCTCGGCACGATGAGCGTCCAGCAGTTGATGGCCATCGTGGCCAACCTGGGTGACGCCACGCTCTTCCCTCCGCGCCGCGACCTGGTCAGCCTGCTCGACACACCGCTGCCGCTGGTTCGACCGCTGGCCGCGGTCCACGCCCCCCGCCATGTGACGGCCAATTCGGCCGCCTGACGCTCAATTGCCGGGTCATTGGCCATGCAGTCGCGGGTCGATCGCCAGTTGCGCGCCCTGGCGCTGGCCAAGGCCTGTGCGGCCTGCGGTGCACGCGTGCGCACCATCGGTCATCTGACGGGCCTGCCGCCCCGCGAGGCGCTGCGCCTGCTCTTCCCCGATCGCCTCGCCGTGCCTCGAGGGCGCTCGCCGGATTCCCCGGAGTGGTACCACGGCGCCAACCTGCTCCACCGCGCCGAGGCCTCGATCGTCGTGGCCCTGTACCGCCGTCTGCGCGACGCCGACTTCCCTGCGGGCGAAGCGCTCGTCGGCGCCTACCGCCACTACGTCGGCATCTGCCAGCCGCCGCACCGCATCAGCTTCGACCGCGCCTTCGATCTGGCCGCGCACACGGACGGCCTGTGGCTCACCGACACGAGGAGCTTCTCGCTCGTCACCTGCCCGACCTGCCACAGCGAGTTCCTGGCGGCCTTCGGCTCCGTGGCGCGGTCGAACGACCACTGCCCGTTCTGCAAGCTGGTGCAGCGGTATGGGACGGACCCGCGGGTGCAGGGGGCGTTTCCGGTGCAGCCGTTGGCTGCGCCGAGCGCCGGGGAAACGGGCATGCTGACCCTGCTGCACCAAGCAAGGCCGCCCGGCGCCAACATCACCGTCGCGGATCCGTGAGCGATGGCTTGCAGTAAGGGCGACGTCTCAGAAGCCTCGCTTGGCACGAGTGAGCAAGGTGCACACCTCGGTGGATACCTGGGCGAAACGAGACCCCGAACCGATCATGCGCTCGGCGTCGTCCATGGCGCCAGCATTGATCTGCCGCGCCACCGACCCGGCAACATCGTGGAACTCGGCATGCTTTTGCAGTAGCGCAACGAAACCCGGCTGTGCACCCCATCGATGACCGCCGCTGCCGTGCAGCCATTTGCCGAGCGGGCAGCGGTCATCTCGACAGATGACGTCTGCGTCCAGCTTCTCGCTCTCGGCAATGGCCTTGCGCAACCGCACCTTCCACTGCCGATGGGCCGCGATGGCCTGATCGAAATCGAAGTCCGAAGCCACGTCCGTCTCCGTCTCCGCAGCGACCTCGAAGCCATCGGGCAGCTTGAAGCGGTCGACCTCGTGGGCCAGCGCCTGAGCCTGGTCCTTCATCGCTGCCGCCGCTGCCGCCGTCTGTTCCACCAGTGCCGCATTCTGCTGCGTCATGCGGTCCAGCTCATTCACCGCCTGCCCGATCTGGGCGACGCCCAGGCTCTGTTCTCGGGATCCGTCCGCGATCTCGCCCAGGAGGCTGCTGACGCGGCCGGACGCCGAGACGATCTCGTCCATCTTGGCGCCGGCGTCCTGCACCACCCTGGCACCCGCGTTGACCTGCTCCACGCTGGTGCCGATGAGATCCTTGATCTCCTTGGCCGCCTGAGCAGACCGTTGCGCCAGCGAGCGAACCTCCGATGCCACCACCGCAAAGCCCCGACCCTGTTCCCCGGCACGGGCCGCCTCGACCGCCGCGTTGAGCGCGAGGATGTTGGTCTGGAAGGCGATGCTGTCGATCGTGCCGATGATGTCGCCGATGCGCGTCGACGAAGTGCGGATGCCGTCCATGGTCTGAACGACGGTACGCATGATCTGCCCGCCATCCGTGGCGACGGCCGCGTTGCCTGCGGCCACGGCAGCCGCCTCGCTGGCGCGATCGGCGCTGTTCTTCACGGTCGCCGTGATCTGCTCCATCGACGCCGCCGATTCCTCGAGGTTCGCCGCAGCCTGCTCGGTGCGCGCGGACAGGTCCAGCGCCCCAGAAGCCACCTCGCTGCTGGAGTGCACGATCTCCGTGCTCGACCGCCTGACGTTCAGCACCATCTGGCGCAGGGACTGCTGCATGTCCCGGAGGTCGAACATGAGCCGTGCGGCCTCGTCCCGACCCCATGGCGACGGAGAGGTGGTCAGGTCGCCGGCCGTCATCGCGCGCAAATGCCGCCGCGTCTCATTCAGCCCGCCCTCCATCACCCGGTAGAACGAGAGAAAGAGATACCCCGCCAGGAGCAGGTCGCCGAGCACGATGGCGCCCATCCACGCCAGCTGATGACGAATCGCTTGTTGCAGGTCGCTGACGTAGATCCCCGAACCGATGACCCAGCCCCACGGCTCGAAACCCTGGACGTAGGAGACCTTGTCGACCGGCTTGTCGCTGCCGGGCCGCGGCCACTGGTACTCCACGAAACCCCTGCCCTGCTTGCGTACCGTGGCGACGAAGGCTTGAAAGACAGCCAGCCCGTTCGGGTCCTTGATCGACGAAGCGTCCTGCCCGTCAAGTTCTGGCTTGGTGGGGTGCATCACGACGTGCGGGCGCATGTCGTTGATCCAGAAGTACTCCGCCCCGTCGTACCTGAGGCCCTTGATCGTCTGCTTGGCCAGCGCCTGCGCTGCCTCGCGACTCAGCGCTCCGGAGACCTCCTGGCGGTGGGCGGCTTCCAGGATTCCATGGGCGATCTCGACGTGCTGGCGGGTGGCATCCTTCCTCGCCTCCAGCGAGCGTGCCGCCTGGTGGGTCAGCTGCCAGGCCATCAGGCCCAGCAGCGGCAGCACGAAGGCCAGCGAAATGATGGCGGCCTTGGCCCGGAAGCGGAGCGCACGAAACAGCCGGATTCCCGGTGCCCACAGGCCATGGTGCGCAAAGAAGCCGGAATCGGCCCCGGCTCGCCGCTCCAGTTGATCTTGGGCTGCGGTCGCCATGCCAGCCGCATGAATTGCCTCGGTCGTCATCGTTGTTGTCCTTTCGTCGTGGGCAGCCGATCAGTGCCATCCCGCCGGCCACAGGTCTCCGAACAGTCTTCGGCGCCTTGCTGGGGATCTTGAGGAGGTTGAGAGGATGGCCGGCGACGACTCGGGTCAGCCGGCAGAGTCCAGCCGAGGCAGCGGGATCACGTTCGACGCGCCTGCACGCGCCACTCGGACGGTGCCTCGCCCCGCCACCTTGGCTGCGTAGCAGGCTGCGTCCGCAGCCGCGATCCAGGCTTCCACGGTCGGGTAGTCGTCGCAGAGGGGCGCCACTCCGACCGAGGCGCCGACACTGAGCGTGTTGTCTTCCCACCTCAGCTCTGTTCGCGTGATGGCCCGTTGAACCTCGCCTGCCACCCGCTGGGCCGCCTCGGGTGGGCATCGCTCCAGGACGACCGCAAACTCGTCGCCGCCCGTTCGAACGGCGAGGTCGCCGGCCCGAACGTGGGCCACCAACGCGGATGCCACCAACTTGAGCATCTCGTCGCCAGCCGCGTGGCCATGCTGATCGTTGATGGGCTTGAATCGATCCAGGTCGATGACCAGCAAGGCTGCCGGCGGATGACCGAGCACCGACTGGAGCCGCTCCTCGAAGGCGACCCGATTGCCCAGCCCGGTGAGTGGGTCGTGTGTCGCCTGCCATTGCAGGTGTTCGCGGCTCGCGCGAAGCGCGGTCACATCCGAGAAGGTCCAGATCGTTCCCGCCGCGGCGTTGCTGCGATCCACGGGCCGTGCATTCAGCTGGCCCCAGAAGAGCGAGCCGTCTGCGCGCCGGAAGCGCCACTCGCCGGCATACGCGCCATCGCGGGCGAAGGCCTCCCGCACCGCGAGCCCCAGCGCCTCGTAGTCGGCTGTATCGGCGAAGATGATCGACGCATGGTGTCCCAGCAGTTCAGCATCTTCCCGCTGCAGCATCCCGCACCAGGCTGGATTGATCAGCTCGAAGCGCTGGTTCCGCGTGAACCCGATGCCCAGCGGCGCCGCTTCCATCACCGACTTCAGGCGGCCGAGCAACTCGTTCGTGAACGACTCGAGGTGGGCACGCTCGGCGCCGACATGACGAAGCGCATGTGCCAGTGCAGCGACCTCGCCGGACGCGTCAGGCCACCCGTCGTGAACGCTGCGACCGGTGTCGAAGAGGCTCAGTGCCCGCCGCTGGAGCTGTTGCAACGGCTTCAGAAGTCGCCGGACCCACAGAAAGGTCAGCGCGCCCAGGACCGCGATCACGACGGCCGCATGGCGCGCGGCCTGCCACCGCGCCCGCTGCAGGGGTTCGACCAAGGTCGCCTCGGGGATCGCGCGCCACACCAACCAGCCGGTCGCCGCCACGCCTGCCGCCGAGACGATCTCGCCTGGCTGTCCGAGCAGCAGCCCTGTGGGTTCGGCCGGGCTTCCCTGATCCTCCCATTGCCGGACCGCCTGTGTCAGACGCGGCTCGACCGCCAGTCGCTTCAGGACCATGTCTGCCCGGGGATGGGCGATGACCACGCCCGAGTCGTCGCTGATGGCCAGCAGTTCCTCGCTGCCCTGAGCGCCGTCCCTCTCCAGGATCGAGGCGGCGAGATTGCGGCTTGCCAGGCGGAGCGCACCGCCGATGAGCGAGGTCACCTCGCCATCCCGGACGATGGGGTGAACGAAGACGATCACAGGCTCGCCGGACACCCGTCCCGGTATGGCATCCGAGATGACGGCACGCTTTTCAGCGACTGCTTTGCGGAAGTAGTCGCGATCGGCAAGTGATGTGCGCGGACGCCGCGTCCCCGCATCGTCGACATAGAGTCGCATGCGCCCATCGGGCGCGGCGACGAACAGGTTGGAGAACTGCTGCCGCAAAGCGGGCTGCGCCTGGAAATGCTGTTCGAGGGCGTCGTCCATCTGCTCCAGGGCCGGGTCGATCTGATCGGCCGTGGAACGCAGGACCTGCTGCAGCGCGAGAACCCGCTGCGACAGGTCCCGGGCGAGGCTGGCGGTCTGCGCCACTTCGCGCGCTTGCGCTTGCGCGAGCAGATCCCTTTGCGCCGAGTTGAGCGACAGCACGCTGATCGCCGCGATGCCCACCATCAGCGAGCCGATGGCTGCAATTGTCAACTTGGCCTTGAGCGTCCCGAGCGCTCGAGTCGCTTTCGATCGCCAGGTCGGCGCACCGAGGCTCGGCCCATCGGCCTCAGGTCCGGCAGATTTTGGCCAAAGTTCAGGGTCGGCAGGCACCATCTCGGGGATTTCGGTCACGGCGTCGGCAACTTGAGAAGGTGCCGAAACCGCGCTCAATCCGCCAGATTGGCGGCCAGGACTGCTGGCTGATGCGACATGCGTCGATCGATCGCCTTGCATGCGACCGACGGTCGGCACGCCCGACGATCGAAAGCAGACCTCGAAAGGCCGCCATCTTCGCTCTCGTTCTACCGGCACTCTCGCCCCATGGACGTTCAGCATCGGCTGTGCATCCCCTGCAACGCGCCATGCCGCTTCCCGACTCGATCCGCGCCTTTCCGGCCACCGACCCGGGATTCGCCGCCCTGCCTGTCCATGACCTGCTCGTATCGGCCGACGACCTCGTCGGCCGCATCCGCCTGTGCTTCGGCCTGTCCCGCGACGCCTTCGACGCCGAGGTGCAGCCGCTGCTCCAACGCTATGCCAGCTTTGTCCACCTGCTGCCTGCCACCGCCGACAACTACTTCAGCTCACCTGCCGGTCTGCTGAACCTCGGGCTGGAGGTCGCGTTCTACAGCCTGCAAGGCACCGACGCGCACATCTTCTCCGGACGGTCGACGATCTCGGCGCGCCGCCAGCTTGAACCACGCTGGCGCTTGGCTACCTTCATCGGCGGCCTGTGCTGCGAGTTGCACCGGGTGCTCAGCCACCTGATCGTGACCGACGAGTCGGGCGGCGAGTGGCCGCAGTTCCTCATCCCCCTGGGCGCTTGGCTGGCATCGCGCAGTGCCACTCGCTACTTCGTTCGCTGGCGGCCGAACGCCGCTGAGTCGCGCGGCCTGGGCGTGTTCGCACTGCCCCTGGTCATCCCGGGAGCAACGCTCCAGTACCTGGCGCAGGACAACAGCGTCGTTGTCCCGCACCTCCTGTCCAGCATCAGCGGGCAACCGGTCTACCGTGACCACAACGTCCTCGACGCTCTGGTGCGTCGTTCGCTCGCGCTGGTGATTGACCGGAACCTGCAGGCCAACGCCGATCGCTATGGCGTGCCGCAGTTTGGCTCGCACCTCGAGCGGTACCTGGTCGACGCCATGCGCCGTCTGGCGTCCAGCAGTCCCAGCTGGTTCCCGAATCGGGACAAGTCGCGCGCCTGGCTGGGGCCCGACGGGCTGTTCCTGCTGTGGCCCCAGGCTGCCCACGATGTTCAGGCGCTGCTGGAAGCCGACCAACTGGCCGGCATCCCCAAGGCGCCTGAGACGATGCTCGATCTGCTGCTCGAGGCCGGAGCCTTCGTACGGCAGCCGGACGGCGCCTCGACCTGGTTCGTCCTGCCGCCGGATTTGAAGACCGCCGCGGAGGCGGTGAAGCTGGCATCGCCGGCGATCCTGCTGCACGGCGTCGCGCCGCCGGCCGAGCCACTGGCCATCTCGTTGGTCTGCCCACCTGGCGCCACGCGGACCACACAGAAGACGCCAGCGACTGCACCGGCACCAGCCCCAGCACCGCCGCCCGGCACCCAGTTCTCATTGCTCGACGCTACCGAAGTGGCCACGCCACCGGCAGCCCGCACATCCCAGCCGCCGCCGGCGTCGTGGACCCCGGCACCGCTCCCTGCTGCCGTCGCTGATATCGGAGTCCCGTTGCCAGCCCCTCCACCCTCCCCGCCGCAGGCCGCGGCGCCCACCTTCAAGCTGAACGCGCCCATGCGCCTGAACCCGGCCGTGCGCAATGCCCTCGCGGCCATCGTCAGCACCCTCGATGGGCCCGGCAGCGCTGCGGCCGCCGCGCCCGTCGCGGCCGGCCTTTTCGTGCCGCTGGCTGAACTGGAACGGCGTGGCGTGCAGCCCGCGCTGGCGGGTCGGGCGCTGGCCGATGTCGGCCTGCTGGTACATGCCGGACGGGATGGCCCGGCCACCGTCACGGCCGACTTCCGCGGCGAGCCGACCATCGGGCTGGTCGTTGCCCCAGCCTGCATCGATGGTTTCGACCCTGCCGCCTTCGAGCCGGCCGCGCACGAGGAGCCCTGACATGCTGATGCGCCGCTACGAGATGCCCTGGCGGCGCGCCTACGAGGTGTACGCCGCCGCCGTCTGGGCATCCGCCCTGCTGTTCTTCGCAGTCACCGGCGGACTGGGCCTCCTCCCGCGACAGCTCGCACTCCCGCTCGCCGGCTTCTGCCTGGCGATGGGCGTCCTGCGGCTGGCGCAGGGCGTTCACACCCTGGTGCTGCGCGCCTCGCTCTCCGGCCGCGGCATCCAGGTGCTGAGCACACGGGCTGTCGCCCGCTGGACGGAGAAGCCTGACGCGGTGTTCCTGGGCTTCGGCTTCGAGTGGCGGCCCGTCCACTCGCAGCGTCTCTACGAACTGGCCAAGGTCGACTACCGGGAGTTCACCGTGTCGCCCCGCCTGCTGCAGGTGCTGGGCTACGACGCGCGCCCGCAACCCGATGCCGAGATCGGCCTGCCCTACATCCATGGCGTCGAGCCGCGCGAGGTGCCCCTGCACCGGCCGCTGCAGAACTTCGAAGGCGGCACCTTGCTGGTGGGCACCACCCAATCCGGCAAGGGCGTGGCGCTGGCCAACCTGGTGACGCAGGCCGTGCGCCGCGGCGACGTGGTCATCGTCATCGACCCCAAGAACAGCCGCCGCCTGAAGCGCGTCACGCAGCGCGCCTGCGAGGACTGGCGCGAGCCCGACACCTTCCTCGAGTTCCACCCCGCCTTCCCTGAAGCCGGCGTGCGCCTGGACTTCACCTTCAACTGGCAGAAGCCCACCGAGATTGCCTCGCGGATCCAGTCAATCATGCCGCCGGACACGGCCGGCGCCTTCTCCGCCTTCGGCTGGGACGCCGTGAACGTGGTCGTGCAGGGCTTGGTGGAACTGGAGGAGCGGCCGAATCTCGTCAAGCTCACCAAGTACATCGAGGGCGGTATCGAGCCCGTGCTGGAAGCGACGCTGCGCCGCTTCTACGAGCGGCTGCTCGGCGCTGGCTGGCGCGACCAGTCGGAGATGAAGAAGCTGCTGCACGACGCGCATCGCGGCAACATGAAGCGCCCGTCGGAGGCGGCCAGTGCTGACCTGCTGGCCCTGGTCGCCTTCTACGAACACCACGTCCCGCAGTCGCAGCGCAACAAGGTGCTCGACGCCCAGGTGCGCACCTTCCGCCACAACCGCGAGCATTACCAGAAGATCACGGCCAACCTGCTGCCGGTGCTCTCGATGCTGACCTCGGGCGACCTCGGCCGCAGCCTGTCGCCCGACCCGTTCGACACCGGCGATGCCAGGCCGATCATGAACTTCGAGAAGATCGAGCGCGCCGGGCATGTGCTGTACATGTGCCTGGATTCCCTGCCCGACCCGTCGGTCGCCACCGCCATCGGCGCACTGGCCCTGGCCGACCTGGCCGCCCGTGCGGGCATGCGCTACAACCTGGGCGGCTACCGGCGCATCTCGCTGTTCGTGGACGAGGTGTCGAACGTCATCAACCAGCCGCTGATCGAGATCCTGAACAAGGGCGCCGAGGGTGGCATCTTCACCACCTGCGCGATGCAGACGCTGGCCGACCTGGCCAAGCGCCTGGGCAGCGAAGACGCGGCGCGCATGGCGCTGGGCAACCTGAACAACCTGATCGCGCTGCGATCCAAGGACCGGCCGACGCAGGACTTCGTGGTCGAGACCTTCGGCAAGACCGCGATCCACTCGGTGCGCGTGGGCCTGAGCAGCGGCGCCGACGCCCACCTGGGCGACTTTTCGTCGAGCTACTCGACGCAGCTCACCGAGAGCTTCGAGGAGATGGTGCCGGCCGACGTGCTGGGCAAGCTGCCCAACCTGCAGTACTTCGCCTCGGTTTCGGGCGGGCGGATCATCAAGGGGCGGTTTCCGATCCTCGACCCGGATGCGGACGAACCCAGAGCAACACGTGCGGCACCGCCCAAGCCGAACCGGACTCCAGCAATAGCGGGACATCCGTCGTGATCCGCATCGTCAGCATCGCCGCCCTGCTCTGCCTGCTGGTGCTGGTGCTCTACCTGCCATCGGCGCATCCGCCAGAGCGGTTCCTGGCGCAGATTCGAAGCGAGCACCAGGCGATGGAAGAGATATGGGGCGAGACGCCCGCGCTGCGGATCCTCGACCGAGCGCTGGGCCTTCAGGGTGCGGCACGAGAGGCAACGCCCATTCCCCCGACCGCCGGTGCGTCGGCGGCAAGCGGTGTGGACGGCGCCGTGGCGCGGGAGATGGCTTCCGTCAACCAGCGGCTGTTCGGGAACAGCTACTTTCGTGCGATCGATGCACTCGTGCTGCTGGCCGCCTTCAGGCTGTCCGCGATGCTGGAGTGGCTGCCTTGGATGGCAGCGTTCCTTGCCGCGGCGGTCGCGGACGGCGCGATCAGCAGAGTGATTAAGTCCAAGGAGTTCCTTCACCACGATCCGGAGCGCTTCGCGCTGTACACCTCGGTGGCGATCGTCCTGGTGTGTGCGTTCATGGTTTCGATGGTTATGCCAGTCAGCGTGCACCCGGCCGTTTCGCCGGTGGTCGCGGCGCTCCTTGGAATCTTGGCGGGACTCAGCCTCTCGCACTTCCACCGAAGGGGATAGCCGCCCGATCGCGGCGAGAAGCGTCGGGCCGCGGTTCGAACTCTGCCCCAATCGCGCTCCGCCGCGATGGTATGCCGCGTGATCCGCCAACTCCTCTGCGGAACTGGGCCCGCTCGGTCGAGGTGCTCGGCACGGTCACAGCAACCGCAACTTGCTGCTGAACTCTTGACGCGCGCAGGCACTGCGTTGCCCCGCACCCTGCTGACAGGTCGCCGCGCTTCGCGCCCGCCGAAATCCGACTAAGCCGATCGGGATTGCGTCACGCCCGAAAGGCGGCTACATTCTCACTCATGCAAGTGAGTGAACGAAATGTGCTGTCGGTTCGATCGACCATCGGACGGTCGACGCTGGCTGGAGCGGCAGCCGGCCGTGAGGCAGCAGCCAAGCTTCAGGCTGCGGCAGCGATGCTCGAACATCCCTGGATCCTGGACTTCGCCGATATGGAGCTTGTCACGGCGAGCGCGTTCCGTGAAGCCGTATTGCCCATCGTCCGCTGGGCCGCGCAGGATGGACAGCCCTGCCTTGTCGCCAACCTGGACGAGGTATCCCGTGAAGAGGCACTGCTCGCCGCCTCGGCGTCCGAAGTGGTCCTGCTCTTCTGCTCTCTGAACGCTGGCGCCCTTACCGGAGCGCATGCCCAAGGTCCGCTGGACGCCAAGCTCGCCCTCACCCTCGAACTCACGCTCCGCCTCGGCGAGGCCGACGCGCGTGCGATCAGCGAGGTCTCAGGCGAGAACACCGTCATCACCGCCTGGAACAACCGCCTGGTTGCACTCACCCGGCTGGGTCTGCTCACCGAGCGCAAAGTCGGCAAGACGAAGTTCTACTCACCTGCAGTGAAAGGCATGTCGTATGGGAAATGAGTTCCTGCGGAAGCAGCGCGAAGCCCGGGCGAAAGGCTGGAATCGTCAACTGCGCGCAGGCCACAACGACATGCTTGCGTCGCTTGCGCCTGGCCAGGAACTCGGTTGCCGCGCAACCGTCTCGGGCGACCTGCCGCCCGTTGGCCGCAAGCTGATGCTGCAGTTGATGCAGGGCGAGATCAAGGTCCGCGACCAAAATGTCTGCATCGGGGAAGTCACCAATCCCAAGGACGAACTGCTTCGGGTGCGCTGCCCCCGGGGATTCGTAGCAGGTAGTTCTAGAGTCCGATCAACCCGAGACGGAGATCGGACCGATGAAGAAGCGATACACCGAGGAACAGATCATTGGCTTCCTGCGTGAGGCCGA
>Ga0073934_10001358_pt1 | contig 59436 bp, 55 predicted proteins | sample LarsenN4metaG_FD_76834 | JGI IMG/M metagenome (GOLD analysis project Ga0073934, IMG submission 76834) | Hot spring sediment bacterial and archeal communities from British Columbia, Canada, to study Microbial Dark Matter (Phase II) - Larsen... ...
CGAGGACCTCGATGCGGCGGTGAAGGCGTGCGGCCATCCGATTCCGAAAAAGGGCACGGTGCTGCTCTGCACCGGCCATCATGCCCGCACCTTTCCCAGACCCGCCTATGCGACCGACAATCCGGGCGTCAATGTCGCGGCGACCGAATGGCTCGCGCGGCAGGGCATCGTGCATTTCGGCATCGATTCGATGCGGCCCGGTCCCGAGGGCAAGGTCAACTCGCTCGTGCACAAGGCCTGCCTCGAACTCGACATCACCCACATCGAGAGCCTGTGCAATCTGGAGGCCCTGCTCGGCCAGGGTCCGTTCGAATTCATCGGCCTGCCCATGAAGTGGCGCGGCGGCACCGGTTCGCCGATCCGGGCGGTGGCGGTGTTTCGCGACTGAGCAAGCAGGGTCGGGCGCCGGGGGTGCTTTCTTTGCCGGGTCCGAATGGCTGGAAGCGTTGTGCTTGCCGGAGCATATCTCCCACCCCGACGGGCCGCGTGTCGACCGCAAGAATGGCTGCCAACCCAGCATGTGACGGAGAAGCAACACTCGCTGAATCTTCGAGAAAAGTCGATCCGATCGCCTAAAAAATCAGCAGTTGCCAAGCGTTTCGCCTTGTCCTGCACGCATGCCGCGTGATGTGATTTCATCATAACAACGCAAGCGGTGTGGGACTTTTTGGGTGAGGGTGCGCGTCGTGTTCTCGTCGCCGAGGCCGTTCGCGAACGTCAGCCGCAGTTCCGCGCCCGCCACTACGGGAAGGGGCTGACCATGAAGAAACTTGCACTTGCGGCCTGTGCCGCGCTCACGCTGTCGGCAGGGGCGTCCTCGGCGGCCGATCTGATCACCAAGGCCAGGCCCTCGGCGGCGCCTCCGTCGCCCCCGCCCTGGGACATCGCCTTCGGCGCGGCGATCGCCAGCGACTATGCGTTCCGCGGCATCTCGCAGTCGGCCGAGAAGCCGTCGGTGTCGGCCTATTTTGAGCCGCGCTACAAGATCACCCCCAATGTCGAACTCTATGCCGGCATCGCCGGCTCGAGCATCGACTTCCCCAACCGGCCGGCCGCCGAAGTCGATTTCTATGGCGGCGTTCGCCCGACCTTCGGCAAGCTCTCGCTCGATATCGGCGCGATCTACTACTGGTATCCGGGCGGGCAGTGCTTCAACACGGTTGCGCTCTGTAATGCGCTTGGCGGCGGCAATTTCGTGGCCGCGGCGCTGCCCAACACCAACGTCATCAAGTCCGACGTGAGCTTCTGGGAGGTCTACGGCAAGGCCTCCTATGCCGTGACCGACGCATTCACCATCGGCGCCGCCATCTATTATTCCGACTCGGTGTTGAACTCGGGCGCCGACGGCCTGTTCTTCTCCGGCAACGCCAAGTACACGTTCCCGGCCTTCGCCAACGGCGTGCAGATGTACGTGTCCGGCGAGGTCGGCCACTGGGATCTGGGCACGAGCGACGCCTTCTACGCGGTCGCGGGCTTCCCCAACGGCATTCCCTACAAGGATTACACCACCTGGAACCTCGGTTTCGGCTGGACCTGGAAGGTGTTCACGCTGGACCTGCGCTATCACGACACCGATCTGAACAAGGGCGACTGCAACGCCTTCACCAGCGACCATACGGCTTCGGGCACGACCAGCATCACGCCGATCAATCCCGGCGGCCTCGGCTCCAACTGGTGCAGCGCACGCTTCATCGCCAAGCTGTCGGCGGATCTCACCGTCAACACCAGTCTGAAATAGCCCTGTCAGCCTGAACCTGTTGCCTTTGCGGGCGGCGGCCATCCGGTCGCCGCCCGTGGCTCATTGGCGGTGACGTCGTTATCCATGACGGTCACAGCGGGTTCCCGGCCGCGCGCGGGACATGACGGGGCCGCGCTCCGCTTGCGATGTGGTGGCGATGCGGATGCCATGATCACTCCGCTGCCGGCTGCAGCGCCATTTCGCGCAGTCGATGGCGATCGCCCTCGCGTTCGAGCGCAAGGTGGCGGCCGTGGAAGCCGAACAATGTCGAGCGGTGTCCGATCGAGACGATCGCGGCGCCGGCCAGCCGCTCCTGCATGAGACGGTAGAGTGCCGCCTCCGCTCCTTCGTCGAGCGATGCCGTCGCCTCGTCGAGAAAAAGAAAGTCCGGCGCCTGCAGCAGGGCGCGTGCAAGTCCGAGCCGTTGCTGCTCGCCGAGCGACAGGAGCACGTTCCAGTGAGCCTCCTCGTCGAGCCGCTCGATCAGCGCAGCAAGCCCGACCGCGCGCAAGGCATCGCTCACCTGCTCGCGCGTGTGGGTGCGGGGCGAGGCTGGATAGGTCACGGCGGCGGCGAGCGGCCCGATCGGGAAATAGGGGCGCTGCGGCAGCATCATCAGTTTTGCTCCATCCGGCACCCGCACGCAGCCCTGGCCGAACGGCCAAGCGCCGGCGATCGCCCGAAACAGCGTGGATTTGCCCGATCCCGAGGGTCCGGTGACGAGAACGCGATCGCCGCCCGTGACGACGACGTTGTTTGCCGCGACCAGTGGCATGCCGTTCGGCAGATGGACCACCAGGTCTTCGATGGCGAGCGTTGCTCCGTCGGCCGCGGGTCGCACCGAGATCGAGGGCGGCCTATGCGCGGCAAGACGTGCCGCCGCCGCGGCAAGCCGGAAGCCTTCCAGCCGTTCGATCACCGCGCGCCATTCCGCAAGCTGCCGGTAGACGGTGGAATTGACGAAGAACGACAGCGCTCCCTGAACGCTGTTGAAGGCGGAAGCCGTCTGCATCAGGCCGCCAAGCTGGATGGCGCCGGCAAAATAGGCGGGGCTGACCACGACAAAGGGAAACACCACCGAGGCCTGCGAATAGCCCGCGGTGAAGAACGTCAGCCGCTTGGTGCGGCGCATGATCGCGATCCAGTTCGCCACCACGCGGCCGAAGCGCTCGCTCAGCCGTTGCTTCTCGGCGGCCTCTCCCTTCAGCAAGGCGACCTGCTCGGAGTTCTCGCGCAGGCGCACGAGATTGAAGCGGAAGTCCGCTTCGTAGCGCTGCTGCATGAAGTTGAGGGGAACAAGGCGATGCCCGATCCACTGTGCGACTGCGGTGCCGAGAACGGAATAGATCAGCGCTGCCCAGACCAGGTAACCGGGAATCGCCCATTGACTTCCGAACAGCGTGAACGGCGCGCCGGCCGACAGGACCCAAAGGATGGCGACGAAGGACCCGAGCGTGACCACCGCGTTGAGCAGGCCGAGGGCCAGGTAGAGACCCTTCTCGATGAATTGGTTGATGTCCTCGGCGATGCGCTGGTCGGGATTGTCGGCGGCCTCGCCGAGGAGTTGCATCCGGTAGTGGTTGGCGCCGCCGAGCCATTCGCCGAGATAGGTCTTGGTCATCCACTGCCGCCAGCGGATCTGGAGCCATTGATTGAGATAGAGCTGATAGACCGCAAGCAGGATGTAGGCCGCCGCAAGCGTGCAGAAGTACACGAGCTCACTTGCGAATGCGTCCCAATCGCGTTCCTGCAGCGCGTTGTAGAAGCGGTTGTTCCATCGATTGATCAGCACATTGATGCCCACGATCGACAGTTCGATGGCGACCACCGCCGACAGCAGCAGGCGGCCGGCAATCCGGTCCTCAGAACGCAGATAGGGGACGGCGAGCCGCCAGATGGTGGCGAGCGTCGAGACAAGCCCTGTCACGGATGGGTCTCCTGATTGAGCGGTGCGGCCGTGCCAGCTTGCCGCACCGAGCCGCGGCCTGGGACGATTCGTCCCGGTTGTTGCTCTGCAATATCGGCCCTGGAACGGCGTCACGAAGGAAGTGCGGGCTTGTACTGCCCGGCTAACCCGCTAAAAGTACTCGATAGCGCCGGCGGAATACAGAAGTCCCAACGGCGGTTATTGGCATTGTCAGCGACCCGGGACGTCGCCCGAACCCTCGACCCTAGGGAGGATGAGGACAAATGAGCACGAAATCCCACCATGCGAAGACCACCACGCGGCGCAAGTTCCTTGCCGGGGCTGCCCTGACGGGCGCGGCGACGATTGCGATGCCGCAGATCTCGCGTGCGCAGACCGTGACGCTGAAGATGCAGACGTCGTGGCCGGCCACCGATATCTTCACCGAAATGGCGCAACAGTACGTCGACCGGGTCAACGCCATGGCCGGCGGACGTCTGAAGATCGACCTGCTGCACGGCGGCGCCGTGGTGCATCCGTTCCAGGTGCTCGACGGCGTGCACGGCGGCCAGATCGACATGGCCCACACCGTGACGGTCTACTGGTACGGCAAGCACAAGGCCGCCTCGCTGTTCGGCACCGGCCCGGTGTTCGGCTTCAATGCCAACGAGGGGCTTGGCTGGATTCACAACGGCGGCGGTAAGGAGCTGTTCGAGGAACTCCAGACCGAGATCATGAAGCTCAACGTCAAGAGCTTCTTTGCCATGCCGATGCCGACGCAGCCGCTGGGCTGGTTCAAGCGGCCGGTCGCCAGCGCCAACGATCTGAAGGGCCTGAAGTACCGCACCGTCGGTCTCGCCGCCGACCTGTTCCAGGCAATCGGGGCGCGCGTTGCGCAACTGCCGGGCGGCGAGATCGTACCGGCCATGGAGCGCGGCGTGATCGACGCCTTCGAGTTCAACAACCCGACCTCGGACCGCCGCTTCGGCGCGCAGAACGTGGCCAAATACTACATGCTCGGCAGCCACCATCAGGCGACCGAGTATTTCGAGATCATGATCAACCGCACCAAGTTCAACGGCCTGCCCAAGGAGCACCAGGCGATCATTCAATATGCCGCCGAGGCCGCCTCCTCCGCCAACGAGTGGAAGGGCATGGATCAGTATTCGAAGGACCTGCAGGAGCTGATCGAGAAGGACAAGGTCAACGTCCTGCGCACGCCGCAGAGCATTTTCGATGCACAGATCAAGGCCTGGGACGGCCTGATCGCGCAGCTCGGCAACGATCCGTTCATGAAGAAGGTCATGGACTCGCAGAAGGCCTGGGTCCGGCGCGTGGTGTTCTACAACATGATGAACGCAACCGACTACAAGGGTGCGTTCAACCATCACTTCCCGGGCGTTCTGAAGATCTGACCGAAATCCGCGGAATGTCGTGATCGGAAATCAGGGGGCGGGCGGCGCGGCGATGTGCCGCCCGCCCGATGTTGACGGGGGGCTCGCGCGGGCAGCGGTTGTGTCGCCGTAATTTCCGCGCAAGAATTCATTATGACTCGCTTTCTGTTTTTCATCGATTCGCTCAGCACCTGGGTCGGCAAGGCGTTCGGCTGGCTGATCCTGGTGCTCACGCTCGGCGTCAGCTACGAGGTTTTCGTCCGTTACGTGCTCAGTTCGCCGACGACCTGGGCCTTCGATTTCAGCTACATCACCTACGGCGCGCTGTTCCTGATGGCCGGCGCCTATACGCTGTCACGCAACGGGCACGTGCGCGGCGACGTGCTGTACCGGCTGTGGAAGCCGCGCACGCAGGCGCTGATGGATCTGGTTCTCTATGTTCTGTTCTTCCTTCCGGCGGTCGCGGCGTTCATCTACGCCGGCTGGAACTATGCCGAGATGTCCATCCGCTTCCGCGAAGTCAGTATCTTCAGCCCCGCGGGCGTGCCGGTGTTCCCGCTCAAGACGCTGGTGCCGATCACCGGTGTGCTCTTGATGCTGCAGGGCATCGCCGAGATCATCCGCTGCATCATCTGCATCCGCAACGGCGCCTGGCCGCAGCGCCTGCACGACGTCGAGGAAACCGAGAGCCTGATCCTGCAGGAGCAGCGCATCCACGCCGGCGAACACGCCGAGCAATCGCAGCCCGAGCGCAAGGGAGCCTGAGCCATGACCGATCCGCAAGTCGGCATGCTGATGCTCGGGCTGTTCATCTTCATCATCATGCTCGGATTTCCCATCGCCTTCACGCTGATGGCGATGGGCGTCGGTTTCGGCTTCTATGCCTACTACACGCCCGGCCAGGACATCGTTCAGAATCGCATCTTCACGCTCCTGGTGCAGAAGGCGTTCGAGGTGATGTCGAGCGACGTGCTCACCGCCGTCCCGCTGTTCCTGTTCATGGGATATGTGGTGGAGCGCGCCAATATCCTCGATCGGCTGTTTCACTCGCTGCAGATTTCGATGAAGAACATTCCGGGCGCGCTTGCCGTGGCGACGCTGCTCACCTGCGCCATGTTTGCGACCGCAACCGGCATCGTCGGTGCGGTGGTCACGCTGATGGGACTGCTCGCGTTCCCGGCCATGCTGCGGGCCGGCTACGACGTCAAACTGTCGGCCGGCGTGGTCTGCGCGGGCGGCTGCCTCGGCATCCTGATCCCGCCCAGCATCCTTCTCATCGTATACGCGGCCACCGCCGGGATTTCCGCGGTGAAGCTCTATGCCGCCGCCTTCATCCCGGGCTTCATGCTCGCCGGCTTCTACGTGCTCTATGTGGTCGGGCGCGCGCTGCTCAATCCGGCGCTCTGTCCCAAGCTGCCGCCCGAGCAGACCGACGTTCCGCTCGGCCGGGTGGTGCGGGAGCTGGCGACCTCGTTCCTGCCGCTCGCGCTGCTGATCGTCTCGGTGCTGGGTGCGATCCTGTTCGGCCTGGCGACGCCGTCGGAGGCGGCGGGGGCGGGGGCGCTCGCAAGCCTTGTGCTCGCCGGCGCCTACGGCGCGCTCAACTACACGATGCTCAGGGACTCGGTCTATCTCACCGCGCGCGCGACGGCGATGGTCTGCTACCTGTTCATCGGCTCGTGGACGTTCTCTGCGGTGTTCGCCGTTCTCGGCGGTCAGGCGGTGGTGGAGCAGTTCTTCCTCTCGCTCAATCTATCGCAGACCGGCTTCCTGCTGCTGACGCAGACCATCATCTTCCTGCTCGGCTGGCCGCTAGAATGGACCGAGATCATCATCATCTTCGTGCCGATCTTCCTGCCGCTGCTCGACGACTTCAAGGTCGATCCGATCTTCTTCGGCATCCTGGTGGCGCTCAACACGCAGACCGCGTTCAACACGCCGCCGGTGGCCATGGCGGCGTTCTACCTCAAGGGAGTGGCGCCGCCGCACGTCAAGCTGACCGACATCTTCAGCGGGGCCCTGCCGTTCGTGTTCATGGTGTTTGCCACCATGGCGCTGGTGTATGTCTTCCCGCAGCTCGCCCTATGGCTGCCCGACTATCTCTATACGCCGCGTTGATGGCGCGCGCGCGCAACGCCCTGGTGGCATCGTGAGCCTTTGCGCCTGCACCCTGGTCGAGGTCGCCGAACACCTGCGCGAGGGGCGCGCCTCCGCCACCGAACTGGCACAGGATTGTCTCGCCCGGATCGACGAGGTCGAGCCGCAGGTGCAGGCCTGGGCCTTCCTTGACCGCGATCACGTGCTGGCGCAGGCGCAGGCGCTCGACCTGCATCGCGCCCAGGGCAAGCCGATCGGCCCGCTGCACGGCGTGCCCATCGGCGTGAAGGACATCTTCGACACGTCGGATTATCCGACCGAATTCGGCTCTCCGCTGTGGGCCGGGCGCACGCCCCGCCGGGACGCGGCCGTCGTCGCGCGGCTGCGCGCGGCCGGGGCCGTGATCACGGGCAAGACCGTCACCACCGAATACGCCTATTTCCATCCCGGCAAGACCCGCAATCCGCGCGATCCGGAGCGCACACCCGGCGGTTCGTCGAGCGGGTCGGCGGCGGCGGTGGCGGCGCACATGGTGCCGGGCGCGATCGGCAGCCAGACCAACGGCTCGGTGATCCGGCCGGCCGCCTTCTGCGGCGTGGTGGGATTCAAGCCGACGCACGGACTGATTCCGCGCACCGGGGCGCTGCTCCTGTCGCGCACGCTCGATCATGTCGGCGTGTTCGCGCGCACGGTCGAGGACGCCGCCCTGCTCGCCGAGGTGCTGGTGGGCCACGATACCGAGGATGCAGACACCCGGCCGCTGGCGCGGCCGCCGTTGTACGCGACCGCGGTCAGCGAACCGCCGCTGCCGCCACGCTTTGCCTTCGTCAAGTCGCCGGTCTGGGAACAGGCCGAGACGGTGACGCGCGAAGCCTTTGCCGAGCTGGTCGAGGCGCTCGGCGAAGCCGCAGGCGAGGTCGAGCTCGGAGACAGTTTCGGCCGCGCCTATGACTTTCACCGGATCGTCATGGAGGTGGAGATGGCGCACAACCTCCACCGCGACTATGAGCAGGGCCGCGATCAGCTCAGCGACCGACTGCGCCAGTTGATCGAACGCGGACGCGCCCATCGCGCGGTCGAATACACCGGGGCGGTGGCGGGCATCGAGCCGTTGAACGCGGGCCTCGACGAGGTGTTCGACGAATACGACGCAATCCTGACGCCGGCTGCGCCGGGCGAGGCGCCGCTCGGCCTGCAATCGACCGGCAACCCGATCTTCTGCACGCTGTGGACCTATCTCGGCCTTCCCGCGATCACCCTGCCTTTGCTGCAGTCGGAGAACGGCCTTCCGCTCGGCGTTCAGCTTGTCGCCCGGCGCGGCCACGACGCCCGCCTCTTGCGCACGGCGCGCTGGCTTGCCAATAGTGTCCAGTCCGCCGGCAACTAGGGTCGCGGCGGACGCTGCAGGCGCACCAGGCGCACCAGGCCCGAGGGGGAGACGCCGCCATGACCAATCTGATCACCGGCATCATCGGCCTGGCGATGGTGATCACCTTTCTCGCGTTCATGGTGGTATGGCTCAAGGAAATCCCGCTCACCCTCATTGTGGTGGTCGTGATGGTCCTGGCGTTCGTCGATTTCGTTCAGTCGTTGCGTGCCAACAACGGCAGCGCGGGCCGGTGAACGGGTCTGCGGATCCTGCCGTTGCGATCTTTGCGTGATGTGACCGTCCGGCGTTCCCTCACTCGCGGGGAGCACGACATCCATGTCAGGCGCGCGCACGCGGGCAACCGGGACTCGACGCCGATTCCTGCTCGCAAGCGGAACCCTCGGCGCAACGCTGGCTGCCCCGCGTCCGGTCGCCGCGCAGGCGATCCATTGGCGGATGCAGAGCGCCTGGTCGCCGCGCGACATCTTTCACGAGTTTGCAGCCGACTATACCCGGAAGGTCGAGGCCCTGAGCGGCGGCCGGCTGAAGCTCGACATGCATGCGGCCGGCTCCATCGTGCCGCCGTTCCAGATGGCGGAGGCCGTTCACGCCGGAATCCTCGACGGCGCGCACGGCACGGCGGCGCTGCGGTACAGCCGGCACCGCGCGAACTCGCTGTTCGGCACGCCGCCGTCGTTCGGCTGGGACTCGCACGGATTTCTTGCCTGGTTCTATTACGGCGGCGGTGAGGCGCTCTACCGCGAGCTGATCAACGGCATCCTGCGCCTCGACGTCGTGGGGATTTTGTACTTTCCCATGCCGACGCAGCCGCTCGGCTGGTTCCGGCGCGAGATTCGCAACCCTGCCGAGCTGCGCGGGGTTCGGTACCGCAGCCATGGCCTCGTCGGCGAAGTGTTCCGGGAGATGGGTGTCGCGCTCACGCCGTTGCCGGGCAGCGACGCCGCCGCGGCGATCGATCGCGGGGTGCTTGATGCCGCCGATTCCAACAACCCGTCCAGCGACCTTCAGCAGGGGTTGCCCGACGTGGCCAAGGTCTACATGCTCGGCGGTCATCACCAGCAGGCGGAGGCGTTCGAGCTCCTCTTCAACAAGGCGAAGTTCGATGCGTTACCGGGCGATCTGAAGGCGATCCTGCGACAGGCCGCCTTCGCCGCCTCCAGCGATCAGCTCTGGTATGGCTATGCGCGCTACGCCAAGGATTTCGAGGAGATCGCCCGACGCGGCGTTGCGGTGGTGAGAACGCCGGCAGGCGTGCTCGAGGCCCAGCTCGCCGCCTGGGACCGCGTCCTCGCCGAGCTGTCAAAGGAGCCCTTCTTTGCCAAGGTCATTGCCTCGCAGAAGGCCTGGGTGAAGCGCACCGCGGCATACCTGCACGTCAACAACCTCGACAGCGCCGCGCTGGCGCAGGCCTATCGGCACTTCTTCGGCTGAGCCGGGTACACCCCTCCAATCGGGAGCCGGCGCGGCGTGCCGCTCAGGCGGCGCGCGGCGGTGCGCCCAAATGCTCCTTGAAGAAATCGAGCGTGCGCTGCCAGGCAAGATCGGCGGCGGCCTTGTTGTAGCGCGCCTTGCCGAGATCGTTGTTGAAGGCGTGCTGCGTGCCCGGATAGATGTACTTGACGTATTTCTTGTTGTTGGCCTTCAGCGCCTCCTCGAAGGCGGCGATGCCCGCGTTCACGCCGGGATCGTTCTCGGCGTAGTGCAAGAGCAGCGGGGCGCGGATGTTCGGCACCTGCTCGGCCGGCACCTGCCGTCCGTAGTAGGCGACGCCGGCGTCAAGCTCCGGGCTTGAGACCGCGAGCCGATTGACCATCAGCCCACCGAAACAGAATCCCACCGCGCCCACCTTGCCGGTCGATTCGGCGTGTCCCTTGAGAAACGACACCGCCGCCACCAACGCCAGCACGGCATCGTCCTGGTTCAGCTTGGAGTGGAGCTGGCGCGCCTCATCTTCATTTGGCGGAGTGCCGCCCACGAGCGAGAGCAGGTCGACTGCGTAGGCCAGGTAGCCCTCGACGGCCAGCCGTCGCGCCACGTCCTCCAGATGCGGGTTGAGACCGCGGTTCTCGTGGATCACCAGCACCGCCGGTCGCTTGCCCTTGGCCTTGGCGCGGGCGAGATAGCCGTTGATCCGGCCCTTTTCCGAATCGTAGGCGACGCGGTCGATCACGAGCCGAGCGTCGTTTTCGGCGACGATCGCGGCCTGTGCATAATCGTTCTGCAACATTGAGACGAAGGCGGCCGCCGCCGCCGCGGAGCCTGCAAGTTCCGTCAGCCGGTCCAGGAAGGCGCGGCGGGTCATCCCGCCGTGGGTGAATTGGTCATACAGGTCGATAATGCGCTGGTCCATGGCGGCCTCGCTGACGCTTTCCGACAGCGAATAACCCGGTCCGCGGCCGCCTATTCCTGGATGGTTGAGCACGCCGGACGCCCTGCCGGACTGTGTCCCGCAGGAGCGCCGCAACACGGGCCGCGGCCAGGAGTCCTGCCGCCGAAGGCGCTTGACCGTCCGTGGAGCGGGCGTTGAAATGCCGCTTCCTTCTGCCGCCGGCGCCCGGCCGGCCATCCCCAAACCAAGGAGTTGACGATGGCTGCGCGCCGATGCGTGATTTCCGCTCTGGCGCTGTCCATTGCTACTTTTGCCTCCGCGGGGCTGAGCCAGGGCGGCTTTCCCTTCGACAGCGAATTGATCCTCGACGCCGCGCCCATGCGCGGCTCCAAACGCGTGCCCAACATGGACGTGGCGGCCAACGGCGCGATGGTGCTGGAAATGTGGTGCAACCGGATCGAAGGCCAGCTCGTGGTGGCCGGCGACACCCTCACCGTGCTCACGGGCCAAGCCACCAACCGGGACTGTCCGCCCGAACGCGCACACGGCGATGCCGCCTTGCTCGCCGCGCTCAACGAGGTCACCCACTGGCGCCGCGAGGGGAACACCCTTGTGCTGATCGGCCCGCGCTCGCTGCGCTTCCGCTTCCCGACCAATTAGGCGTTCCCGGGTCGTCCTGACCGCTTATGCGGCAAATTGCCCAGGCTGTGGGCTTGCCTCTCTTGAATGCCCCCGGAATCGGGCGACAATGCTTCCCGTTGGTCATGGGTGTCTGGCCCGGCCTTTGCTTTGCGCCCGGGCGGCAACGATGGGAGGTGACCATGCGACGTCGCGACTTCACGAAACTGGCTTTGGCAGGCACGGCAGCAACCGTAGCGGCGCCCGCTGTGGTGCGCGCCCAGGCGCGCTTCAATTGGAAAATGACGAGCTTCTACGGTCCCAATGCCGCCTTCTATTCGGTCGGTCCGGGCAGCGCCAAGGATCTGGTCAAGCGCATCGATGAGATGTCCGGCGGCCGGCTCAAGATCCAGTTCTATGGCGCGGGCGAACTAATCCCGGCCGCCGAAGGGTTCGACGCGGTGTCATCCGGAACGGTCGAGATGAATTACGCCAATTCGTATTTCTGGACCGGCAAGAGCTTCGCCGCACAATACTTCACCGCCGTTCCATTCGGATTGAACTTCCAGGGCTTCAACGGCTGGTACTATGACGGCGGCGGCCGCGAGCTCTGGCGCGAGGTCTATGATCGCTTCAACCTCGTTCCGTTCCTGTGCGGCAACACCGGGGTGCAGATGACCGGCTGGTTCCGCAAGGAGATCAAGACCGTCGATGACCTCAAAAGCATCAAGATGCGCATCCCCGGGCTCGCCGGCCGCGTCTACAAGGAACTCGGCGTCGACGCGCGGCTGATCGCGCCGGGCGAAATCTTCCCCAACCTTGAGCGCGGCGTCATCGACGCCGCCGAGTTCGTCGGCCCCTATCTCGACCGTCAGCTCGGTCTGCACAAGGTCGCCAAGTATTATTACACGACCGGCTGGCACGAGATGGCAACCGCAAGCGAGCTGACGATCAACAAGGCCAAGTGGAACAGTTTGCCGGATGATCTCAAGGCCATCGTCGAGAACGCCTGCGCCGCCTGCAACGTGATCAGCGAGGCCTGGTGCCAGAAGAACAATGCCGAAGCCTATGAGGATTTGGTGAAGAACCACGGGGTCATCGCCCAACCGCTGCCCGACGACGTGGTGAAGGCGCTGCGCGCGGCGACCGACAAGATTCTGGCCGAAGCGGTCGCGCGCGACCCGGTCACCAGGAAGGTCCACGAGTCCTACATGGCCTACAAGGCCAAGTACGACGATTGGGCCGACAAGAGCGAAACCGTCTATCACAACAAGATCCGCAAGGCATCCTGAGTGGCAACCGGGCAAAGGCTCGCCGACGGGATTGATGCCTTCATCGATCTCGTCGGCCGGATCACCTCTTGGATCACGCTGGTGCTCGCGCTCGTCATGGGCGCGAACGTGCTGTTGCGCTACGGCTTCTCGCTCGGCTGGATCTGGGCGCAGGAGCTCGAATGGCACCTGCTCGTGCCGATCGTGCTGTTCGGGATGTCCTATGCCATGCGGCACGGCGAGCATGTTCGCGTCGATATCCTGTTTGCCGGCTTCGGCCGCCGGACCAAGCTCGTGGTCGAGCTTGCATCCGCCCTGTTGGCCATGGCCTTCGCCGTGATCGTGGTGTGGCTGTCGATCGCCTACGTCGGCCAGTCCTGGAGCATCGGCGAGGGCACGGCCAATCCGGGCGGGATCGAATACCGCTACGTCATCAAGGCCTTCATTCCCGTCGGTTTTACGCTTCTGTTCGTGCAGGCGCTGTCGCAGGCCATTCGCACGGCCCTTGCGTTGCGGAGCGTCTGATGCCGGCCACCGAATTGCTCGCCATCCTGATGCTGGTGTCGTTCTTTGTCATGCTGGTCGCCGGCATTCCGGTCGGCCTGACGCTCGCCACCGCGGGCTTCGTCTTCGGCTATCTCGGCTTCGGCGCGCTGTTGTTCAATCTTCTGCCGCACCGGATCTTCGGCGTCGTCACCAACACCACGCTGCTCGCCATTCCGCTGTTCGTGTTCATGGGGGTGATGCTGGAGAAGTCGAGACTGGCGGAGGAGCTGATGGACGTGATCGGCCTTGCGGCAGGTTCGCTGCGCGGCGGCTTTGGCATCGGCATCATTCTGGTCGGCGTGCTGATGGGCGCGACGACCGGGATCGTCGGGGCGACGGTGGTGACGCTCGGGCTGCTGACCCTGCCCGGCATGTTGCGGCGCGGCTACGACCGCGGCCTGGCTTGTGGCGTCATCTGCGCCTCCGGCACGCTCGGCCAGATCATCCCGCCGAGCCTGATCCTCATCCTGCTCGCCGACATCATGAACCAGTCCGTCGGCACGCTGTTTGCCGCCGCCATGCTGCCGGGACTGATGCTCGCAGGCATCTACGTCGTCTACGTTCTGCTGCTCGGCGTATTGCGGCCCGACATGGTCCCCGCCATTCCCAAAGAGGAGCGCGCGGCGGTCGGCCGCGGCGAGCTTGCGGCCAAGCTTCTGCGCGTGGTCGGCCCGCCGGTCGGTCTCGTCTGCGCCGTGCTCGGCTCGATCGTCGCCGGCATCGCCGCACCGTCGGAGGCCGCCTCGATGGGGGCGCTCGGCTCGATTGCGGTCGCCGCGCTCGGGCGGCGATTGTCCTGGGCGGTGCTGCGCGACACCGTGCAGACCACGACCAAGATCACCGCCATGGTGATGTTCATCCTGGTCTGCGCGCAGGTGTTCGCGCTGGCCTTCCGGGGGCTGCAGGGCGAGAAGCTCGTGCACGATCTCTTCGCCTTCCTGCCCGGCGGCATCAATGCCGACATCTGGTTCCTGATGTTCATCATTTTCGTGCTCGGCTTCTTCATCGAGTGGATCGAGATTTCCTACATCGCCGTGCCGCTGTTCCTGCCGGTGTTTGCCGCCGCCGGCGTCGACATGGTGTGGCTTGCCACGCTGATCTGCGTCAATCTGCAGACTTCGTTCCTGACCCCGCCGTTCGGCTGGTCGCTGTTCTTCCTGCGCGGGGTTGCGCCGCCGCAGGTGAAAACCATCGACATCTATCGCGGGGTCATTCCGTTCGTGGCGATGCAGGCGATCGCGGTGCTGCTCGTGTTCGCCTTTCCCGGCATCGCTCTCTGGTTGCCCAAGGCGATCGGCTGGTAGTTCGGGCCCGCCGGCGCATCGAGGGTCGGCATGACGATTTCACGCCGCGATTTCCTCAACGGGGTGGCGCTGTCCGTGGCCGCGGGATTGTCGCCCGCGGCACAGCTTGCGGCACAGCCTCGGCGCTATCCCCCGGCGCTGACCGGCATGCGCGGCCATCACGCGGGCGCGTTCGAGACCGCGCACGCGCTCGCGCTCGAGGGCCGCAGGTTCGATGCCGCGGATGTGCCGGCGGAGGAGCACCATGATCTCATCGTAGTCGGCGGCGGCATCAGCGGGCTTGCCGCCGCCTGCTTCTACCGCAAGGCGCGCCCGCACGCGCGCGTGCTGGTGCTCGACAACCATGACGATTTCGGCGGTCATGCCAAGCGCAACGAATTTGCACACGACGGGCGGCTGTTGATCGGCTACGGCGGCAGCGAGTCGATCCAGTCGCCGCGCGCCCTGTGGAGCACGACGGCGATGGGGCTGCTGCGCGAACTCGCCGTCGATGTCGCGCGCTTCGAGCAGGCGTTCGACCGCCGCCTGTATCCTTCGCTCGGGCTCGCCAAGGGCATCTTCTTTGCGCGCGAGGCGTTCGGCCGCGACGTGCTGGCGGTCGGCGATCCGTCGGGCCTCTCCGGCGACGACGAGGCGGCGCGCGATCGCGAAAAGCCGATGCCGATGGCGCAATTCGTCGCGCAATTTCCGATCTCCGAGGAGAGCAAGCGACAACTGCTCGCGCTCTACGATTCCGCGCGCGATCCGCTCGCCGGGGTGCCCGCCGAAGAGAAAATCCGCCTGCTCAGGCGCACGAGCTACCGCGACTATCTGACGAAAATCTGCGGCTGCTCGCGGGAGGTGGCCGATTGCTTCCAGGGCCGCACGCTCGGCTTCTACGGGCTCGGCGCCGACTCGGTGCCGGCGGCCGAAGCGCGCGCGCTCGGCTATCCGGGTTTCGCCGGCCTCGGCCTGCCGCACGAGGACCATGGTTACGGCGAGCCGTACATCTATCATTTTCCCGACGGCAATGCGTCGCTGGCGCGCCTCCTGGTGCGGTCGCTGGTGCCGCGCGCGGCATCGGGCCGCACGATGGAGGACGTGGTGCTCGCGCGCTTCGACTACGGTGCGCTCGATCGACCGGACCAGGAGGTGCGCATCCGGCTCGATTCGACCTGCGTCGATGTGCGCAACACGGGCGCCGGCGTGTCGGTCGCCTATGTGCGTGGAGACCGGCTGCACCGGGTCGAGGCCGAGCACGCGATCCTCGCCTGCTTTCACATGATGATCCCGCACTTGATGCCGGAATTGCCGGCCGAGCAGCGGGCGGCACTGGCGCAGAACGTCAAGACGCCGCTTGTCTATACCAACGTGCTCATTCGCGACTGGCGGGCCTGGCAGCGGCTCGGTGTGCACGACATCGCCGCCCCCATGTCGTTTCACAGCCGGGTGAAGCTCGACTTCCCGGTGAGCCTGGGCGGCTACCGCCACCCACGCGATCCGGCCGAGCCCATCCTCGTGCACATGGTCCATGTCCCTGGCGCGCCCAACCAGGGACTCGATGCGCGCGCCCAGTTCCGCGCCGGCCGCGCGCAGCTTCTCGCCATGACCTTTGCCGATTTCGAAGATCGCATCCGCGACGAACTCGACCGCATGCTCGGGCCCGGCGGCTTTTCCAGCGCGCGCGATATCGCGGCGATCACCGTCAACCGTTGGTCGCACGGCTACTCTTATGTCGCCAACTCGCTGTTCGATTCCGACGACTACGACCAGCGCGTGCTCGCGCTGGCGCGTCGGCCGTTCGGCCGGGTGGCGATCGCCAACACCGATGCGGGCGGCGACGCCTGGGCGCATTATGCGATCGATCAGGCGGCGCGGGCGGTTGGCGAGCTGCTGCGGATTTAAGCGAAAGAGGCCCGGCTTGCAGCCGGGCCTCCATGCATCGCGGCGGCGGGGCGCCTGCGGGATCAGAAATCCATGCCGCCGCCGGGCATGCCGCCGCCCGGCATCGGCGGCGTCGACTTGTCCTTCGGCAGCTCGGCCACCATCGCCTCTGTGGTCACGAGCAGGCCAGCCACCGAAGCCGCGTCCTGCAGGGCGCGGCGCACGACCTTGGCCGGATCGATGATGCCGCTCTCGACGAGATCGACATACTCCTCGTTCTGGGCGTCGAAGCCGAAGGTCTCCGACTTGGAATCCATGATCTTGCCGACCACGATCGAACCCTCCACGCCGGAGTTCTCGGCGATCTGCCGGATCGGCGCCTCGATCGCCTTGAGCACGATGTTGATGCCGGCCTGCACGTCGGGGTTCTGGTTGGTCAGGCGACCGACGGCCTTCTTGGCGCGCAGGAGCGCAACGCCGCCACCCGGCACGATCCCCTCCTCGACCGCGGCGCGGGTGGCGTTGAGCGCGTCCTCGACGCGGTCCTTCTTCTCCTTGACCTCGACTTCGGTCGCGCCGCCGACCTTGATCACCGCCACGCCGCCGGCGAGCTTGGCGAGCCGCTCCTGCAGCTTCTCCTTGTCGTAGTCGGAGGTGGTCTCCTCGATCTGCTGCTTGATCTGGGCGACGCGCGCCTCGATGTCCTTCTTCTTGCCGGCGCCGTCGACGATCGTGGTCTTCTCCTTCTCGATGATGATCTTCTTGGCGCGGCCGAGCATCTGCAGCGTCACGTTCTCAAGCTTGATGCCGAGATCCTCGGAGATCAACTGGCCGCCGGTGAGGATCGCGATGTCCTCCAGCATCGCTTTCCGGCGGTCGCCGAAGCCCGGCGCCTTCACCGCCGCGACCTTGAGCCCGCCGCGCAGCTTGTTGACCACGAGGGTGGCAATCGCTTCACCCTCGACGTCCTCGGCCACGATCAAGAGCGGCTTGCCCGACTGCACCACGGCCTCGAGCACGGGCAGCATGGCCTGCAAGCCCGACAGCTTCTTCTCGTGCAGGAGCACGTAGGCGTCCTCAAGCTCGGCCACCATCTTCTCAGCGTTCGTAATGAAGTAGGGCGAGATGTAGCCGCGGTCGAACTGCATGCCCTCGACGATCTCGACGTTGGTCTCCAGCGCCTTGGCCTCCTCGACCGTGATCACGCCCTCGTTGCCGACCTTCTGCATCGCCTCGGCGATCATCTTGCCGATGGTCTTGTCGCCATTGGCCGAGATGGTGCCGACCTGGGCCACCTCGGCGGAGGAGCCGACCTTCTTGGCGCGCTTCTCGATGTCCTTGACCACGGCGGCGACGGCAATGTCGATGCCGCGTTTCAGGTCCATCGGGTTCATGCCGGCGGCGACGGCCTTGGCGCCCTCTTTCACGATCGCGGCGGCCAGCACGGTCGCCGTCGTGGTACCGTCGCCGGCGTTGTCGTTGGTCTTCTGCGCCACCTCGCGCACCATTTGCGCGCCCATGTTCTCGAACTTGTCCTCAAGTTCGATTTCTTTCGCGACGGTGACGCCGTCCTTGGTGATGCGCGGGGCGCCGAACGTCTTGTCGATGACGACGTTTCGCCCTTTCGGACCGAGTGTGACCCGCACGGCATTGGCGAGGGTCTCCACGCCGCGCAGCATGCGTTCGCGCGCGTCGGTGGAAAAGCGGACTTCCTTAGCGGACATTTCGAGTGACTCCTTGCAACTGGGATTTGGCCCTCATTCGGTCGGAGCGGGCGAAGCGCGCGTCTCGGCGAATCGGGCGGTGTGACGTTGTGGCCTCATCCGGCAAGGTGTGCGGAGCGCGGCGCCTTGGGATGAGGATCGAGGCTGAAGCGTCAGGCGATCACCCCCATGATGTCGGACTCCTTCATGATCAGGAGATCCTCGCCGTCGAGCTTGACTTCGGTGCCCGACCACTTGCCGAACAGCACGCGGTCGCCGACCTTGATGTCGATCGGGATGAGCTTGCCGGTCTCGTCGCGGCCGCCCGGTCCGACCGCGATGACCTCGCCCTGCGAGGGTTTTTCCTTGGCGGTGTCGGGGATGATGATGCCGCCGGCGGTCTTTTCCTCGGCCTCGATGCGCTTGACGACAACGCGATCGTGCAGGGGGCGGAACTTCAGCTTGGCCATGTCTACCTCGTCGGGCGCGGCGCGCGGTTGAAGGGAAAAGTTTTGTTATGACAGACGCTTAGCACTCCTAGCGCGCGAGTGCCAAGCGGCTAGGCCGGGACATAGGAGGTTGCGTTTCGGGTGTCAAGCCGCGCCTGTCGCAAGCGCGGCGGCCAGGGCGACGTGGTTAAGCGCCGCGCTTCGAGCCAACGCCCGCTCGGGCGGTCGGACGGTGGGTTGAGCCCGATGCGCCCGAGCCGAGCGCCATGCGGCTTCGAGCCGGTCGGGGAGGGCTGCGAGCACGCCAGCCGGCGACGAGCATCGGCGCGGGGTGAGAGCGGCGGCGCGGGCACCGGCGCCCGCGGTTCGGCCTAGTCGGCGGCAAAGACAGCCGGCGGGCCGATGAGCTAAAAAGGAGGGCGGTGGGCATACGGGGCGGGCTTCGATACGGTCGCGTGCTTCGACCGAACGCGGATCAGCACCCCGGGCCGGGTTGCGCCGGATGGCGCGCAGCCTCAAAGTCATTTCCGACCGAGGAGCCTGCATGCGCAGACATCACAGAAACCTCCCGGCCCGCGCGCTCGCCCTGATGGCCGCGAGTCTGCTCGTCGCCGGCTGCAGCGGCGTCAGCCTGCCAAACTTCGGAGCTCCGTCGGAGCCGCCTCCGCCGCCCGTGCCGGCCGCCCAGCCCTCGCGCTATTCGGCCGACGAATTGGTCGGCCGGTGGGGTTTTGCCGCGTATCACAAGGACGCCGATCGCGCCCGCACCATCACCGCCGCGCGCGGCCAGTGCCGCAATCCGTATGTCATCGCCAAGGGTCCGGGCGGCGGCGTCATGATGCATCTGGCCGATCAGCGCCAGCCGAGCGAATTGCGGCTGAAGGGGAGTGCTGCCGGCAAGGACTATATCGGACCGGACGGCGAACCGGGCGGCATGCAGGATCGTGAAATTCTGTCCTTCGACGGGCGCGTGCTGATTACGCGCTACGTCGATCCCGATGCCGCCACCCGATACGGGAACATGGTCTATGTGCGCTGCGCGCCGCGCGGGTAGCCGGGCATCGACGTCGGCAGGCGTCACGATATGGCACAATCCGAAGTGCGCAACCTCGCGCAAGGTGCTCGCAGCCATTCGTTCGCGTGGCATCGAGCCGATCGTCGTTGAGTACCTCAAGCAACCGCCGAGCGCGGCCGAGATCAGGGCGGTGCTGAAGGACATGGGCTTGCGACCGCGCGACCTCTTGCGCCGTCGCGGGACCCCCTATGACGCGCTCGGCCTCGACCAGCCGAAATGGACCGATGCACAGCTCATCGACGCCATGGTCAAGCATCCCGTCCTGATCGAGCGGCCGGTGGTACGCACCAGCAAGGGGGTGCGGCTCTGCCGCCCGCCCGAGCGACTGAACGAAATTCTTTGACGTGCAAACGGCAGGCCCCGGAGCGACGCTCCGGGGCCTGCCGCCGTTGCCTCAGGCGAGACCGCTAGAAGCGGTAATTCACGCCGGCGCGCAGGATGTTCAGGCGCATGTCGATGTTCGTGGCCGTGCCGCAGGCTGCGGCCGTGCAGGCGATGTCGCCGAGGTCGGCGTGCAGGTACTCGAGCTTGGCGGTCCAGTTGCCGGCAATCGCCGCCTCGACGCCGGCGCCGACGGTCCAGCCGACGTTGGTGTCGCTCGCCCCGACGAAGCCGGTGCGGTTCGCTTCGATATCGCCGAAGGCCGCGCCGCCGGTGACGTAGCCAAGGAAGCGGTTCCAGGCATAGCCGGCGCGGCCGCGGACGGTGCCGAACCAGTTGTTCTTGCTCTCGCAGGCAACACCCGCCGGGCAGGCGACGCTGTCGCTCACGCCGGACCAGGCCACGTCGCCCTCGATGCCGAACACCCAGGGGCTGCCGACCCCCTGCCAGTTGTAGCCCGCGGTTACGCCGATGAGGCCACCCGATGGATCGTTGCCAATACCGAACCCGCTCCAGTTCGAGTCACCCCAGGCGCCGCCGCCGTTCAGACCGAGATAGAATCCGGTCCAGTTGTAGGCGGAGACATAGGCCGGCGCCTTGTAGGGCATCGATTGGCGCGGCAGGTCCGCCGCCGCTGCCGGCACCGCCGCGGCGAGGGCCCACAGGCCAAGGCCCGCAATCAGGAAACGCTTCATCGCTCAACCTCCGAGGAATAAGGTGAGCGCAAAGTATTCGTCTGAAGTAAAGAGTCTAGTGCAGGAAAGACACATTGGTATCGTTAAGAATTCCTGAGCGGAAAGAACCTGCATTTTTCTTATGTTTCATGAGAAGAATCCGATCGTATACTGTAATTTTACCATAGTGATGGTCAACGAAACCTGAAGAGAAGTGCGCTGCGGACGCCGCGGTCCGGCGCGCACGGCCCCGGACGCCTGTTCCGGGGCCGTGCCGACGGTCCTGCCGTTGCGCAATCAGAAGCGCAGGTTGACGCCCGCCCGCACCACGCTGGCGCGAAGATCGGCATTGGTGGCCGTGCCGCAGGCTGCGGCGGTGCAGGCGATGTCGCCGAGGTCGACGTAGAGATATTCGACCTTTGCAGTCCAGTTGCCGGCGATGGCGGCCTCCAAGCCGGCGCCGACCGTCCAGCCGGCACGGGTGTCGCTGGCGCCGACAAATCCCGGGCGCGTCAATTCGATATCGCCGACGGCAAGGCCGCCGGTGACGTAGGGCATCACGCGGTCGATAGCGTAGCCAAGCCGACCACGCACTGTGGCAAGCCAATTGTTGCGCGTCTCGCAGCCCTGCGGGCATGCGGCGTTGGTGAAGCTGCCGCGCAGATCGCTCCAAGCGGCGTCCGTTTCCAGCCCAAGCACGAGCGGGCCGCTTTGCCAATTGTAGCCGAGCGTGCCGCCGACAAGTCCGCCTGAAGGCTCCGCGTTGCCGGCAAAGCCGCTCCAATCCGAATCGGCCCAGCCGTAGCCGCCGTTGATGCCGATGTAGAAGCCGGTCCAGCTATAGCCAGGGGCGAACTGGGCCGGAGCCCGCGCGGGCGGCGCCTGGCGCGGCAGGTCGGCCGCCTGCGCACAGACGGCGCTCAAGGCAAGCACGGCGATGGTCGAAACCAATACGCGACGCATTCCCGATTCCCTCCTTGCTGCTCGCGGCGGCGTCACCATGCCGCCGACAACCGAACGTTCCCGAAGACGCGCGACCGTGGCGGGCGAATGTGGCCGCCGCACATCGTAAATGCGGCGACGTATCGGCAAGAATTTGAACTTGTCCGGTGAAACGTCAGGCGGCGTGCGGCGCCATTCAGAACCGGTAGTTGAGCCCGAAGCGCAGCAGGCTCGACTGCAGGCCGTGGTTCGATCCGGTCAGGGCATAGGGACGGTCGGACAGATCGACGTAGAGATACTCTGCACGCGCGGACCAATTGCCGACGAACGCCACTTCGAGGCCGGCACCGGCGGCGAACCCCACGTGCAGCTTCGACTCACTCACCCCGAGCGCCGTGCTCTGCGCCTTCAGCGTGCCGTAGGCAAGGCCGATGGTCCCGTAGAGCAGGATGTTGTTGAGAGCGACGCCGCCGCGCCCACGCAACGTACCGAACCAGGGATTGGAGAACTTCCATGGCGCGAACGTGTCGTCGGCATCGGAGAGCTGAACGTCGGTCTCGCCGCCGAGAACGACTCGCCCGGACTGCCAATTGAAGCCCCCCTGCACGCCGCCGATGACGCCGGTGGGCGCGGTCGGATCGCCCGTGGTCCAGCCCCATTGGTAGCCGATGTTCGCTCCCGCATAGGGACCCTGCCACTGGTAGGCGCCAAGCCGCGAGGGGCCGCCGTACGGGGCGGGCTGGGCGGCCGCGGTCGAAGCCGCCCCGCAGCAGGCGGCGGAGAGAACCACAGCGCAAAGCAGCGTCCTTCTCATCGCAACCTCCCGGCAACCTTGGCCGCGGCACGGCGGGTCGCGCGTGTCGTGACGCCGCAGCGCGGCGGCCGCGGCACGGCTGCACGCGCACCGGGTCCTGCGACCGGCGCGAGCGCAGCGGGACCGTCGCCGGTGCAGCGGCCGTCGGCGCGATTTATCGCGAATTGCCGATTAAGCGTTTGTGAATCGGTAACGCTGGCGGGCCGTTAATCCTAAGGATCGGTGTATTTTCTGCCCGCCGGGGACATCCTATTTACCATCATGCCCGGCGACCGCCATCGCGTCGCCGCGGCGCACGCACAGACAGGGTGACAGGCGTTGAGCACAGCGGGCCGCGACAGGGACCTCGATCCGGCAAGCGTTCTCGTCGAAGAGGACGACGATCAGGCGCTGCCGGAGCGTGACGAGGAGGCGAGCGAGATCGGCTCCGGTCCGCTGCAGCAGGGCCGCGCCGTGCTGTTGCGCCACGCGCGGCAGGCGCCGTCGGCGCCCGGCGTCTACCGGATGCTCGATGCGCGCGGCGAGGTGCTCTATGTTGGCAAGGCCAAGAACCTCCGGAAGCGCATCGTCGCCTACACGCGGCCGACCGGCCATGACACCCGCATCGAGCGGGTGATCGCATCGACTGCGGCGGTGGAATTCGTCATCACCGCGACCGAGACCGAGGCGCTGCTGCTCGAGGCCAATCTCATCAAGCGGCTGCGTCCACGCTTCAACGTACTGCTGCGCGACGACAAGTCTTTCCCTTATATCCTGATCACCGCCGATCACTGGGCGCCGCAGATTATCAAGCACCGCGGGGCGCGCTCGCGCCCCGGCCACTATTACGGCCCGTTTGCCTCGGTCTGGGCGGTCAACCGCACCATCACCGCGCTGCAGCGTGCGTTCCTGCTGCGCTCCTGCTCGGACGGCTTCTTTGCCAATCGCACGCGCCCGTGCCTGCTGCATCAGATCAAGCGCTGCTCGGCGCCGTGCACGCATGAAATCGAATTCGCCGAGTACGCCGAGCTGGTGCGTGCGGCCAACGCCTTCCTCTCCGGCAAGAGCCAAGCGGTGCGCGACGAACTCGCGGCGGAAATGGAGAAGGCTTCGGCCGCGCTCGATTTCGAGCGCGCGGCCGTCTACCGCGATCGCCTGGCCGCGCTGTCGGCGGTGCAGTCGACACAGGGCATCAACCCGCGCAGCGTGGAAGAGGCCGATGTGTTCGCCGTCCATCAGGAAGGCGGGTTCACCTGCATCGAGGTGTTCTTCTTCCGCACCGGTCAGAATTGGGGCAACCGCGCCTACTTCCCCAAGGCCGACCGTGCGCTCGAGCCGGGCGCCGTCCTCGGCGCTTTCATCGCGCAGTTCTACGACGACAAGCCGTGTCCCGCCTGCATCCTTCTTTCGCACGACGTCCCGGAGCACGATCTGCTCACGCAGGCGCTGAGCGCAAAAAGCGGCCGCAGGGTCGAGATCGCGGTGCCGCGGCGGGGCGAGAAGCGGGATCTGGTCGCGCATGCACTCGCCAATGCGCGCGAGGCGCTTGGCCGCAAGCTTGCTGATACGTCCTCGCAGCAGCGGCTGTTGCGGTCGCTGGCCGAAACGTTCGGGCTCGCGCGCCCGCCGCGTCGGATCGAGGTCTACGACAACAGCCACATCCAGGGCACCAACGCGGTCGGCGCCATGATCGTGGCCGGACCGGAGGGCTTCCAGAAGAACCAGTACCGCAGGTTCAACATCCGCGCCAGCGATCTCGCCCCCGGCGACGACTTCGGCATGATGCGCGAGGTATTGGGCCGGCGCTTCAAGCGGCTGCTGGCGGAAGCGCCGCGCCCGGATGCGGCCGCACAGCCGCTCGCCGAGCCGACCGATGAGGACGATGGCGGTGGCTCGCCCTGGCCCGACCTCGTGCTGATCGACGGCGGGCAGGGTCAGCTCAACGCCGCTCGCGAGGCGCTGGCCGCGCTCGGGGTGACTGACGTGCCGCTGGTCGCGGTGGCCAAGGGTTCCGACCGCGATGCCGGCAACGAGACGTTCCACCGGCCGGGTCAGCCGCCGATCAAGCTGCCGCCGCGCGATCCGGTGCTCTACTTCATCCAGCGCCTGCGCGACGAGGCGCATCGCTTCGCCGTCGGCTCGCACCGCGTCCGGCGCAAGAAGGATCTGCGCGAGGCCGGTCTGCAGGAGATTCCCGGTATCGGCCCGACACGCAAGCGCGCGCTTTTGCGCCACTTCGGCACGCTGAAGGCGATCGAGCGCGCCTCGCTCGCCGACCTTGCACAGGTGCCCGGCATCAACGCGGAGACCGCGCGGCGGATCCACGACTACTTCCACGAGCGGGCCGGGTAGGCCGATCGGTCGGCCTGATGCGAAGGAGCGCAGCAGAACGGTGCGTCTCGATCTTCGCTCCGCGCGTCCACCGAGGCGGGCATCTCCGACAAGACTCGGCAGGTCCTCGGCCCGCTGGACGCTGCCGCTGGAAAGCGGTCGAATGGTGTCGGATACGAGCACTTAGCAAGCGAGGATTTCATGCTGGACTATGTGATCCGCAACGCACGCGTGCCTGGAATCGGAAACGGCGGCACGGTCGACATCGGATTCGAGCAAGGACGGATCGCCGCGATCGAGTCCAGACTCGTCGCCGACGCGCCGTCCTACGATGCCGACGGATGCCTGTGCTGCGGCGGATTGGTCGAGACCCACATCCACCTCGACAAGTCCCGCATCGTCGATCGCTGCGCGCCGGAGCCGAGCCGCAGCGCTCCCAACCATATGAAGCGCGTGCAGGCGGTGAAGCCCACATTCACGGTCGAGGACATCTACAATCGGGCCAAGGTCACGCTGGAAAACTGCATCAAGCAAGGCACCACCCGCATCCGCACGCATGCGGAGATCGATCCGCCGGTCGGCACCAAATGCGTCGAAGCGCTCAAGGCGCTGCGGCAGGAGTACGCCTGGGCGGTCGATCTGGAAATCTGCGTCTTTGCCCAGGAGGGCCTGACCACGTCGCCGGAGGCGGACCGGGCGCTGGTGGCAGGGCTGGAAAGCGGCGCAACCGTGATCGGCGGGGCACCGAACTACGACGTCGATCACTCCGGCCAGATCAACCGCGTGTTCGAACTGGCACGGCGCTACGACGTGGACATCGACATGCACATCGACTCCGGCCACGACCCCTCCAGCATGGACACGCACCTCGTCGCCGACTTGACCGAGCGTTACAGGCTCGGCGGCCGCGTGGCGATGGGGCACGTCACCAAGACGGCGGGACTGCCATCCGACAAGCAGCGGGACATCGCCCGGCGGCTTGCCGATGTCGGCGTGGCGGTGACGGTGCTGCCGGCGACCGACCTGTTCGTGCTGGCACGGCATGTGGACTACAACGTGCCGCGCTGCGTGGCCGACGCCAATCTGTTTGCCGAACAGGGATGCAACTGCTCGATCTCGACCAACAATGTGCTCAATCCGTTCACGCCGTTCGGCGATTGCTCGCTCATTCGCATGGCCAACCTGCACGCCAACATTCTCCAGGTCGGCCAGCCGGAACGCCTGGCCGACCTGTTCGACATGATCAGCGCCCGCTCGGCCAGGCTGATGAATCTGAAGGACTACGGCATCAAGATCGGCAACCCGGCGGAACTCGTGGTGATCGACGCGGCGTCCCCGGCCGAGGCGGTGGCGACCAATGCGCCGGTGCTTGCCGCCTTCAAGCGCGGCCGGCAGACCGTTTCGCGTCCACGGGCGGCCTTGCTGCCGCCGCGATAGGCGATGCCGGGCGGCGCAGGCCGCATGGCAGCCATCCCCGAATGGGCCGTGTGACCGAGGTTCCGCTCCCCTGTCACCCTGGTGCCGGAATTCACACGTTATGGACGGGCTTGTTGACAGCGTGGGCAATTCGCCCGGGCCGCGTCCTTCGGCGGCTGTTCAGACAGGATCGGCAGGCGTATGGTTTGGCGCCGATGAACACGATTTCGAGCACACCGGTCCCGGCGCGGCTGATGTCGCTGCCCAATGTGCTGACCTATGCCCGCATCGCCGCCGTGCCGGTGGTGGTCGGGCTGATGTACTGGCAGAGCATTCTGGGCGGTGGCCTGTGGCTGCGCTGGGTTGCACTTGTGATCTTCATCGCGGCCGGCGTGACCGATCTTCTCGACGGCTACTTCGCGCGCATGTACCGGCAGCAATCCTCGCTCGGCCGCATGCTCGATCCGATTGCCGACAAGCTCCTGGTTGCGTCCTGCCTGTTGATGCTGGCCGCGGAGGAGACCATCCGCGGCTGGTCGCTGCTTGCCGCCGTCATCATCCTGTGCCGGGAAATCCTGGTGTCGGGCCTGCGCGAATACCTCGCCGAGCTGAGGGTCAGCGTGCCGGTGTCGCGGCTCGCCAAGTGGAAGACCACCTGGCAGTTGATCGCGGTGGGCTTTCTGATCGCGGGCGAGGCGGGCGACCGCATCCTGCCGGTGGTGACCCCGATCGGCCTTGCCCTGTTGTGGCTGTCGGCCCTGGTTACGCTTTACACCGGCTGGGATTATATGCGTGCCGGGTTGCGGCATGTGATGGACTGATGCGCACGCTCAGACTCGTCTATTTCGCCTGGGTGCGGGAGCGGATCGGCAAGGCCGAGGAGGAGGTCGTGCCGCCGGCCTCGGTCGGAACCGTGGGTGACCTCATGCGCTGGCTCGCGCAGCGCGGCGAGGAATACGCCCATGCCTTCGAGAACCCGCGGGTGATCCGCGCCGCCGTCGACCGGAGCCATGCGCGGCCGGATGCGACGATCGCGGGCGCGCGCGAAATCGCCTTCTTCCCGCCGATGACGGGGGGCTGACGGCTTCGCACGCTCCGCTTGCGGGTCATGGGGAACCGTGGAAGCGTTGGACATGACCACAACGATCCGACTGCAGCGGGAGACGTTTGACGCCGGCGCGGAGGCGGCGGCGATCGCGCGCGGCCGGACCGATGTCGGTGCGGTCGTCGCCTTCACCGGCATCTGCCGCGGTGAGGAGGACGGGCAGCCGATCGCGGCGCTGACACTTGAACATTATCCCGGCATGGCGGAAGCCGAGATCGCCCGTCACGTAGCGGAGGCGCAGCGGCGTTGGCCGCTCCTCGGCGTCACCGTCATTCACCGCTTTGGCCGCATCGAGCCCGGGGACAACATCGTGCTCGTCGTGACCGCCTCGTCCCACCGCCAGGCGGCTTTTGCCGCCGCTGAGTTCCTGATGGACTATCTGAAGACGCGGGCGCCGTTCTGGAAGCAGGTGGAAAGCGCCGCCGGCACCGTCTGGGTCGCCGCGAAGGAGACTGACGATGCGGCCGCCGAACGGTGGACGAAATCCGCCGGCCGCGAGGCCGCGGAATAAACCTTGGCGTGCCGCGTTCTCCAGACAGGACTCGCCCGACGATGCGCGGCTGGGTCGTGGCCCGCCATTAAGCCTGGGCCCGGCGCGTCCGCCGCCTGCGCCGGCGACGTGCTAACCTTGCATCATGAGGCAGGGCACAACCCGTCGCGACCTGCTGCGGCTTCTGCCCGGCGTGCCGCTCACCGTGCTGCCGGGCGCTCCCGTGCTTGCGGGGCATTCGGCCGCGGGCGCGCGAAAGACGGCGCTGATCAGCCGTTTGATCGATGACGCAAGGTCCTTGCCGCGTGTGGCCGAGCGCATCGATTTCATCTCCGCACGATACATCGGCGTGCGCTATCAGGCCAACACGCTGATCGGTGGGCCGCGTCATCCGGAGGTGTTCGTCGTGCGCGACGATGCCTTCGATTGCGTGACCTTCTGTGAGGTGGTGCTGGCGGCCGCGCTTGCGCGCGATCTGCCGGAGTTCGAGATGGCGCTCCTGCGCATCCGTTACCGGCATGCGCAGGTTCGATGGGAGGCGCGCAATCATTATTTCGCCGAATGGAGCCGGCGGATCGTGGAAAACGGCATCTGCCGGCCGGTGGCCATGGCGCCGTCGATCACGATCGACAAGGAGGTCAATTGGAAGAACCTCGGCAGGCGCCAGGTGTCGATCTCGGCCATTCCCAAGGCGACGTTCTGGGCCAACCGGGCGCTGCTGCAACGCGGCGACGTGATCGGCTTCGTGTCCGGGCGTTCCAATCTCGATTTCTATCACACCGGCCTGATCACCTTTGACGGCCGGGGCGAACCCCTGCTGCGCCACGCCTCGCGCAGCCGGGGCCGGATTCTCGACGACTCACTGCAAGGATTTTTCGCCGCCAATGGCGTCCGGTACGTCACGCTCTTGCGGGCGGTCGAGGATGAACCTCGCCGGGCTGCTTAGATCGGCGGCACTGTCATTCAAGATCGCGGCTGTAACCGTAGCTCGCGCAGGGTTCGCGAAGCGATGGCGGGAGCGGAGTGTTGCGGTTCGCGCTCGACCGAACGCGTGCGCCGATGTCGGCAATCAGCTTCTGGGTCTGCGTCAAGTCCATCTGAACTGTGCTGATGTTGCGCTGGACAATGGCGATCGTGTCCTCGATCGCCTTCGCGTTCTCCTCATAGGCATAGCCGGCCATCGCCAGCGTGACGCCGAGCAGGTTGGCGCGTCCGTTGATGCTGATCTTGGGGTCGCGAAGATGGTGAAGGACGAAGCAGACAGTGGTATTGTCTACGATGTTGCCCAGCACCAGCGTGGCGTTGATCCGTGCGCTCGAATTGCTGACATTGCGCGCCGCCCACACCAGCGGCCGAACGATTTTGGGATCGTCGCAAGCGCGAAATAAGCCAATCGCCTCGACATTGTTGGACACGATGGTCCGCAATACGTCAGTGAGTGCGACGAAATAGAACTGAGCGTCCAAACTCCAGTTCTCCGTTGGTCCCTTGAAGGCCTTGAGCTCTGCCATGACGCGCGGCATGGAGGTGCGCCATTGCCCGACCAGGGCCCCCGCCGCTCCGATCCGCGACTTGTCGTCACTGCCGCGCAGCATATTCAATTCGACCGCCGATCCTGTGCTTGGGCATTCCGTCTGCGCCGCGGCAGGGGCCACCAATCCGGCGATCCAGATCGCGCACGCTGCAGCGACCAGTGAGGAGAGTGCAGGCGGCCTCGTCTTGCAGGAAAACATAGAGTTCCTCGATGGCGGGGCATACCTTCAGTTTGCGCTGATCGTGGTCTGCCCGACTGGCCGACCGCTCTCGTCGACTGCCGTGGTTTGCGTCAATGGCAGCCGAAACGCCTCGCGTGCAATATAGACTTTTTCATTGGCGAATATCGCTTCCGCCGGTACCGAACTCCAGTCGATGGTGTATGGCGTGGACAGCAGGCCGCCCGGGGCACTGATCGGAATTCGCGGCCCGCTGATGGTCACGGTTACGACGCTGGAACCGTGTTTGGAATAGCGCGGCACCATGATCTGGACCTGCGAGGTGCGCTTCCAGACGTGCAGCGGTCGGCCGTCGGCAAAGTTTGCGGTGACCGTGAGTTCGTCCAGGTTGAGGTTGGGGATGGGGCTGTTGCGCGTCGACAGTTCGAGGAATCCATAGTCCACGGTGCGCTTGAAGAAGTCATGGATTCCCGGCGCGAGATAGACGGTGCCGTAGCCGAAAATTGCAGCCAACGCCGCCGCACCTCCAGCAATGCTGAGGTTGATCTTGCCGGCGGTGGCGCTCGGGAGGTCCGCGGCGGCGACCGCTTGGCTGCCGGTCCCAAACAGGATCATGGAGATGCCGAGGATGGCCAGGATGAAGACGAAGGCGGAATGAGTCTGGTCGAGCAATACCAAGCCGCAGTAGATGAAGAAGCCACCCAGCAGTATGAAGAAGGCGGGGCTGGAGAAGAACGATTTGAACTCATCGTAGGCTTGTTTGACGCTGCCAAGCTGCCCATGCTGCGTCGCATGCAGCGCGATCCCATAGAGCAGCGATACTGCCCCGAGAAAGGCAGCGAGCAGGCCAAAGCCAAGATTAACCTGCGACAGCTGGAAACACGTGGTCACCTGCGCCGGGGTGCTGCAGGGAACGACCCGGCTGATTAGCGCGTAGGCGCCATAGACGAATGCACAACCAAGCAGAATGAAGAACAGTGGGCTCGCAACAAAGCGCTGCAGCGCCTGCCGCCCCCCGTCCCAGCCGGCTCGTATCCATCCCATAATTGATTGCCCGCCGCAGGCATGTCAGCGAGCGAAAGGCTAATGCCACCGTAAGTTGAATGCAAGGCCGCAGCCAAAACGGCGCCAGCCATGCCGGGCTGGAACGGCACTTCGACTCAAGCCGCGGCGGCCTTGCCCTTGGGCTGTACCTCGGCGGTGTAGTCGTCCATCAGCGTCTTGGTGATGGCGCCGGGCGTGAACGTCCATTGCGCGATTTCGGAGACGGCCGTGATCTCGGCGGCGGTGCCGGTGATGAAGCACTCCGAAAAGGTTGAAAGCTCCTCCGGCATGATGCGGCGTTCGATCACTTCGATCCCGCGTTTCTTGGCCAGCATGATCGCGGTGGCGCGCGTGATACCGGCGAGGAAACAATCGGCGATCGGCGTGTGAATCTTGCCGTCCTTGATGAAGAAGATGTTGGCGCCGGTGCATTCGGCGACGCGGCCCTGCCAGTCGAGCATCATGGCATCGGCGTAGCCTTTGCGCTCGGCCTGGTGCTTGGAGATGGTGCAGATCATGTAGAGGCCGGCTGCCTTGGCGAGGCAGGGCGCGGTCTTGGGATCGGGCCGGCGATAGTCGGCAAGATCAAGCCGGATGCCCTTGAGCCTTTGCTCAGGATCGAAGTAGCTCGGCCATTCCCAGGTCGCGATGGCAAGATGGATCGTGTTCTGTTGCGCCGACACGCCGAGCTGCTCGGAGCCGCGCCAGGCGATCGGTCGCACGTAGGCGTTCTTCTGGCCGTTCTTGTCGAGCACCAGCTGCTTGGCGGCGTCGATCTCCGCCACCGAATAGGGAATTTCGAAGTCGAGGATGCGCGCGGAGTTCTTCAGCCGTTCGCTGTGCTGGGTGCCCTTGTAGATCACCCCGCCGTAGGCGCGCTCGCCCTCGAACACGCAGCTTGCGTAATGCAGCCCATGCGTCAGCACGCTGATCTTGCAGTCGTACGTGGGTATGAGCTTGCCGTCGAACCAGATCAGGTCCGAACGCTGGTCGAAGGCCACCGCCATGGCACACCTCCTTGAGCGCGGGCCGAAGGCCCGGGGCGCGTCCCGATGGGGACCCTTGCCGCTTTTGCGTCGCGGCCCAAGTCCCGATATGTTGCGCCCGAGCCATCTGAGCGCGCATCCCGGACCGGTTCAATGCCAAGCGACAGTTGTGGCCCAACCGGTACGATCATTTCGCCTTGGTGCCGCTTTGGGTAACAATCAGACCGAAATATGTCAATATGGCTGACATAAATATTACCAGCCTTTCCGACCGCACGGGCACCCCGGCCGCCGAGCCCGGGTCCAAGCCGGCCGAGCCGATCTGGGACATCATCGAGCTGTTGTTCTTCGCCTACCGCGATTTCGTCAGCGATCCGGACGACGTGCTGGCCAAGTTCAACTTCGGCCGCGCGCATCACCGGGTCCTGCATTTCGTCAATCGCCATCCGGGCATGAAGGTGGCCGATCTGCTCGATGTGCTCAAGATCACCAAGCAATCGCTCGGCCGCGTGCTCAAGCAGCTTGTCGATCAGGGCTATGTGGTGCAGAAGGAAGGCGAGAACGACCGCCGCCAGCGCCTTCTGTACGTGACGCCCAAGGGCGAAGCACTGGCCATGAAGCTTGCGGGCCTGCAGACGGAGCGGATCGCGCGCGCCTTCGCCGAACTCGGCCCCGGTGCGCACGAGGCGGCGCGCCGCTTCCTGATTGCGATGATCGATGCCGACGGGCGCGACGACGTGCAGAAGCTGATTGCGCGAGCCGACCGCGCCCGCCGGCCTCGCCCCTGAGTCCGCGCTGGGGGAGACATGGCCCCGGTTCCGGTCAAAGGTCCGCCCGCCGACGACGCGCCGCATCTTTTGCTGGTCGACGACGACCGCCGCATCCGCGACCTGCTCTCGCGCTACCTCAGCGGCGAGGGTTACCGCATCACCACCGCGGAAACGGCGGCGGTGGCGCGCGCCAAGCTCGCCAGCCTGAGCTTCGATCTGCTCATCCTCGACGTGATGATGCCCGGGGAGACCGGGTTTGAATTCGCCCGCTCCATCCGCGATACGTCGACCGTGCCGATCCTGATGCTGACCGCGCGCGACGAGGCGGAGAGCCGCATCGCCGGGCTTGAGATCGGCGCCGACGATTACGTCGCCAAGCCGTTCGAGCCGCGGGAGCTGTCGCTGCGCATCGCCGGTATTCTGCGACGGGCGAGGCCGGCGAAGCCGGTGCAGCCGACCACGCTTCGCTTCGGCGAATTCGTGTTCCACACCGGGCGCGGCGAATTGCGCCGCGGCGACGAGGTGATCCACCTCACCGACCGCGAACGCGAGATGCTCTGTGCGCTCGCCGCCTGTCCCGGCGAGACGGTTTCGCGCGCCGCGCTTGCCGGCAACAGCGGCTCCATCAATGAACGCGCAGTGGACGTGCAGATCAACCGGCTGCGGCGCAAGATCGAGCGCGATCCCACCAATCCGCTGTTCGTGCAGACGGTGCGCGGCATCGGCTACCGCTTGATGATCTCGCCATGACCAGCCTCGACATCGGCATTGCGCGGCTTCGTTCCGCCGCCGTTCGCGTCTCCGACGCGATGGGGCGATTCAATCTCCGGTTCAAGTCGATCATGCCGAAGGGGCTCTATGCCCGCGCGCTGCTCATCATCATTGCGCCGATGGTGATCCTGCAGTCGGTGGTTGCCTTCGTGTTCATGGAACGGCACTGGAACCTGGTGACCAAGCACCTGTCGGCCGCAGTGGTGGCGGATGTGGCGGCGCTGGTCGAGGTCTATCGCTCTTATCCGCAGGAGCCCGATCAGGCGCGGCTGAAGAAGATCGCGCAGGAGCGGCTCGGCCTCGTGCTCGACTTTCTGCCGCTGACGGAGATGCCGCCGCCCGGTCCCAAACCGTTCTTCTCGCTGCTCGACCAGGCGCTGTCGGTGGAGTTGCGCAAGCAGATCGGCCGCCCGTTCTGGATTGACACCGTCGGCCGCTCGGCGCTGGTCGAAATTCGCATCCGCCTCGACAACGCGGTGATGCGCGTGTTCGCCAAGCGCAGCGCCGCCTATGCCTCGAATTCGGAAATCTTCCTGCTCTGGATGGTCGGAACGTCGCTGGTGCTGCTGGCGGTGGCCATCGCCTTCCTGCGCAACCAGATCCGGCCGATCCTGCGGCTTGCCGACGCGGCCGAGAGCTTCGGCAAGGGCCGCGAAGTGCCGGACTTCCGCCCGCGCGGTGCGCGCGAGGTGCGCCGCGCGGCGCAGGCCTTCATCGAGATGAGGCAGCGCATCGAGCGCTCGATCGAGCAGCGCACCGCCATGCTGGCCGGCGTCTCGCACGACCTGCGCACCGTGCTCACCCGCTTCAAGCTGGAGCTTGCGCTGCTCGGCGACAGTCCCGAGGTGGAAGCGCTGAAGAAGGACGTGGATGAAATGGGGCGCATGCTCGAGGCCTATCTCGCGTTTGCGCGCGGCGACACCGGCGAGCAGTCGGCGCCGACCGACATGGCCGCCTTCCTCGCCGAGGTGAAGGCCGACGCCGAGCGCAACGGCCACCGCGCCTCCGTCAACTTCCATGGCTACCCGATCGTCACCGTCAAGCCCGCGGCCTTCCGCCGCTGCCTCGGCAATCTCGTCTCCAATGCCGCACGCTTTGCCTCCACGATCGCGATCAGCGGTCACCGCGATCACCGCTGGCTCACCATCACCGTCGACGACGACGGGCCGGGCATTCCGCCGGCGATGCGCGAGGAGGTGTTCAAGCCGTTCCTGCGGCTCGACGATGCGCGCAACCAGGATCAGGGCGGCACCGGTCTCGGCCTTGCGATCGCCCGAGACATTGCGCGATCGCACGGCGGCGATATCGTGCTGGGCGACAGCCCGCTCGGCGGACTTCGTGCCACGGTCCGCGTCCCGGTCTGAACGCAAACCGGCCGTGCTCGCGCGCCCGGCTGCCGAACCGTCAATCGTGGGAGCCGCACCATGCACAAGCCCATCCTCAACATCGCCGACGTCGAGTTCCGCCAGGTCGGGCATGGCACCAACTATCCCGGCGCGACCGATGCGCCCGAGCGGTTCTCGGCCAAGCTCGGCGACATCGGGCGCAGACTCGGGGCCCAGAAGCTCGGCTACAACGTCACTGTGGTTCCGCCGGGCAAGCGCGCCTGGCCGTTCCACAGCCACCGAGTCAACGAGGAGATGTTCCTCGTGCTGGAAGGCGAAGGCGAAGTGCGGATCGGCGCCGAGACCTTTGCGATCCGCAAGGGCGACGTGATCGCGCATCCGCCCGGCGGCCCCGAAACCGCGCACCAGATCGTCAATACGTCGAGCGCCGATCTGACCTATCTTGCGGTGAGCACGCGCATCTCGCCGGAAATCGTCGACTATCCCGATTCCGGGAAGTTCGGCGTGCTGGCGGAACTGCCCGGCGACGGCAAGCCGCAGATCTGGCGCTACATCGGCCGGGCCGAATCCAGTCTCAACTACTGGGACGGCGAGTAGCGCACCTGCGTCCGAAGGCGCGAGCCCGAACGCCGCTCCCCGCCCTCTGCGGTCGCGCGCTGCTACGTCGCCACGCGGTCCTCGCGCCCGCGCGGCGGCGGCCGCATCCGCTCCCTGATCCGGCAGGCAGCCTCCGGAATCCGGCAGAGGTCATCGAGCAGGCCGGACCATCGCTGCCCGCGCCCGAGTTCGCGGTCGAGCGCGGCCAGCGTCCGGGCCTGGCCCTCGTCATCGTCGTCCACCCAGGTGCGCAGCACGCAGGCGAACAGCAGGGCGAGCCCTTGCGCCCGCAGCAGGCCCTTGGGACCGGAGGCGCCGATGTTGGCCGCGGTCAGCATCCATTGCTGCGAGCGCACCGCCATGGCGTTGAGCGCGAGCGCCAGGCCCGGGTTGCAGCGCGCCGAACGCATCAGGGAGCGCACTGCGGCCTTGTGCGGCGCGAGCAGTTCCAGCCGCCGCATCAGCACGTCGAAGAGCCGTTCGCGCGGCGATTCCTCGGCCATCTCGGGGTCGATCTCGGACAGCACCTTGCGATCGATCTCCTTGATATGGGCGGAAAGGATCGCAAGCGGCGAGGAAAACTCGCTCCGCAATTCGGCGAGCGAGACATCGGCGCGCGCGGCGATATCGCTGAGGCTGAGGCGCTCGAACGGCGTCTCTGCAAGCAGATCCATGAATGCGGCGATGATCCGCTCGCGCGCGGAGCCGGAGGGGGTGGCACCGGCACGGGGGGTCTTACGGGCTCGGGAACGGCGGGCTTTGCGGGCCATGACGCGCCTCCTTGCAGCGGCAACTGCGGCGATATTAGCAGAACCGGTCCGCTACCGCCGCGGTTCCGGGGCGAGCTATCCTATCCCGCGAGCTCGCGGCTGCGCCGGGTCGCCGCGGCGACCGCCCGGGTCAGCAGCGCCGCAAGGCCGTCCTCGCCCATCAGCACCTCCAAGGCCGCGGCGGTCGTGCCCCCGGGCGACGTCACGTTCTCGCGCAGCGTGGCCGCGGGAAGCGGCGAGCGGTGCAGCAATTCGCCGGCGCCAGCCACCGTTTCGCGCGCAAGCCGCTCGGCCAGCGCAGGCGGCAGGCCGGCCGCCGCGCCCGCCCGCGCCAGCACCTCCGCGAGCAGGAAGACATAGGCGGGGCCCGAGCCGGAAACGGCCGTCACCGCATCCATCAGCGTCTCGTCGGTCACCCATTCGACCGTGCCGATTGCCGAAAGCAGCGCATGCGCGAGTTTTCGAGCGGGTGTCTTGACGCGGCGGTTGCCGACCGCAACCGTAATGCCGCGGCCGATCGCGGCCGGCGTGTTCGGCATGGCGCGCACGATCGCCGCCGGCGGCAGGGCCCGCTCCAGGAACGCGATCGTGGGCCCCGCCATGATTGACACCACCAGTGTGTTCGGGCCGATAAGCGGGGCGAGCGGCGCCAGCGCCTCGGGCGCGCTCTGCGGCTTGACGGCGATGACGATCGCGGCGGCCGGGCCGATCGGCGCTTTCGGATTGATGCGCACGCCGCGCCGGACAAGCGACTTGATCGCGCGGGAGGGCTGCGGCTCGAGGATCACGACCTTTCGCGGCGGCAGCTTGCGGGCAAGCCAGCCATCCAGCATGGCGCCACCCATCTTGCCGGCGCCAACGAGCACGAGCGTGCCGGGGATTGCGGCGAGCGCATAGGCAGCTTTCGTCTTGCGGGTCATGGGCCTCGTTTCCTCGGCGTGTCATCACGGCCTTGGTGCAGGCCAGGTGTAGCGAGAGGGCAGGGCCCGGCACAAGCGCGCCCGCCGCACGGTCGGCCACCTGCGATGGCGTCGACGGATGCGGGGCGGGAAGGAAGCCCGCCGGCCGGACTACGTCTGCGGCGCAAAGCGCTCATCCACGCTCGCCCAGTCGTCGAAGCCGACCAGGCGCTTGTAGTCTTCGAAATCCATGCCGTCGTTGCGCCGCGCGAACCGGCCCGATTTCATGTCGAGCAACACGGCTTCCACGGCCTTGGCCGCGTGCATCAGCGTGTCGAGGCCGAGGACGGCGCAGTTGAAGCCGAGGTCGGCAAGCTCCTGCATGCTCAGAATCGGCGTGTGCCCGCCCATCAGCGGGTTGCAGATCTGCGGCACGTCGAAGGCTTTGCCGATGCGCTCGAGTTCGGCGATGCTGCGCGGCGCCTCGATGAAGATGCCGTCGGCACCCGCCTCGATGAACGCTTCGGCCCTGCGCATCGCCTCGTCGAGGCCGTGCACGGCGCGCGCGTCGGTGCGGGCGAGAATCCACGTCTCCGGATTGAGGCGCTCGGCGCAGGCGGCGCGGATTTTCGCCACCGCAAGCTCGCGCGGCACCACCTTCTTGCCGACCATGTGGCCGCAGCGCTTGGGCCATTGCTGGTCCTCGATCAGGATCGCGGATACGCCCATGCGCTCGTAGCTGTGCACGGTGTGCACCACGTTCTTGACGTCTCCGTAGCCGTCGTCGCCGTCGACGAACACCGGCAGGTCGCAGGCCGCCATGATGTCGCGCACGCAGGCGGAGATTTCGCCGAAACCCTTGAGCCCGATGTCGGGCACCCCGTAGCGCGCCCCGACCGCCGGGAAGCCGCCGATGAAGTAGGTCTCGAAGCCGATCCGCTTGATGAGACGCGCGGACAGCGCGTCATGGGCGCCGGGGACAACCAGCATGCGCTTGTCCTTGACCGCCTTGTCGATGATCTGACGAAAGCTTGCCGGCATTGAGTGACTCCACAATTGGCTCTATGGTCTCCGCACCCGCCGCAATTCAATCTCAATTTGCCAAACGCCGCCAGCGCGAGATGAACAGACTCTCCACACCTGTCCCGGGCGCAGCGCAGCACGAAGTCGTGCACCGCAGAGCCGAGTCCTCGGTTGCCTTGTTTCAACAATCTGGAATGGCCCATCTCGCTTCGCTCGCACGCGAGAGGTGGACTGGCAGGGTGGCTGCATGATCTTTGTTGCGGTCGATATCGGCGGCACGTTCACCGATCTGATCGGGTTCGACGATGAGCGCCGTGCCTTCGTGCAAGCCAAGAGCTTGACCACGCCCTCGGAGTTGACGAAGGGCGTGATCAACTGCATCCGCGAGAGCGGGCTCGATCCGGCAGCGATCGACGAACTGATCCACGGCTCGACCATCGCCATCAACACGCTGATCGAGCGCAAGGGTGCGAAGACGGGCCTTGTGGTCACGCGCGGCACGCGCGACGTCTACATCATCGGCCGCGGCAACCGGCCGGAATCCTATAATCTGTTCTTTCACCGGCACCGTCCGCTGGTGCCGCGCCGGCTGACCTTCGAGGTGGTCGAGCGCGTGCTGGCCGGCGGCGAGGTGCATGAGCCGCTGAAGAAGGCAAGCGTCGCGGCTGCCTGCAGGGCGCTGAAGGCCGCCGGGGTCGAGGCGGTGGCGGTCTGCCTCCTGCACGCCTACGCCAACCCGGCGCATGAGCGCGCGGTCGGCGCCATGATCCGCAAGACGCTGCCGCATGCCTACCTCTCGCTCTCGCACGAGATCCTGCGCGAGTATCGCGAGTTCGAACGCATGTCGACCACCGTGGTGAACGCCTACATCGGCCCCAAGGTCGGCGGCTATGTGAAGGGGCTGAAATCCAGTCTCGGCCGTATCGGCTTTGTCGGCGACCTGTCGATCATGCGCTCCAACGGCGGCGTCATGACGCCGGAGGTGGCGACCGAGCGGCCGGTGGCGATGATGGAGTCGGGCCCGGTCGGCGGCATCATCGCTTCGGCGCAGGTCGGGCTCGCGCTCGGCCATCCCGACGTCATTTCCTTCGACATGGGCGGCACGACCGCCAAGGCGAGCCTCATTCGCGCGGGGGAGCCCACGCTCGCCCCGGGTTACTACGTCGGCGGCTATGCCAGCGGCCATCCGGTCATGCTGCCGATGATCGACGTGGTCGAGGTGGGCGCGGGCGGCGGCTCGATCGCCTGGCGCGACGAGGTCGGCGCGCTCAAGGTCGGTCCGCAGAGCGCGGGCGCCGATCCCGGCCCGATCTGCTATCGCGGCGGCGGCACCGAGCCGACCATCACCGACGCCAACGTGGTGCTGGGACGGATCGACCCCGACAATTTTCTCGGCGGCACGATGATACTCGATGCCGAAGGGGCGGCGCGCGGCATTCGCGACAAGGTGGCCTCCCCGCTCAAGCTCGACACCGTCGCCGCGGCACAGGCGATCGTCGACATTTCCATCAACAAGATGTCGCTTGCGGTGCGCGAGGTGTCGGTCGCCAAGGGCTACGATCCGCGCGATTTCGCGCTCGTGGCCTCGGGCGGCGCGGGCCCGCTGCACGTCTGCGCCATCGCCCGCGAACTGCATATCCCGACCGTGATCGTGCCGTTGTTTCCCTCGCACTTTTCCGCACTCGGCATGCTGCTCGCCGATGAGCGGCACGATTTCATTCGCACCGTCTATTCGGATCTTGCCAGCGTCGATTTCGGCGGCCTGGTCAAGGTGCACGACGAAATGGTGGCCGAGGCCAAGGCGAGTCTGCGTCACGGCGCGAACGCGCAGTTCCAGGTGCAGCTCGATCTGCGCTACGTGGGGCAGGAGTTCACGCTGTCGGTTCCCGTCGAGCTTGGGCAGCTTGAGCGTGGCGACCGCGGCGCGATCCGCGCCGCCTTCGACCGCCTCTACGAGCAGCGTTATGCCCACCACTCGCCGGAGGAGCCGGTCGAGATGGTCAACATCCGGGTGGGAGCGATCGGCAAGCGGCCCAAGCTGACCTTCCCGAGCCTCGGCGCGTCGGGGCCGGCCGAGCCATTCGCTGAGCGCGAGGCCTATTTCAGCTCGGCGGCAAAGCCCGTTCGCGCCAAGGTGTATCGTCGCGAGGCACTCGGCGCCGGCGCCACGATCGAGGGCCCGGCGCTGATCCAGGAGCACGGCACCACGACGGTACTGTTCGAGCACGACCGCCTGCGCGTGGCCGAAAGCGGGGAGATGATCATATCCGTGGGAGCGGCGCGATGAGTTCGATCACCGCGTTGCTTGCCTGCGCCCCGTCCGAGGCAGCCTGCTCCCCCGCCAAAGGGGCCGAAAGCAACCGGACCAAGGGTGTTCAGTGAACGGCCAATCCGATGCGCACGAACCTTGACACCGTCACGCTGGAGGTGATCCGCAACGCCTTGCCGGCGGTGGCCAACGAAATGGCCGCCGACCTGCAACGCACCTCCTACAACATGATGATCTATGAAGTGCGCGACTATTGCACCGCGCTGCTCGACCCCAACGGCGAATTGATTTCGCAGAACGTCGGCGGGGTGTCGCACTTCGTCGCCGACCTTGGCGTGCTCGTGGTCGATGGGATGAAGCGCTACGGCCGCGACGGCTTCAAGCCGGGCGACGTGATCATCACCAATCACCAGGCGGTCGCCGGCCAGCACCTCAACAACGTGGTCATCTACATGCCCTACTTCTACAAGGGCGAGCTCTTGATGTTCATGATGGTGCGCGCCCATTGGATCGATGTCGGCGGCACCTCGACCGGCTTCGGCGCCGGCCCGCAGGTCGCCGACCCCTGGCTCGAGGGCCTGCAGCTCGACCAGCTCAAGATCTACGAGGAGGGCCAGCTCAACGAGACGCTCTACCGCGTCATCAAGGACAACATCCGCTTCCCGGAGTCCTCGCTCGGCGACATGAAATCGCAGATGGCCGCCTGTCGGCTGGCGGCGCGGCGCATGGACGAGCTGTTCGACAAGTACGGCCGCGACACCATGCTGGCTGCAATCGCGCAGATTTTCGACGAGACCGAGCAGAAGTGCCGCAACGTGGTCGCGCGAATCCCGGACGGCGTCTACGAGGCCGCCTCCTCGGTGGACGACGACGGCGTGATCAAGGGCGAGGAGGTGCCGATCCGCGTCAAGGTCACGGTCAAGGGCAGCGACATGACCATCGACCTTTCCGGCTGCTCGCCCGAGCGCAAGGCCGCAATCAATTCGCGCACGTTGGCCGGCGCCCGCGTCGCCTACAAAGCGCTCACCGGGCCGCTCGATCCGGTCAACGAGGGATCCTTCCGCGCGCTGAAGGTCATCGTGCCGGAGGGCAACATCATGATGGCACGCTTCCCCGCGCCGATGGCCGGCTGGTCGGCGATCGTGCCGACGGTGGTGGACACGATCGTGGCGGCGCTCGCCAAGGCCATGCCCGACCGCGCACCGGCCGGCCATCACGGGTTGTTGGGCGGCGCGGTGGTGTTTTTCGGCCTGCATCCGAAAACCGGTCGCCGCTTTGTGGTGCAGAGCATCGAGGGCGGCGGCTGGGGAGGGCGTCCGTTCGAGGATGGTGAGTCGGGCACGGTCTCCGTCTGCCAGGGCGACGTGCGCAACGGCTCGATCGAAGGCATCGAGCTCAAATGCCCGGTGCTGGTCGAGAGCCGGGCGCTGCGCGCCGATTCCTGCGGCGCCGGCAAGTTCCGCGGCGGCCTCGGTATCGATATGCGCGTGCGCAATCTGGTCGAAGGCAAGTGGAACTTCGAGCAGACGCGGCGCAGCAAGTGCCCGCCCTGGGGCGTGTGGGGCGGCCTGCCGGGCGAGCCCGGCGGCTATCTGCTCAGGCGCCCCGGCGAGCGGGATTTTCGGGAAATGGCCGGCGCGCACATTCCGGTCGCCATCGGCGCCGAAGCGATCGTGCGCACCGGCGGCGGCGGCGGCTGGGGCAGTCCGCTGGAACGGGACCCGGCGCGGGTGGCCGAGGACGTGGCCGAGGGGCTGGTGTCGGCGGCCGCCGCACGCAGGCTCTACGGCGTGGTGCTGCGCGCCGACGGCTCGCCCAACGAGGCCGCCACACGGCGCCTGCGGGAGCGGCTCCGATCGGCCCGCAAGTCGGGTGTGCGGCGCGCGTCAAGCCGCAAACAGGGACGCAAGCGTTGACATGACAGCGGGCGAGGTGGCCATCCGCATCACCAATGTCTCGCACGAGTTCGGCGAGCCCGGCGAGGCCTTCCATGTGCGTGCGCTCGCGAACACCTCGCTCGAGATCGCGCGCGGCGAACTGCTCTGCCTGATCGGGCCGAGCGGTTGCGGCAAGTCGACGCTGCTCAACATGATCGGCGGGCTGCTGCTGCCGACCGAGGGCACGGTGGAAGTGGGCCGCACCGTTGTGCGCGCGCCCCTGCCGCGCGAGATCGCCTTCGTCTTCCAGGAGAATGCGCTGTTCCCCTGGTGCTCGGTGATCGAGAACGTCAAGCTCGGCATGGTGTTCCAGGGCGTGCCCAGGGCCGAGCAGGAGGAGCGGGCGCGCCGGTCGCTGGAGGCGGTCGGGCTCAAGGATTTCATGAACCATTATCCCTCCCAGCTCTCCGGCGGCATGCGCCAGCGCGCCGCGCTCGCCCGCGCGCTCAGTCTGGAGACCGGCATCCTCTTGATGGACGAACCATTCGGCGCGCTCGACGAGCAGACCCGCATGGTGCTGGGCGAGGACCTGTCGGTGCTGCTCGCGCGCGCGCGCAAGACAATCGTGTTCGTCACCCACTCGCTCGGGGAGGCGGTGTTTCTCGCCGACCGGGTGGCCGTGTTCTCGGCGCGGCCCGGCACGATCAAGGAGATCATCCGCGTGGACGAGCCGCATCCGCGCAACCCGGGCTTCGTCACCACCGAGAAATTCGCCCGCCTGCGCAACCAGCTCTACGCGCTGCTGCATGACGAAATCCGCAAGGCGGTGGCGCAGGCGGCGATCGCGGGGCCGACCCCATGAGCGCCAAGCGCGATCGTCGCAACAAGCTCGCCAGCCGCGGCGTGCAGATCGCCTTCGTGCTCGGGCTGGTCCTGCTCTGGTACCTCGGCTCGACTTACTGGGGCGTGAGCCCGATCCTGCTGCCCAATCCGCTCGGCGTTTGGGACGAGCTCAAGGACGTGCTCGGCAGCGGCGAATTCCTGCCGGACCTGCAGGTGACATTGACCGAGCTTGCGATCGCCTTTGTCATCTCCTGCGGCAGCGGCATTACGCTCGGCTATCTCATCAGCCGTTCGCCCTATCTGATCCGCGTGTTCGAGCCGCTGCTCGCCGGCATCTATTCGGTGCCGATCATCCTGTTCCTGCCCCTCTACGTGCTGTTCTTCGGGCTCGGTCCGGGCTCCAAGATCGCGCTCGGCGCCACCATCAGCTTCTTTCCGATCATTCTCAACACCATCGCCGGCTTCGGCTATGTCGATCGGATCTTCATTACCGCGGCGCGCTCGATGGGCGCATCCGACTGGCAGATGTTCCGCCATGTGCTGCTGCCTGCGGCGTTGCCGGTGATTCTCACCGGGCTTCGCATCGGTTTTACCGTCGCACTGCTGTCGATCCTCGGCAGCGAGACCATCGCCTCGCTCGCCGGGCTTGGCCACCGCATCGTGCATCTGGCCGAGGCGATGGAGATGGCGCGCATGTTTGCCTACATCGTGTTTGCGGTCGCCATCGCGGCAACCCTGAACACGATCACGAGTTCGCTCGAACGCAGGGCGAAACGGCAATGATGCGGCCGCGGCAATCGGTCCAGGCGGGCGCCGGGAGAGGTCCGGCGCCGACGCCGTGGTCCGCCGCGCACCCGCGTCGGATCGTTGTGGCGTTGCGGCGCTCGCCGGCGCTCGCGCGCCTCCTCGTTATCGTGGCGCTGATCCTCCTGTGGGAGGCGGCGGCACGCTGGTGGATCGATCCGATCTTTCTGAGCCCGCCGTCGCGGGTGGTCGCGGAACTCGACGAGCTGTTTGCCACCCAGGGCGTCCCCGGTGCGCTGCAGGCCACGTTCTTTGAGCTTGCCGTGGCCTTCGTCATGTCGGTGGCGATCGGGCTGGTGATCGGGCTTGCGGTCGGACTGTCGCGCTTTGCGCATCGCAGCTTCATGCCGATCATCCTGTTGCTGTACGGCACGCCGCAGATCACCATCCTGCCGCTGTTCATTCTTTATTTCGGCATCGGCTCCGCTTCCAAGATCGCCTTCGGCGTGAGCCACGGCATCTTCCCGATCATCGTGACCATCGTTGCCGGGGTGCAGAACATCAAGCCGATCCTGATGGTGGCCGCCCGCTCGATGGGCGCAAGCCGCTGGCAGATTTTCCGCTGGGTGATCTTCCCGCACATGATCCCGAGCTTCTTCGCCGGCATGCGGCTTGGCATGACCGGCGTGCTGCTCGGAGTGCTGCTGGCGGAACTCTATGTGTCGAGCGGGGGAATCGGCTATTTCACCACGGTGTTTACGCAGAACTTCGATCCGACCAAGCTGCTCGGGCTGATCTCGGTGCTCGCCGCCATGGCGATCGTGCTGAACGAGATCGTGCGGCGCGCCGAGATCCGCTTCGGCCGCTGGCGAATGGACTAGGCGGCGATGCCGGCCATCGAAGCGATTGCCGAGTTCGTCGCCGGCCACCGGCCCGACGCCCCCCTGGTCGATCAGGTTCGCCTGCACGTGGCGGACACGATCGGCGCCTGGATCGCGGCCGCTCGGACGCGGGAGGGGCGCGCCCTGATCGGGTTCCGGCCGGAGGACGCCCCGCTGTTCGATCGGGTTGCCAACCACTGCGCGCTGGCGCGGTTGAGCGAGGTCGACGACATTCATCTGGCCGCCATGATCACGCCGGGCGCGATCGTGGTGCCCGCTGCAATGGTGATGGCATCGTCGCTGCCGGGCGCCGATGCGGGCGAACTCGGTGCCGCCATCGTTGCGGGCTACGAGGCGATGATCCGTCTTGGCGCTGCGATCGACGGCCCGACCGTGCTCTACCGCGGCATCTGGCCGAGCTATTTTGCCGCGCCCTTCGGCGTCGCCGCCGCCGCTGCACGGCTCCTGCGCCTCGACCCCGAACGCACGGCGCATGCGCTTGCGACCGCACTGATCATGGCAACGCCGGGCACCGGCCATCATGCGGCACCCACCACCGCGCGCTGGCTCGCCGCAGGCTATGCCGCCGCGCGCGGCTTGCAGGCGGCGCAAGCGGCGCAGGCGGGATTTACCTCGGACGTCAGGATCGCCGACGGCGACTTTCTCAGGAATGTCTATGGCCTTGCTCCCGACCTCGGCATCCTTGGCGCGGGCCTGGGTGCGCCCGCGCTCGCGCAGGTGTCGTTCAAGCCCTGGTGCGCGGCGCGGCAGACCATGGCCGCGACGCAGGCCCTGCGCGAAATTCTGGCCGACGGCGTGCAGCCCGAAAGCATCGCGCGCATCGGCGTCGCGGTGCTGCCGCCGCACCTGCGTATGATCGACCATGGGGTGACGCCGGGCGACCGCTTTTCCTATCTCACCAGCCTGCCGTATCAGATGGCGGTGGCGGCGCTGGAGCCGGATGCGGCCTACGAACTGGGCGGTCCGACGGGGCCGCTTTCCCATGCGCTTGGCCGCTTCATGGCGAACATCAAGGTGCGGGGTGAGGACGCACTGCTGACCGCCGGCTATCCGCGGGCGTGGCCCGCCCACGTGACCGTGACCACGGCGTCCGGACGGCACGAACGCACGGTGACGGCGGTGCCGGGCGACCCGGCGCGCCCCTTCGGCGCGGAGGAGCTGCGGGCCAAGTTTCGGCGGGTCACGGCCGCTGCGCTGGATCAGGCATCGGCCGATGCCATGTTCGAGCGCGCGCTCGGCGCGCTCGGGCGGCCGGCCGAACTGGTCGGCGAGATCGAGCGGATCGGCAACCGCGGCTGATCAGATCGGCAGCACGTTGACCGTGCGCGCCTCGATCGGGCCGCGCACTTGTGCATAGATACGCGGGTTGCGCGCGGCGAGGATCTGCAGTGCGGCCAGCACGGCGTTGGCCGGCTCGAGCACGGTCATGACCGGCACGCTGCTCGGCGCCCGCAGGCACGACCACACGTCCTCGGGGAACTGCCGCACGCTGGCCGGCACGGTGATGACAGGGATCGTTGAAAGCGCCGACAGCGTGGGGCCGGCACCGTTGGAGCGGCCGATATAGGCGATCAGCACCGAATCCGGAACCTCCTGCACCATCCGATGCAGGATGCCGACCGCCTTCACTGGCTCCTTGTGCACCGAGCAGGTCACGACCGTCATTAAGTCCTTCAATTCGCCGAGCGCATCGAAGAACGCATCCGTCGTGTCGGTTTCCGATCCGCGCCAGAGGATGATGCGCTGCTGCGGCAGGCGGAAGTGGCCCGTGGTCTCGGCCACCAGCCGGTATTTCTCCGCCACGTCGTCGAGCGCGCCGCCCTCGCGGTAGAGCTGCTTGTCGATGTAGGCGCCGCTCTCGATCACCCGCCAGGAATCATTGTCGATCACGTCGGCGAGCAGCAGCCGGCCGTTCGGATCGTGGCCAAACTCGACCTTGAAATCGACCAGGGCGGCGCCCTCAAGCTGCCAGGCCTTTTCCAGCACCAGGAACGCCTGCTGGGCGATGCGGCGCATCTGCGGAAAGATCGCCCATTCGTCGTCGCGGCTCAGCACCTCGGAGGCGGCGAGCGTGAGAAACGGCTCCTGCCCAAGCGTCGGCTTGGCGGGATCGAGCAGATGGATGTGGGCCGCCCCCTCGGTGAACGCCATCAGCGGGTCGTCGCAGACGAGCGGCTTGCCCTTCCAGTTCCGCCCCTTGGTCTTGAGGAAGAACTCGACCACGAGGCGGGGAAACAACTGGCCCTTGGCGAACTGCGGATTGCGCTTGAGATAGGAACCGTGGGCTTCGCGCCGCACCACCACCTCGTAGGGCAGCATGGTGCAGGGCGGGGCGATGAACGAAATCGGGCTCTCCTGCTCCTCGAAGGCGACCGGCAGGCCGCAGGCCTTGAGCAGGCGGAACACGTTGCAGGTCGTGGCCGTGGCCCAGCGCCCCTTGCCGGGGATCAGATCGTGCTTGGCGCCGTCGCCCGCGGTGATGTCGTCCTTGGCGACGATGGTGACGAGATCGGGACGGTCGACGATCTGGTAGATTTTCTTGGTCTTGCCCTCGGCGAGGAGGGCGCCAGGCGAATACGTTTTGATGGGGCGTCCAGCGGTGGGGGCGTCCACGGTGCGATCCTGAGCATGCCTCGATGGCAGGAAAGATAACGGCCCAGCCATGCAGCATCTAGGGGCGGGATCGGGCTTTTCAACATCGATCCGGCGGCAGGTCATCCGACTTTCGCAGGGGGCGCCCGCGGGCGCCATACGTCGGGAACTCGGAGCGGTGGGCGTTTTGGTCGAGACACGCTTGCGGTGAGTCTCTCGCAGCCGTAGCGTCACAACCGGGCGCTGGCCAAAGGCACCGAAATCATGATGTGCGGTTTGGCAAGGCAGCACGGCACGGCGTCGCTTGTGACGCTGCTGCGATCCATTGCCGCCGTTGTTCTGGTGCTGCACTGGGCGCTGCCGGGCCCGCCGACGCCCCCGCTTTCGTCCGGCCCGCGCGACCGAACCGCCAGCTACTCCTCCGAATTGCGATCGGCCCCGCGCGGAACGCTGCCGCGCCTGCAGCCGCGCATCGCCAGCATCAAGACGAGCCTGCCAAAGGTCAGCCAGATTCGCTGGATCACGGCCGGCAAGCCGCTCGCATTGCTGCCGGCCGGCGCGGTCGTGGAAGCCCACCCGGTTCCGGTGGCGCTGTCGCCAGCCGTCGAGCCGGTCCCCTCAGCACATCGCGCTCGGGCTTTCGACGCGCGTGCCCCGCCCGCGCTGAACGCCTGACGGCGGGCCGCCACGGCGGCCGCTTCTCACCTCGATTCCACCGTCACCCCGGCTCAGCCTCCGGCCGGCGACTGCATCGCCCGCGCGGAGCAGAGCGCATTGGGCCTGCGCGGCGAATTCGAACCACGACTGCAATCGAAAGGGGCGCGCACGGAACGCGCGCAAGGAGCTCTATCATGGTTAGCCTTCTGCTCGGCATCATTCTCTTCGCCGGGGCAATCGCGGCCTTTGTCTGGGCCACACCGAAGGACGGAAAGCCGAGCCGCATTCCCAACAAGTGGGGAATGGGTACGGCGTTTCCGATCCTGGTGATGGCAGTGGCCCTGCTGGGATTCATCCTCGTGGCCAAGGCCGTATTCTAGACTGGGCGGCGATTGGTCCACCGGCAAAGCAACGCGCCGCGGCGCAAACCGCCGCGGCGCGCATGTTTCGACGTCGCGTCAGCCCGCCTGTTCGGCTGCGATCAGCCGGTTGAGCACCTGCTTGTAACGCACCACGCCGACGTCGATCGCAAGCACTACCGGGTTCACCTCGCTCTGCGCGTTGTCGATGATGCGCTGCTGCGCCTCGATCACCGGGGCGTCCTGCTCCTCGAAGGCGAACCGCCGGGTCGCCGCGATCTTTTCCTGGATCTGCCGGTTCAGCTCGTCGCCCTTGGAGAAGACGCCGAAACGAACGGCGGTAAAGAAGTAATGGGTGGTGCGGTCGGTCTCCGGCGTCAGCAGATGGATGGCATGGTAGCCGGAGCCGCTGTCCTTGCTCGCGCCGGGCAGGCAGACGCCCGAGACCAGGCGCAGCGTCGACGGCGCCATCCAGCGCATCTCGGTGAACTTGTCCACCTTGTCGGGCACGTCCGGCCACATCAGCTTGTTCATGCCCGGAGGCGTGGCGTTGCGCGCATAGCGTGAAACGATGACGTCGTCGCCGTCATACTCGACATTGATGTCGGATTCGACGGTCTCCGCATTGCCGAGAATGCCGTCGTGCAGGTAGGACGTGTGGCTGAGGTCGAGCAGGTTGTCGACGATGAGCTCGTAGTTGGCCTTGATGACGATGCTGTCGCGCTTGGTGGCGTGCAATTCGGGCACGTTGTCGAGCACGCGGAAGTCGGGCACCTTGGCCGGATCGGCCTCGCGCTCGCCCATCCAGACCCAGATCGCCTTGTGCTTCTCGATGACGGGAAAGGCGCGCACGCGCGCCCGCGACGGGATGTGCTTGTTGCCGTGCGGGTTGAGCACGCACGCGCCGGAGGCGTTGAACTCAAGCCCGTGGTAGGGACATTGAATGCGGTTGCCGCCGAGCACCTTGCCCATGCTGAGCGGCGCGAAGCGGTGCGGGCAGCGGTCATGCAGCGCGACGACCTCGCCGTTACCCTGGCGGAAGAGCACGACGGGCTCCTTCAGGATGGTGCGCCCGAGTACGCCGCCGTCGCCGAGTTCATCGGACCAGGCGCCCACGTACCAGGCATTGCGCAGATAGGTGCCGCTCGCCAGCCGCTTCTTGCTCTCGGCGACGTCCGCATCGCGGCCGACCTGGATGTTCATGGCCTGTCCTCCGTTGCTGCCACCGCGGCCCTCGCGCGCGAGCGGATCGAGAGCCGAGACCGCGGCCGATCGTTCCTGCTCTATTGAGAATTATCGAGCCTCGCCGCCGCGGCGGTCAAGTTTGTGCCGTCGCATGCCCGCCCTTCGCCGACTGAATTGCCGCCCAGATGCGGTACGGGGTCGCCGGCATGTCGATGTGGTCGATGCCGTAGTCGCGCAGTGCATCCATCACCGCATTCATGACGGCAGCGAGGGCAGGCGTGATGCCCGCCTCGCCGCCGCCCTTGACCCGCAACGGGTTGCTCCTGGTCGGATCCTCGGTGAGTTCGACCTCGAACGACGGAACGTGATGGGCGCGCGGCAGCGCGTAATCCAGAAAGCTGGCGCTCAGCACCTGGCCGGTCGCCTCGTCATAGGCCACCTGCTCGTGCAGCGCCTGGCCGATCCCCTGGACGATGCCCCCATGCACCTGGCCGTGCAGGATCATCGGGTTGATCGCCTGGCCGGCATCATCGATGGAGGTGTAGCGCACGATTTCGACCATGCCGGTCTCGGGGTCGATCTCCAACTCGCAGACGGCGCATCCGGTCGGATAGGCGGGGATGCGGCCGGTGAACGTGGCCTTGGCGTGCAGCTTGCGTCCACCGTTGAGTGACGGCTCCTGCTCGATGGCCTGGGCCACGTCGTAGATGGTCAGGCGACGGTTGCTCTTGGGCGTGACGAACATCCCCTCGCTGAAGGCAAGCTCGATCTCCGGCACCGCGAGCATCTTGGCCGCCACCGCCTTGGCCTGCGCGATGATCTCATTCGAAGCCTGGAACATCAGCGTGCTGCCGAGCCGCATGGAACGGTCGGAGTGGGTGCCGCTGCCGGACGCCACCTTGGCGGTGTCGCCGGCAACGAATACGATGTCCTGCGGCCGCACGCCGAGCAGGTCCGCCATCACCTGCGCGAAGGTGGTCTCGTGTCCCTGACCGGTCGATTGGGTGCCGACGGCAAGCTCGACCGATCCTGCCGCATGCACGGTTACCTCGACGCGCTCGTGCGGAATGCCGACCGGCGTCTCCACATAATTGGCGATGCCGATGCCGCGCAGCTTGCCGCGCCGCTTGGCTTCGCGCCGGCGGGCGGCGAAACCGCGCCAGTCGGCGGCCTCGATCACGCGCTTCATGTTGCCGGCAAAGTCGCCGCTGTCGTAGAGCAGCCCGCTGGCGGTGCGATAGGGCAGCTTGCTGCGCTCGATCAGATTGCGCTGGCGGATGCGGATGCGATCGAGGCCGAGCCGGTCGGCGGCGAGATCGATCAGCCGTTCCAGCACCAGCGTCGCCTCTGGCCGGCCGGCGCCGCGGAACGGTGCCGTCGGCACGGTGTTGGTCATCACCGAGCGGCAGCGCATGTGCATGAGCGGAATGTTGTAGACGGTGGTGGCGACGCGGTAGGCGTTGCTGAGCGGAACATAGGTGACGGTCTGCCCGCCGCAGGTGCCGATGTGATCGACCTGATAGGCGAGGATGCGCCCGTCGCGCGCAAGCGCAAGGCGTGCCGTCGTCACGAGATCGCGACCGGCATAGTCTGCAAGGAACGATTCCGAGCGGTCGTTGGTCCATTTCACCGGCCGGCCGACGCGCCGAGCCGCCCACAGGATCGCCGCCTGTTCGGGATAGAGGTTGTTGCGCAGCCCGAACCCGCCGCCGACATCGGGGCAGACGAAGCGCACCTTGTCCGGCGGCAATCCGAAGCTCTCCGCCAGCACCAGGCGCGGCACGTGCACGCCCTGGTTGCCGGAGATCAGGGTGTAGCAGTCGCTCGCCGGGTCGTAGCTTGCGAGTCCCGCGCGCGGCTCCATCTGCGCATTGACGATGCGCTGGCAGCGGACGGTCTGCTCGACGACGAGATCGGCGCGGGCGAAGGCCGCCTGCACGGCGGCGAGGTCGCCGAAGTCCTGATCGAGCGCGATGTTGTCCGGCGCCGACGGCCAGATCGGCTCCCCGCCGATGGCCTTGCCGATATCGACCGTCGCCGGCAGCACTTCGTATTCGACCGCGACCGCCTCCGCGGCGTCGCGCGCGGCAAACGGCGTCTCGGCGACGACGACCGCGACCGCTTCGCCCGGGTAGCGCACGCGATCGGGGGCGAGCGGATGCTGCGGCTCGTCGAGCACGGGGCGTTTGACCGGCTCGAATGCGCGCACCGTGATGTCGACGGCGCCGGCCGGGTTGGGGCGCTGCAGCGCGCCTTTGAGGCCGTCGGCCACGTAATCGGCGCCGGTGAGCACGGCGAGCACGCCCGCCATGCCGCGCGCCCTCTCCGTGTCGATGCGCCGGATGCGGGCATGTGCGTGCGGGGAGCGCACGAACGCGGCATAGACCTGATCGGGCAGCGTGATATCGTCCGAATACCGGCCCTTGCCGCGCAGCAGCCGCAGGTCCTCGAACCGCGGCAGCGAGCGCCCGATATAGGGCCCGCCTTCGACTCCGGTCTTGTCGTCCATCGCATGTCCTTGGCGCAAGTGGCGCGCGCAACCCTAGCCAAGCCGGCCACGGGTTGCCAGCGGCGGTGATCGTCGTTGGACGGCGGCGAGAACGCTCTATAATCCGCCGAGGCGGAGGGCGCCGATGAACATCGTTGACAAGCCAGTGTCCAACCGGGAGTCGCGGACTGCGGATTTCGACCGCTTCCGGCTGCGACGCTTCATCGACACGCTTGCCGGGCTCGGCGAGTTGCAGGTGCACGACGCGCCGATCGACCTTGCCGACGTCGCCGCCGTGCTGGAGGGCAATCCGAAGGCCGTGCTGTTCCGCGCCGTCGGCCCGGAACGGGCGGAACTGGTCGGCAACGTGATGGGCGGCCGCAGCCGCCTCGCCGCGGCGTTCGGCGTGACGCCGCAGGCGCTGCGCGACGAGATTGGGCGCCGGCTGCGCAACAAGCCGGACATATTCGAGGTCGCGCGCGGGGAGGCCCCGTGCCAGGAGATCGTGTGGACCGGCGCCGATGCCGATCTGACCCGGCTGCCGGTGCACCTTCAGCATGGCGCCGACGGCGGACCCTATATCTCCGCGTCGATCGATTACACCATCGACCCGAAGACCGGCTGGACCAATGTCGGGTTGCGCCGGCTGATGCTGCGCTCGGAGAAGGAGACCGGCATCGATCTGGTGGCGCCGAGCGATCTGAAGGCGATCTACGAGGCGAACGCGGCGCGTGGGGAGCCCACACCGGTGAGCTTCGTGGTGGGGGCGCATCCGATCGACCATGTGGCCGGCACCATGCGGCTGCCGGTGGACGAGCTCGGGCTTGTCGCCTCTCTGCGCGATGCCCCGTTGCCCGTGGTCCGCTGCGTGACCAACGACATTCGCGTGCCGGCGGACGCCGAATACGTGATCGAGGGTTACCTGGACGCGCGCGGCCATGTCGAGCCCGAGGGGCCTTACGGCGAATTCCTCGGCTATTACGGCGCGGTCAAGCGCAATCCGGTGTTTCATCTCACCGCCATCACCCGCCGCAAGGATGCGCTGTTCCAGACCTCCACCATCGGTGGCCGGACGCTCGGCCGCACCGACACGGCGCAACTGTCCGCGCTGCGCACCGAGATCATGGTCTGGCGGGCGCTCGAGGTGGCGGTGCGCGAACCGGTCGCGGTCTACGCCACGACCTCGAGCGGCGGCGCCTTCAACGTGCGCGTCGCGCTGCGCCAGCGCGTGCCGGGCGAGGCGCGCAACGCCATTGCCGCCTGCATGGGCGCGCTCGCCAATTGCAAGAATGTCTATGTGGTGGATCCCGACGTCGACATTTTTTCCGACGAGCAGATGGACTGGGCGATGGCGACGCGCTTTCAGCCCGATCGCGACCTGATCGTGATGCAGGGCCTGCGTACGCTGCCGCTCGATCCGTCGCTGCCGCCCGGCAGCCGCATCGGCGCCAAGGCCGGCTATGACCTCACCTGGCCGTTCGGCAGCGGCGGCCGGCTGGAGGTGCGCGTGCCTGCGCCGCCGCGCTATGCCGGCCAGCGTTTCCCCACGATCGAGGCGGCGCTGGCCGATGGGCCGAAGTCCTTCGAGGAACTGATGGCGGCAGTGGGCAGCCGCGATGGGCGCGACGTCGTGCGCATGCTCGGCCGGTTGCGCGACAAGCTGGCCCTCGACCGCGACGGCGAAGGGCGCTACTTCATCAAGCAAGGCCCCGCGCACCGTCCCTAGGGCCGAGCGCGGAGCACAGGCTGCGCCCCGCCCGGTGATGAATCGTGCGCGGAGCGTCGCGCTCAGGGAGAGGAGCGATCATGAAGGCCATGGCAGGAATGCTGCTTGCGGGGCTTGCCCTTGCGGGGACGGTCGGCACGGCATCCGCGCAGGAAACCATCAAGATGGGCATTGTGCGCTCGATGGCGAACGGCTCTCTGCTGCTCGCCCAGGAGAAGGGCTACTTCAAGGAGGCCGGCGTCAAGGTCGAGTTCGAGCTCTTGCAATCCTCGGCCACCGGCATGGCGAGCCTCGCCCAGGGCCAGCTCAACATCATCGCCGGTGGCGTTTCGGCAGGCTATTTCAACGCGCTCGACAAGAAGCTCCCGATCATCATCACCATCGACCGCGTGACCACGCCGATCGGCCACAATCTCATGATCCGCACCGACCTCAAGGACCAGATCAAGAGTCTGAAGGACCTCAAGGGCAAAGTGGTCGCGAGCAACGCCCCCGGATCGATCAGCACCTATGAGATCGGGAAGATGCTGGAGACGGTCGGGCTCTCGATTGCCGATGTCGAGATCAAGAACATTCCCTTCGGTCAATACGCGGTCGCCCTGCAGAACAAGGCGGTCGACGCCGCGCTCGCGATCCCGCCGTTCACCTACAGCCTTGCCGACAACAATCTTGCGGTGCCGTTTGCCTCGGCCGACGAGATCGTCCGCCCCACGCCGCTGACCATCGCGGTCCACCTCGTCAACACCGAGTGGGCGAAGCCGCGCCAGGACCTCTTGCGCAAGTTCTACGTGGCGATGAGCCGAGGCGTGCGCGACTACTGCAACGCCTACCACGGCGGTTCCAATCGCCAGCAGCTCATCGATCTGCTCATCAGCAGCGGCACCGAGCGCAGGCCGGAGCTCTTGCACAAGAACCCGTGGCCCGCGCGCAATCTGAACGGCAAGCTCAATCCCGACAGCCTGCTCGACGTCCAGGATTGGTACTACAAGAACAAGTTCATCACCGCCAAGTTTCCGCTCGAGCGGCTGGTCGACTACAGCTACGCCGACCACGCGCAGCAGCAGCTCGGCCCCTTCACGCTCGAGAACAAGGACAGCAGGCTCGCCGGTTGCCGCTGACGCAGGGCCCGACGCAGGCGGAGAGAGTCCCATGGCCGGCGCACGGCGCGGGGCGGCGGTCGAGATCGCGGCCCTGCGCAAGGAATACATCAGCGGTACGGGCCGCGTGCTTGCGCTCGCCGACATCAACCTGAAGGTCGCGGCTGGCGAGTTCCTGTGCATCGTCGGCCCGAGCGGCTGCGGCAAGTCCACGCTGCTGCGCATCCTGGCCGGTCTCGATACGCAAACCTCAGGCAGCATCCGCATCGATGCCGCGGGCTGGCCGGTGCAGAACGCCATGGTGTTCCAGGAGAGCGGCCTGTTCCCCTGGATGAGCGTGGCGAAGAACGTGGGCTTCGGCCTGATGACGCGCGGGGTGCCGGCTGCAGAGGCGGCCGCGCGAGTGGACGCCGCGCTCAGGCTCGTCGGCCTCACCAAGTTCCGCAATCATTTCCCGCATCAACTGTCCGGCGGCATGCGCCAGCGCAGCGCGATCGCGCGCGCCTTCGTCACCGATCCCGGCATGCTCTTGATGGACGAGCCCTTTGCAGCGCTCGATGCGCAGAACCGGGTGATCCTGCAGGCGGAGCTTGTGCGCATCTGGGAGCAGACCGGCAAGACCGTGATCTACATCACCCATTCGATCGACGAGGCGCTGCTGCTCGGCGACCGCACGGTGGTCATGACGGCGCAGCCGGGCCGCATCAAGCAGATCATCGACGTGCCCTTTCCACATCCGCGCGATCTGATGGCGCTGTCGGCCGCGCCGGAATTCGGCCGGCTCAAGCTCGACATCTGGCGCGTGCTGGAAGAGGAGGTGATGCGGGCTCGCACGGAGGAGGAGGAGCGATGAACGCCCTGTCGGCCAAGGCGCGCGAGCGGGCCCTCTATCTGATCTCGCCGGTCGGACTGCTGATCGTCTGGCAGGTCCTGCTGATGGCCGGCATCGGCGACCGGCGGTTCATTCCCGCGCCGACCGACATCGCCGCCCGCTTCTGGATGCTGATCGAATCGGGGGAACTGGCCTGGCACGTCGGCGCGACCCTGTGGCGGGTGTTCGCCGGATTTTTCGCCGGCTCGGTTCCCGCCGTCGCGGTCGGCCTGTTGATGGCCATGTTCCGGCCGGTGCGAATCTTTGTCGATCCCTTGATCGCGGCGATCTTTCCCATCCCGAAGATCGCGCTGATGCCGCTGTTGCTGCTCGCCTTCGGTTTCGGCGACGCCTCCAAGATCGCGCTCGTGGCGATCGCGGTGTTTTTTCCCGTGGTGGTGAACACCTACACCGGGGCGGCCAACATCGAGAAGATCTACTGGGACGTGGCCAGGAACTACGGCGCAAGCCAAACCGTGCTGTTCACCCGCATCGTGTTCTTCGGCGCGCTACCGACGATCTTCGCCGGGCTGCGCATCGCGCTTGCGGTCTCCTTCATCGTGCTGGTGGCGTCCGAATTCGTCGCCTCCAAGGTCGGCATCGGCTACATGATCTGGAACTCGTGGGAACTGTTGCAGGTCGACATCATGTTCGTCGGCATCGTGACCGTCGGCGTGCTCGGCCTGCTCACGTCCGTTCTGTTCAACGAGATTGAGCGCAAGGTGATCCCCTGGAAGGCGGAATGAGGCCGGCCTCCGTCGCGACCGGCCTCCTGCCACAGACGCTCGAGCCGGCCAGCCCGATGGAAGGGCAGCACGTTGCCAAGCAAGATCGCCGAGCGAAAGGACGTTCACGCCCCTCTTGCACGGGCCATGGCCGGCGATGACGACGACAGGTGGCGCGCCGCAGGACGTGGCTACTTCGGCATCCAGTTCTTCGTCCAGGCCGGCGGGTCCTGCGCGTCGATGAGGACGAAGCAGATGCGGCAGGGCTTGCCCGAGTTGTTGACCCAGGCGTGGTTGGTGCCCTGCTGCACCAGAATGTCGCCGGCCTTCAGATGCACCTGGCTGTCGTCGAGCAGCATGTCGATCTCGCCTTCGAGCACGATGGCATAATCGATCGAGCGCGTGCGGTGGGTGAACAGATGGCGCTGATAGCCCTGCGTCGCCGGATCGATCCCCATCTGCCGGAGAATCTCGTTGTGATCGATGCCGTGCGGCAGCTCCCCGGTCACCGGCGCGAAATCGACCACGCGGCAGATCGAGCCGTTGCGGGGCGGCGGCACGCCGGTCTTCTGGGCCATCTGGTCGCGCGTGTGCGACAGGTCGACCGGCGTTTCGTTGGTGATCCAGATGTTGGACACCACATTGCCCTCGCCGCGCTGGTTGACGTAGGGCGTCGGGCCGTCCATCAGGATCACCGCCTTGCCGTCGGCGTCGTGACCGGTGACGATGCGTCGGACTGGCTTCTTTTCCATCTCACTCCTCGTCTGGGCGTAAGGCGCGCATCCTTCGGGGCGGCCGTGCGCTTGTCAATGCTGCTGCGGCGTTCGGCTCAAGGCGTCGGCGGCGGCAGGGTGGCGAGTGTGTCCGCCACCCGCGCGCCGAAGGCTTGCGTGCCGAGCGGACCGCCAAGATCGGCGGTGCGCCACTGCGGCCGCTTGAGCGTCTCGTCCAGCGCGCGCTCGATCAGCACCGCGGCGGGGGCGAGGCGGTCGTCACGCCGCCGTTCGCCGAGCCAGGCGAGCAGCATCGCCGCCGATGCGATCAGCGAAGTCGGGTTGGCGCGGTCCTGTCCGGCAATGTCGGGCGCCGAACCGTGCTGGGCCTGCGCCACTGCATGCGTATCCCCGGCGTTGAGAGAAGCGGCAAGTCCGAGGCCGCCGGCGATTTCCGCCGCCTCGTCGGAGAGAATGTCGCCGAACATGTTTGTGGTCACGATCACGTCGAAAGCGGAGGCGTCGCGCACGAGCAGCGCCGCCATGGCGTCGACGATCCGCTCTTCATAGGCGATCTGCGGGTGGCGGTCGGCCACCGCGCGCACGCACTCAAGGAACAGCCCGTCGGAGACGCGCAACACGTTGGCCTTGTGTACGGCGGCGACCTTGCGCCGCGGCCGCGTCATGGCGAGGCGGAAGGCGCTCTCGGCGATCCGGGTCGAGCCCGCGCGGCTGATCTTGCGCAGAGAAATGGCCAGGTCGGGCGTTGGCATGATGTCGGCAGCCCCCTGGTACATGTTGCGGTCGGCGTAGAAACCCTCGGTGTTCTCGCGCACGACGACGAGATCGACGGACTTGCCGCAGCGCGGCGCGAGACGCGGGCGGGTGCGGGCCGGACGGATGTTGGCGTAAAGGTCGAGCCGGCGGCGCAGTTCGCCCGAGGGATTGAGTCCACCCTGCGCAAGCGGCGGATACGCGTTGTGCGAGACCGGCCCGAGGATGACGCCGTCGGCGCGGCGCGCGGCTTCGAACGAGGCATCGGGCAGGGTGGAGCCGTGGGCTTTGAGCGCGGCAAGGCCGATCGGCACCTCCTCGAAACTCAAGCCAAGCGACAGCAGGCGGTCCGCCTCGCGCAGAACGCGCAGGGTCGCGGCGGTGATCTCCGGTCCGATGCCGTCGCCGGGCATGACGACGAGGTGCAAGCGATGGGTCATGGACTCTGTTCCTGCCGGCGGAAAGCCGACACCGTCGTGCTGCGCAAGTCAATCGGGCGCGGTCAGCGCGGGCGTGGGCTGATGGCGCGGGCGGCGAGCAGGATGCCGAGCGCGATCACGGCGGTGATCGCGGCCTGCCAGCGGCCGGCGGCGGCAAGGCCTGCCGTCGCGGCCCAGGCGATGGAGGAAAACGCTTCGGCGAACGTCGCCACGCGCGAGGAGGTGTGGCGACGGCGGAAATGTTTGCGCCGGGCCTGGGTGCGGAACCACAATTGAATCGAGGTCGCGGCGGCTGTGGCGAGGACGACGCCCGCCGCTGCCGCAAGCGCATCGCGCGGCGAGGCGAGCGCGAGCGCCGCAAGGAACGGCGCGAAGATGAGCGCGACCGCGCCGACGACGGCCTCGGTCTTGGCGCGGACGACCCAGCCGGTCGGAATCGGCGCGCTGGCGACGAGGTCGGGCGCGTCCTCGCCGGAGATCGCAAGCCAGGCGAGCCCGCCTGCAAGCTGCCCCGCCGCCATCACCAGCACCGGCACGAGCAGCACCAGGTCATCGGCGTTTTGCCCGAAAGCGCGCCACAACATGAGTGCGGGCGGCAGCAGGTAGAGGAGCTGCATCAAGGTCTGCGAGGCGAGCCATGGATCGCGGCGCAGAAGCGTCCACTCCTTGCGTCGCAGGGCCGCCATTTGCGAGAGCGCGCGAAAGCCGTGCGTCGGCCGCTGCTGCACGCGGCCGCCCGTAACGCCCGCGGCGGCCGTCAGGTGCTCGCCGAAGCGCATCGAGAACACGACCACGGCCGCGATCAGGAGCGTCGCGCCGGCCGTGGCGACGGCGGCCAGCGCGCCGAGATCGCCAAGGATGGCGCGCGCCGGCCACCAGACGACGCTGTCGATCGCGGGCACCAGGGCCACAAGCCGTTCCGACTGCAGAAAGGCAAGATGTGAGATGGTGCCGTACGACAGGATCGCCGCCACCTGCAAGCCGATGACAAAGGTTGCACCCACGAACGCGGCGACGATCTGGGCCGCAAGCCGTGTCCGCCTCGGTCCGATCAGGCGAAACAGCATGACCGTCAGCGCAACCGACATGGCGGCCGCGGCGGCGCCGACCGCGACCACCACGCCATAGGCGGACAGCCAGCGCAGACCTCCGCACCAGATCAGCACGTTGACGAACGGCGCCGCCAGCAGCAGCGCCATCAGCACGGTCGAGGCGGCGATGGCGGCGATGCGCACCGCGAACACCCGTCGCGCGCCGACCGGCGATGACAGGATCAGGTCGAGATCGGAGCGCGCGTAGAAGGCGCGCGTCACCGATTCCATCGCCTGCGACATCATCAGCGACCAGGCCAGCAGCGCGCAGCCGGTGATGACCACGAGCGTGCCGCGGTCGGCGTCGGGCTCGATGGCGGCAAACTTGGCGACCACGGAAAATGCGATCA
>Ga0073934_10001359_pt1 | contig 59417 bp, 50 predicted proteins | sample LarsenN4metaG_FD_76834 | JGI IMG/M metagenome (GOLD analysis project Ga0073934, IMG submission 76834) | Hot spring sediment bacterial and archeal communities from British Columbia, Canada, to study Microbial Dark Matter (Phase II) - Larsen... ...
GATCGCAATCAACGCGTCTATATTGCGAATTTGTACCGGCAGGATTTGTTCACGCTCGGCTACACCGGCCAATTGAGTTTTCATTATAATAATGATCGCGCGAGTTTTTATGTCGACAGAAACGGCTTTCCGATTCGCCCGGCCTTGATCGGCACGGTGCAGCCGCACACGATCAACGCCTATTATTTGGGCTGGACCGGCGACGGCCATTTTGGCGCGCTCAATATCAATCATGCGTTTTATCAAGTCATCGGCAACGACACGTTCAATCAACTGGCGAATCGCCCCATTAAGCTCAATGCACAGATGGCGGCGCTGGAGCTTTCAATTGACAAGGATTGGAAACGTTACCGCGCCTCGGTTTTCTTTGCTTCCGGGGATCCCAATCCGCAGGACAACGTCGGGCAGGGCTTTGATACAATTATCGACCAAACCGCGTTCGCCGGCGGGCCGTTCAGTTTTTGGAATCAGCAAGGCATCAGGTTGATGGGCGTCAATCTCGTGAACAAAACGAGCTTGCTGCCGAGCTTGCGCAGCAGCAAAACCGAGGGCCAGCCCAACTTCGTCAATCCGGGTCTGCTGTTGTTCAATCTCGCCTTCGACGCGGAGGTGACGCCAAAATTGAAAATGGTTTTAAATGGAAATTATCTGCGCTTTGTCAACACGATTTCATTGCAACAGTTTTTGAATCAGCCGGCGATCAGCAACGACGTCGGCTTCGATTACGGCCTCGGTTTGATTTATCGGCCTTTTTTGAATAACAACGCCATCTTCACATTTTCGGCAACAGGATTAACGCCGCTCGCCGGGTTCAGCAGCATTTATCAATCGAAGCAAATGTTGTTTTCGGTTTTTACGTCGCTCATTTTCACTTACTGATTTGAAAAATAATGACGCCAATATTAACAAAAAAAAATTCCCAACGGGAAATCCCGCTGTGGGCGGGACAACTGATAAAATCTATCATCCGTTGTCACGCCCACAGCAAGATTTCTATCCGTTGGAGGTTTCTTTTCATAATCGGGCTCGAGTTTTTCAATACGCATATCATCATCGCCCAGGAAAACAAACTCATCCGGCAAACGCAGGAGGAAGCAGACCGCAAAAGCAAAAGTTGTTTGAAATGTCACACCGGCATCGAGAACATGCACAAATCGCCGGCGGTGAAACTCGGCTGCACGGATTGCCATGGCGGCAATGCCGAGGCCAGGACGATGGGCAAGGCGCACGTCAAACCGCGTTACGAGATGCGCTGGCCAAGCGCGGCGAATCCGGCGCGCACGTTTACGCTGTTGAATAAGGAAAAACCGGAATTCATTCGTTTTGTCAATCCGGGAGATCTGCGGGTCGTCGATCAAACCTGTTCGCCGTGTCACGCGCAAGAGGTGCTGAATGTGAAAAAGAGCATGATGACCACCTCAGCGCTGTTGTGGGGCGGCGCTGCTTACAACAACGGCATCGTCTCGGCAAAAAATTATATTTTAGGAGAAAGTTACAACCGCGACGGCGCGCCGCAGATGATCAACACCGTGCCGCCGCCGACTTTGGTGGATTTGAAAAAAGGCGTGCTGCCGTTTCTTTTGCCGCTGCCGCGCTGGGAGATTTCACAGCCGGGCGATTATTTCAGAAGCTTTGAGCGCGGCGGCCGCATCGCGCGCGGCAATCCCTCGGAGATCGGCATTCCGAACATTTTGGATGAACCGGGGCGGCCCGACAACAAACTCAGCGCCCGCGGCCTCGGCACCGAGCTGCTGATCAGCTCGCCGGTTTTGAATTTGCAAAAGACGCGCTTGAATGATCCCAACCTTTCTTTCCTGGGCACGAACGATCATCCCGGCGATTATCGTTCGAGCGGCTGCACAGCCTGTCACGTCGTTTATGCCAACGATCGCTCGCCGGTGCATTCCGGGCCGTATGCGAAATTCGGCAATCGCGGTTTTGCGCAGACGGCGGACGAGGCTATTCCGAAAAAACAATCCGGCCATCCGATCATGCATCAATTCACCAGCGCGATTCCTTCGAGCCAGTGCATGGTGTGTCACATGCACCAGCCGAACGGTTTTATGAACACGTTTTTCGGTTTTCAAATGTGGGATTACGAAAGCGACGGCAAGTGGATGTATCCGGCAAAACAAAAATATCCTTCCGTTGGCGAAGCTTTTGAGATCTTGGCCGCGAATCCCGAAGAAGCGGTGCTGCGAGGCAATTGGAGCGATCCCACTTTTCTGCGCACGGCAACGAAGCTCAATCCCAAACTCAAGCACACGCAGTTTGCGGATTATCACGGCCACGGCTGGATTATGCGCGCGGTGTTCAAAAAAGACCGCAAGGGCAATTTGTTGGATAAAGACGGCAAAATCATTCCGCCGAACTCGGAACATAAATTTCACGGCGTCGTGCCGCTCCAAGGTTCGGGTGATAAAATTGAAGACGAAACATGCCGCAACGCGCAGAAGGCGGTGCATTTGAAAGACATTCATGCCGAAAAAGGCATGCACTGCACTGATTGCCATTTTGAGCAGGACAATCACGGCAACGGCAAGCTGTACGGCGAGTTTCACAATGCGATTGAGATTCAATGCGTCGATTGTCACGGCACGGTAACCGAACGCGCGGCGCTGCGGACTTCGGGACTCGCGGCGCCGGATGGCGGGACGAATTTATTGGAACGTTTCACGCCGTTCAAAGAAAAGCAATTCACCAGAAAAGGCAATCGTATTTTTCAGCGCTCGATGTTGAGCGATACGCTGCAATGGGAAATTCCGCAGGTTGCCGATATCGTCGATCCCGCCTCGAAACATTTCAATCCGAAAGCACGCGCGGCGAAGCTGGTGGCAAAAGGCGGCGGCGAATGGGCAGCGCCGATGGATAAATCGCTGCTGGCGCATTCGACTGAAAAAATGGAATGCTACACCTGCCACTCGTCGTGGGTGACGAATTGCTTCGGCTGCCATCTGCCGCAGCAGGCGAATTGGAAAAAAGAGATGAATCATTATGAAGGTGAAACGTCGCGAAATTGGACGACTTACAATCCGCAGGTGATTCGCGATGACGGCTTCATGTTATGCGTCAATGGCACGACCAAAGGCAATAAAGTCGCGCCAGCTCGTTCGTCGAGCGCGTTGCTGCTCAGCTCGCGCAATGCCAATCGCGAGCAAATTTATAATCAGCAGCCGCCGATTTCGACGCCGGGTTACAGCAGTCAGGCGTTCAATCCGCATTTTCCGCACACCGTGCGCAAAACCGAAACCAAAACTTGCAGCGACTGCCATCTTTCGGAGAAGAACGACAACAACGCGTGGATGGCGCAAGTGCTTTTGCACGGCACGAATTTCGTCAATTTCATGGGCAAATATGCATACGTCGGCACTGGCAAGGATGGTTTTGAAGCGGTGCAAGTGACCGAGCTGGATGAGCCGCAAGCCGTGATCGGAAGTTATTTGCACAAACTCGCTTATCCGGATTATTACAAGAAACATCTGACCAATGGCCGCAAATTGAAAACGGCGCATCATCACGGCGGCACGAATATTCAAAGCCTGCAGTTGCGCGGCGAGTATCTTTACACGGCGAACGGCGAAGACGGTTTCCGCGTTTATGATGTTGCCAATGTTGACAACAAAGGCTTCTCGGAGCGCATCGTTTCCGCGCCGGTTTCGCCGTTGGGGCAGGATACGCAGGTGAAAACGAAATATGCGACGGCGGTGGCATTGCCGACGAATATGCCGATTGACACCAAGCGCGTGCATCGTCCGGAGAATCAGGAGCAATGGCCGATTCATCCGCTGTACAATTACGCGTATATCACGGACAAATATGAAGGTTTGATTCTGGTCGAGGTGATGACACTGGTTGACAACGATCCGCGCAACAATTTTTTGCAGCGCGCGATTACGTTCAATCCCAAAGGAATTTTAAACGGCGCGACGAACTTGACCATCGCCGGCAACTACGTTTATATTGCTTGCGACGCCGGCTTGGTGATTGTGAGTATCGCCGATCCTTTGAAGCCGCGCCTCGTCGGCGGCATCGGCGCGGCCAAAATCAAAAAACCAAAAGCCGTGGCGGTGCAGTTTCGTTATGCGTTCGTGTGTGATGCCGAGGGCGTGAAAGTTGTCGATGTTACATTTCCCGAAAAACCTAAGTTCGTCAACAACAGCTTTGTACCGTTGAAAGAGGCGAACAATATTTATGTGGCGCGAACTTACGCGTATGTGGCGGCGGGCGTGCAAGGCCTGGTGATGATCGACGCCGAAAATCCCGAAGCGTTGAAAATCGAGCAAATTTATACGGCGAAAAGTCAAATCAACGACGCGCGCGATGTCAAAGTGGCGGCGACCAATGCCAGTGTGTTTGCGTATCTCGCCGATGGCAAGAACGGTTTGCGGGTGATTCAACTCACTTCGCCGGAGAATCCGAACTATCTCGGTTTCAGCCCGCGGCCGACGCCGAGGCTGATCGCAACGCACAAAACACACGGCGAAGCGCTGGCCATTTCCAAAGGCCTGGATCGCGACCGCGCGGTGGATGAAAGCGGGAATCAAGTGAGTGTGTTCGGGCGCCTGGGTTCGCGGCCATTTACGCTGGCGGAACAGCAGAAACTTTATTTGCGCGATGGGAAAATTTGGACGGTGTCGGATGATAAAATGACGACGCAATTGGAGACCATGCGCAGCGACGCGACGCTTCCGTCAAGTAAAAAGTGAGATGCAGCGTTCGTTTTCAAGAATGCCAAACGACCACAAGAATAAAAAAATTTGAAGCCGTTTGTTGATTCACAAACAAATTTAACACGGAGCCGCGAAGCACACAGAGAAAACACGGAAAGCAATAAGTGTTTGTAAAAAATTTTTCTCCGTGACACTCCCCAAACTCAGTTACTCGGTGTTTTAAAAAACTTTTGAACTTTAAGCCATCCGCGAAATTTTTGTTTTAGCGTGACTGAAAATCTGGTGGTAATTTGAATTTCAGCTTATGCCTAAAAAAAAATTTATACAAAAAGGCGTTTTTGTAGCCATCACAACTTTGGGTCCGGCTCTTTCTCCGTGTTTCGCCCAATACAAAACCCTCGGCCCCGGCAGTTGCGGCCTGGGGCAGAGCAATTGCCACACGACTGAAAACAACTGGTGGAAAAATGATGCGCATCACGGCACGGTCGATGCGTTTTATGATGATCCGGCAGCATACGAAAAAATCGCGCAGCTTGCCGGCGTTGGCGCGGGCAATATGCTGAAAGGCAATCAGAGCTGCGCTTCTTGCCACGGCACGGTGATCTCCGGCAAAGAATCGCGTGAGATGGAAGACGGCGTGAGCTGCGAAAGCTGCCATGGGCCGGGCAGCGATTACAAAGACCCACATTCGGAAAAACCCGGCGGTTATGAAAAGGCGCTGAAACTGGGCATGATCGAGCTGAAGAATTTGGATGCCCGCGCCAAAACGTGCGTGCGATGTCATTATATCACCGATCAAAAGCTGCTCGCGGCCGGGCATCCGGATGGCGCCAACTTCAACTACATTTCCGGCATTAAAAAAGTGGCGCGGCATTGGAAACGCCAACCGGCTGGCGATGATTTGGCGAAGGCGCCGTTCGAAAAAGCGAGGCAGGCAAAAGGGCCGGTGGCGCAAATGGTGAAAGTCGCGCCGGCTGCTCCGCCGGTGTCCAAGCCGCCACCGAAACGCACGGCGATTGCAACGCCAGAAACGCGCCAGCCTGCTCGAACGGCGGAATCCGTCGTCGCGGCGTCGCCAAAAAACACGGTCACATCACGGCCAACGCCGACAACCTTGATTATTCCGGTTGATAATGCCGCGCCGCTTGATCTGCCGCCGTTTCCGAATATCAGCGACACGACTTCGGTGCGGGATATTCTTTTGATTGTGAAAAAACGGTTGGAGTTGTTGTATCAAAAAACAGGAAATACTCCCAATTAATTTTCGTAGTGCTGCCCTCCGGGCGTAGCCTTCAGGCATTCGGCGTTAAACAAAAGATCGGCGCCTGAAGGTGTAACTACGAAGTATAACAAAACCCAATGCCCAATAACTACAAAAACCCCAACATTCGCCCGACAGTTATCAAACGACTCGAACTCTACAAAGATCGATGGACGTCATACGGCGCGACCGCCGGAATTTTGGGTATTTCGGAGAAACTTTCGCCGAAAGATTTGCGGCGATTTGAAATCTTTCGCGATTATGACGACGAGTTTCTCGAGGAAATCAGCGCGGACGTCTCGGTGGCGAAATGGAAGAAGCACGCGATCTTGTTCGAGGAAGGCACTTATGTCGATATGGCGTTTTTTATCGTGCAAGGCGCAGTGGAAGTTTATTTGCACAAATCAAATGGCGCAGCCCCTTTTCGCCGGGCGAATGTTCGGGCCGAGGAGGCCGGAAAAACAGTTTTGCAAACCCAGTTGGAGAAACAAAACAAAAACAGTGAAACAATCATCTTTCTCTCGGCGATGGATTTCAATCTGCAGGCCGGTGGGGTGTTGGAGCTCGGGCCCGGCGAGATTTTCGGCGAGATCGGCGCGATGAACGGCTGGCCGCAATCCGCGACGGCGCGGGCGGCGACGGATTGCGTGCTGGCGCAAATTCGCGTTCCGGCGCTGCGGCGCATGAAACGCAAATCTCCGGCGCTGAAACAACGGCTCGACAAAATTTATCGCGAAAGATCGCTGCTGGCGCAGCTCCGAACGACGCCTTTATTGCGGCCTTGTGACGAGGCTTTTCTGGAAGCGCTGGCAAAAAAAGTGGAATTGGTTTCCTGCGAGCCGAATGAAATTATTGCCCAAGAGGGCGGGCCGGTCGAGGCGTTTTATTTGGTGCGTTCCGGCTTTGTCAAGCTGTCGCAAAAAATGGGTGAAGGCGAGCTGGTTGTCTCTTATCTTTCCAAAGGCATGACGCTGGGCGAAGCCGAGCTTTTGGTCGAAGGTGTGCGAGGCTGGAATTGCACCGCCGCGTCGGTTGAATTTACCGATTTGGCAAAGATCGGCCGCGAAGATTTTCTCATCCTCACCCAAAAGTATTCCAGCATCGGCAAACAGCTTTGGGAAACGGCAGTGGCGCGCCTGAAGCAAGCGGGATTCAGCAAAAAAAATATCAGCAGCTCACAGTTCATGCAAACGGCTTTGGAGAAGGGGCTGGTGCAAGGCCACAGCATTCTGGTGATCGATCTGAATGTCTGCACGCGCTGCGACGAATGCGTGCGCGGCTGCGCCGATACGCATGAGGGCCGCCCGCGATTCGTGCGCGAAGGAGACAAGCACGAGAACTTGCTGATCACCAAAGCCTGCTATCACTGCCACGATCCGGTTTGTTTGGTGGGATGTCCGACCGGCGCGATTCGCCGCGCCGAGGTGGGCGATGTCGTTGAAATCGCCGACGCTCTCTGCATCGGCTGCCAGGCGTGCGCCAACAATTGTCCTTATGATGCAATCGTCATGCACGAAACCGGTGAAACTTGGGCAGAGAATATGATTCCGGAATTGCTGCGCGGCAAACCGCGTTTGCTGGCGAGCAAATGCGATTTGTGCTACAAAACCAATCACGGCCCGGCGTGCGTGAACAACTGCCCGCACGGCTGCGCGATTCGCATCGGCAGTGTCGAGGAATTTCAGCGGCTGGCGATGAGACGATAATAACGAACCGCTAATTCACGCGAATGTGCGCTAATTTTTATTCGCGTTGATTCGCGTTAATTTGCGGTTGATAGTTTGGGCTGCGCCTGTAAGACTATGCCCGCGGGGTTGCGGTCAGTTACCGCGCTACGTTTTACGTAATTGGAATCTCTCCGCCAAAATTGTAACGCGATTCAAAACGCAAATCATCCGGCGTGGCCGAAATGCGAGCCTGGCATTTCGGTTTGACTAAGTTTAGAACGAATTTACTTGCAAAATGCAAAAAATCGTTGAAAAACATTTCGCGTCAACGCAACAGAGCGGCGTGTGGCAAATCTTTTGCTTGTCAATAAATCTTGCCAGTCGAAAATAACTGGGACGATCTTTGCATACGATTATCGGATAATCCAAAGTTTGATACAAGAATTTTCATTTCAGTTTTCTTTTGAAATATGATCCGGATGTTAAACTCGGCCGCTTTGTCAACCTTGATGATATTTTCTGCTGCGGATGCGCAATGGGTTATCAAAGTTCTGCAATTCGACAAAAACACCGGCATCATCGACAAAGGCGAAGACGCCGGCTTGCGGGTTGGCGATGTTTTCGACGTGAATCGTTACACCGGTGATTTCGTCTATTGGATCGGGCGCGTGGAAGTGGTCGTCGTGAAACCCAAAGTCGCCGGCATCAAGATGCTCGCGCAGGCCGAGAATGCCAGGATTCAACAAGGTGATGTGCTCGAATTGCGCCAGCGCGATGCGGCCGGGCCAAAGAAAAAAAATAAAGCCGCCTCGATCAACAAAAAAAATGATTCAGCACAACAAGGCAAAATCGAGCCGGTCGCGCTAAACGAGGCGGCGACCTCGTCGCTTCGCGCCAAGAAAGTCTTCTTCGGCCTGACGAGCGGTTTGTCGCAGCCGCTCAAAAATTCATCGCAATCTTTGGGGTTGAATTTTTCCCTGCTCGTCAGGACTTCCGACAATAAAACTCGCGTGATCGATATGACGCACGCCTATACGACGAGTCTCGGACTTCGGGCTTATTGCACGATTCCGTTGTCTGATCGCTTGTCGGCCAATTTAAATTATGATTATCTTCCTTTGAACGTGAAAAGCGCAATGGAAGCCGATCTGTTGAGTTATGGCATGAAAGCGTCGGCGTCCGTGATGAAGGTCAGCGCGGCGCTGGAGAGCCGCATTGATCGAAGAATACGTTTGGGATTGGGCGCCGGCCTTTTCCTGCCGCAAGTCACGATCAAAGGCGGCCGCCAGTCGATCACGGTCTCCGAGCGCCATTTCGGATTTGCCGCCAGCGCGGCGCATCTCGTGCCGCTGGGGCCGGCGGCCTGGTTGAGATCAATTTTTGAATACAATATTTTTTTGGATAAAGGTCCGGCCATTCACTACGTGACGCTGCAGACCGGATTGAGCATTGGGATTGGAAAACATTGAGCGCTCGTGAAAACCACGATTAAAACTTGCACCTACTGCAACGCCGCGTACGATGCCGTTGCGACGCACATTTGCTGGAACGCGCAAGCAGCGCCGGCCAGCGTCGATATGCCGCAACCCAGCGTCGGCATGATCATCGATAAAAAATACCGGCTCGAAAGCAAGTTGGGCGAGGGCGGCATGGGCAGCGTTTTTCGCGCCCGGCGGTTGTTCATCGACGACTTTGTGGCGATCAAATTCGTTCGGCCGGAGGTGCTCGCCAATCCGGAGTTTCGCGAGCGTTTTTATCAGGAGGCGCGCGCGGCGGCGCGCATCAAGCATCCGAATGTCGTGACGGTCTACGATTTCGGCGAAACGCCGGACGGCATGCTCTATCTCGTCATGGAATTTCTCAAGGGTGTTTCGCTTGGCGAATTATTGCAGAAGAAAGGCGCACTCGCTGTCGACCATGTCATCGAAATCGGCTTGCAGATTGGCGAAGCGCTGCATTGCATGCACGAAAATAATGTGATTCATCGCGACCTCAAGCCGGACAACATCATGTTGATCCGGGACGGCAAAGGTGTGGAAGTTGTGAAGGTGGTGGATTTTGGGGTGGCAAAAATTATCGAAGCGAATCCGCGGCTGACGCGTTATCATGCGCGCATCGGGTCGCCGGTTTATTGCTCGCCGGAGCAGTATCTCGGATTGCCGGTCGATCATCGCACCGATCTTTACGGTTTGGGCATCATCTTTTACGAGTGCCTTTCCGGGCATGTGCCGTTCGAAGCTCTCGACGAGACCGAGCTGCGCGCGGCCATCTTGCACAAAATGCCGCCGCGCCTCGACGCTAAAATCAAACACGTGAGCGGCCATACGGCGGATTTGGTGCAATGGCTGCTGGCAAAAGATCCGAATGACCGTCCCTATCATGCCGCGGCCGTCAACAAATGCCTGCACGCGCTGCGTCGCAGCCAAAAGCCTGCACTCGAAAAAAATGAAATTATTTTTAATCACACTCCTCAAGCCAGGCAAATTCGCCAACCGATTGATCAACGGCAAAAAAGCAAACCGAAAAAACGGCGACTCCGGCGGCCGGGCTTGGTTTTGGCGCTTGTCATTCTGCTTTCTTTATTTACCTGGAAAGCGCCGCGCCTCTCTATCCCGCCCAATGTTTCCTGGGAAACACTGCGGGAACTCGCATCGCCAATCGAAAAGTTGGTCCTGGGTGAAAAAACGAGCCGGGAAAAGCTGCCGTTGTCTGCCACAAACAAGTCGATGCCAGCAAGCTCTCGTGCGGCACAACCCACGCCGGTCGCCACAGCAAAAACTTCCGGCCAATCGTCGCTTGCAAGCGGCGCCAAAGAAAAATCCGCTGCCGGGTTCGATTCCCGCTCAGCATCAAATTCTATCTCGAAAGCGCCATCGGCAAACAACGATGCTCGTGCGACGCCCACAAGCACTAATCAAAAAATTGAAACTCGCCGCAACACTTCCGAACGCCGGGAACCGAAACGGAAAAATAATTCGCTCGCCGAGCACCGTTTAGACGCGAGACCGGCCTCAAGAAGCGAAAACAAACCGGCAGCGCCGAAGACGTTGCCGCCAATTCCCGCCGGCATGGTTTTGGTCAAGGGCGCGAAATTCAAGCGCGGCGATCTTTTCGGCGACGGCAATCCGAATGAAAAACCGGCGCATCTGGTGCGCGTCGATGATTTTTTAATCGGCCAACACGAAGTGACGAATCGGGAATATTTGGAATTTGTCAGAGCCACAAAGAGTAATTTGCCGGAATGGATGAATCCGAACAGCGAATATCACTACCAGAGCGGCAACGATCCGTTTTACAAAAAGCTCGGGCCGGCGCTTTACAATCTCGACCATCCGGTGGTTGGCGTCTCGTGGCAGGACGCGATCACGTATTGCGCCTGGCTGTCGCTCAAAGGCCCGTATAAATATCGTTTGCCAACCGAAGCCGAATGGGAGCTGGCGGCGCGCGGCGGCAATAATACAATCAAATACAGTTGGGGCAACGGCGCGCCGCTGCTCGCCCTCGGCGGCAACGTCGGCGATGAAGCGTTGAAAAAAGTTTTTCCGGATTGGCCGATTATCTGGCGCGCTTATAACGACAATTATGCTTTCACCGCGCCGATGGGAAAATTCGGCGCAAACGCGTTGGGCATTTTTGATATGACCGGCAACGTGGCGGAATGGTGCAGCGACTGGTATGAAGAAAATTATTATCAGAAACAAGAGTGGGATCGGCCTATAGGCCCGCCGCAAGGGACCGACAAGGTGATACGCGGCGGTTCCTGGGGCGATACTCCGGCCAAGCTGCGCCTTGCTTGTCGCCGCAACGCGCGGCCAACTTTTCGCAGCAATAATTTGGGATTCCGGGTGGCGGCGAGTGTGCCGTAATTTATTTACCGGCCGGATGCTCTCAGCGCCCGGGTTTTTATAAAACCTCTTGCATTCTCCCGCCAATTTGTTTAGATTGCCCCATGAACCAATTTCGGGGTAATTCGATGAACACGAAAGACAATTACAGCAAGCTGAGAATTTTTTGCGGCTCGCCGGCGGACATGACTGCCGAGCGCGAGCTTTTGCAAAAAGTGGTCGAGCAACTGAATCGTCCCCGGCAAGCGGCGGACAAGGCCGGAGTTATTAAGGAAAATCACCCTCAGCCAGGTTTACATCGGCTTGAACACCACCACGCTGGTTGACAAAAACGGCCAGCCGCTCGAACACGAGAAGATGCCCGGCGAGCGGCAAAAAGACGCGCGCGCCCTCACCGTGCTCGAAGCGGCGGCGCAAAACGATATGCTCGTCATCCTCGGCGATCCCGGTTCCGGCAAAAGCTCGTTTGTCAATCAATTGATGTTCGCGCTGGCCAATCATCTGCTCGATCCGGCGAATGCGCTGCCCGAACATTGGCCGCACGGCGCCCTGCTGCCGGTGCGCATCTTGTTGCGTGAATTGGCCATGACGGTGCAAAAGGCCGGCGGCGAGGCCCTGCTGCAAAAAAGCACGGAAGCCTGTGAGCGCGAGCTGGCGCGCCTCGTGCATGCCCACATCGCCGAGCATCTCGCCGACTATGACGCGCCGGATTTTAGCGCGGCGCGCTTCGCAACTACAACTTCCCCGTTCTCAGGAGCTTCCTCAGGGGTGTGCGCGTGGTGTGTGTCGCCGAGTCATGAAAATCTGAAAATAAACCCCGTTTCGCGGGGTCGAAAATTTTTTTGAACTTTTGAAGAGGGCTGATCATGGCTGAAGAGTTCAAACTTATTCAGAAAAGTTATGACTTCTGCAATTGGCTGATGGGCCATACGAATAAGTTTCCGAAAAGCCATCGCTTTTCGATTGCGACGCGTTTGGAAAATCACTTTCTGGAGTTTCTCGAGCATCTCGTCGTCGCGCCTGATGAGTTTTGATGATCAAAATCGGTAAGCTTTCCCAAATGTCATTCGAGTGCTTCTCAGCCTACGGCCGCAGGCGAAGCAATCCTTTGAGAACAAACGGATCGCTTCGGCAAAAAGCGCCTCGCGATGACGTGTGCTATGATGACGGCGCGTTATATGAAAGATTGTCACTGCGAGCGTCCCGCTCTTCAGCGGGACAATCTCCTAATGCGCAAAGGATTGCTTCGTCGCTTCGCTCCCTACGGGCGTAGCCTCGCAATGACCATATTACCGAACTTGAATGTCAAAATTCATTAGGCGCCAAAGTGGGGAGGGGACAAAAATTTTCTTCTTGCATATCATCCTACGCCAAGGCGTCACTGCAAAACCATCATGCAAACCCACAGAAACCTTTATCCGCAAATCTGCGCGTTTGAGAATCTTTTACATGCGGCGCGAAAAGCCACAGCCGGCAAACGCTACCGACCGCACGTGCTCGCCTTCTTCAACGATTTTGAGCCCAACCTTCTCCAACTGCAACACGAACTGAAAAATCACACCTACAAGCCCGGCGACTACAGCACCTTTTTCATTTACGAGCCGAAAAAGCGCATGATCAGCGCCGCGCCGTGCATCATGCCCTCATTAACATCATTGGCCCGCTATTTGAACGCCGGTTTATTTTTGACAGCTACGCCAATCAAGTCGGCAAAGGCACGCACGCCGCCATTCGCCGTTTGCAGCAGTTTATGCAACAGGCCAAGGGTGTTTTGAAAATCGATCTGCGCCAATACTTTCCGAGCATTGATCATGCAATTCTGAAAAGAGAAATTCGACGGATCGTTGCGGATGCAGAAACGCTGCGGCTCATCGAGAAGATTATCGATGGCAGCAATCCGCAAATCGTTTTCCCGCGATACCGTCTTTTAGACCGGGCGAACGTGCGGCGTTTTGCGCGCCGGATGCGGGGATTTCAAGATAACTATGCTCGACAAAAAATCAGCCTGCCGGAAATTCGGCAGTCGTTCATGAGCTGGCTGGGGCACGCGCGGCAGGCGAATACATGGGCTTTGCGGCGAGATTTAATGCCACGGCTCGCAATGTTCTCATTAAAAATGGGGTTGACTTTGGAAAGGAAATATTTTAGCTTATTAACTAAACGAAAACGAATACAGCCATGACCAAAGAACGCAAAAAATATATCGAACAGTGGTGGCGCAAATATGAAGTCATGAATACGATGGAAGCAGAACTCGAGGAGAAATTCCCAACTCCGCCGGAGTTGTTTTATTCCTTAATGAACTCAGTATATCACAACTGGTTAAAATTCGGAAAAACCTCGGCCATCATAGAAGCAGACATTGCGCACCATATTGCCATGCAAAAAGTTTTCAAAAAGTGGCGAGAGGTTTATGACAAAGGCGTTTGAGGAAACGTTGCAAGATATTGACCGGCGATGCAACCAGAATGGCATTCCCTACGCAATTATCGGAGGTATGGCTACGATCATTCATGGTTACATGCGAACAACCGGGGACATAGATGTTTCCATTCTCGCTGAAATTGACACGCTTGAGCAAACTTTAGCGCTCTTTGCCGATGACTATGTCCCCACTAAATCCAACCCTCTGGCTTTCTTCGAACGTTGTCTTTTTGTTCCCTTAAAACATCGTGTTACCCGAATGCGTGTCGACGTCATCGCTGCCTTGAGCGGCTTCGAACGGTTAGTCATAAAAAGAAGCAAACGTTTATCCTACGCCAATATTAAACTCAACGTTTGCACAGTCGAAGACCTCATTCTCATGAAGCTCGTCGCCGCTCGCCCAAAGGATGTTGGCGACCTCCAAGTGCTTGTGCCAAAAAACAGAAAAAAACTGGATGTTCGCTACCTGCGCGCTCGCGCCAAAGAATTCATCGCGGTCGAGCGCGGCGACGTGCCGGAAAAATTGGAAGCATTGCTCAAAACCCCAAAAACGCGGAGGAGGAAATGAGCGAGCCGGAACGCAAAAAGCAAAACCCTACCGACCTCCAGGCGCATCCGGGACGGCTGGTGGCTTATTATGTGCTGCTCTTTTTCTTTATTTTTCAGACCAGCATGTTGTTGCGCGAGTTGGGCGCGAATTATGATTTGCAGCAGTTCGCGCGAATCAAAGAGATCATTGATACCGGCTTCACTTTTTCAATGGCCTTTGAATCTTTGTTTGAAACATTTTTCTCGCTGCTTCTATCGTTTATCTTCACCTTGCCGGTTGCGTGGGTTTACACGCTGACCAAAGACGAAGAAAACTTCGATTCCTCCCTCGCGCAAACCGTCGTCGTGCTCGCGATGGTGGTCACCGGCGTCATGGTGGTCATCAGCGACGTGACGGCGCGCGCCTTTGCCCTGGCCGGCGTGGTGGCCGCGGTGCGTTTCCGCAACACGCTGCAAGATACCAAAGACGCGGTTTACATTTTCATTGCCGTGGCCATTGGCATGGGGTGCGGCACGCGCGTCTATCACATCACGGTTTGGCTGTCCGTGATCATGAGCCTCACGATGTTTCTCCTGTGGAAATATAAATTCGGGACGAGCCTGCGCCGCAGCGTCAAAGCTTTGGGCAAAAAAGACGTGCAGAAGATTTATGCGCAAACTTCCGGCGAGGCGCTGCAACATTTGGAGCGCGAATTGGGGCAGCAGATGCGGCTCATGCAGTGGGCGCAAATGCGGACCGACGACGTCAAGGGCCAGAAGAAAGCCAATGCCGCGCTGATCGTTGAATCGAGCGATGCGTACGCGGCCATCGAGCAAGTTGACAAGGTGCTGGATGCCTACGGCGGCAAATGGCAACTCGCGAACATCACGTCGGATGCGCCGGGCCGCAGCACGCTGGAATACGTCGGCCGGCTGCCGAAGGAAACCACGCCGGCCACTCTCATCGACGCCATTCAACAGAACAACTCGCCGGCTATTATCGAAATCAAATTCCGTTCGCTCAAAGGATTAAAAAGCCCGATGAGTGTCGATAAAAAATCAAATCATGACGCCGAAGAGGGCAACTAAAATCCAAGGAAAGGGAATTATGAAGACCAGCAACAAATTTCTCTCTGTTCAAAACTCTTTTAATATCCCGCTCAACGTCGGTTTCGCCGGCGGCGATCTGCCGGCGCGTTATTTTGCCGCGGCCGTGGTTCTCTTGCTGACGATTGCCGCCGCGCCTCCGATAAAATTGAGCTATGGCGCGCTGAAAATCTTTGATCTGCTGGCAAGCATGAGCGGCACGATTTTGCTCATGGCCGGTTTGGTGTTTTCGCAAAAAACGCATTACGCCGGCGTGATGTTGATTTTGACGGCGCTACTGATGATGTGGCTGTCCGGCCGGCAATGGAGCTGGGTGGCGGTGATTCTTGGCGTTAGCGTTCTGGGCTTGATGCTGCAAAATCTTTTCACCAAACGCTGCGGCATCAACAGGTTGCTCGGCATCGACAGTTGTCACACTTGAGGCGCTCGCCAAGCCTTGAGCGGGAAATCGGTCAGCCTCGACAAAAACTTCCTTAATAATATTTCGACAACCGCGAATTGAAGAACCAGCCGGCAAAACCAATCATCAATTTAGTAGAAAATTGTAACAGCCTGGAAATTTCCCATGCAAAGACGTCAATTCTTCAACCATCTGGCAGGCGGGCTTGCGGCGTTGGCCGGAACGCCATTCGTTCATCGCAAAGATTTAGTCGTGGGGGACGACGCCTTCATCTTCCTTAACGACAATGCAACCGGTGAGCGATTTTGGTCATTTCTCCGCGAACAGTTTCCGTTGACGCGCGAGCGCGTTTATCTCAACACCGGCGGCTTGGGCGCGTCGCCGTATGTGGTCATTGACGCCGTGGTTTCGCGCCTCAATGAACTTGAAAAAATTTCCGAGACCGGTCATGGCGAGGCGCTGTGGTCAAGTCTCAAACAGAAAGTCGCGAGATTGCTCGGCTGCGAGGCGGAAGAAGTCGTTTATACGCGCAACGCCACGGAAGGCATCAATATCGTTTGCAACGGCCTGCCGTTAAAACGCGGCGACGAAGTGATCACGACGACGCACGAGCACGTCGGCAACGCGGTGCCATGGCTGGCGCGGCAAAAGCGCGACGGCATCGTGCTCAAACTTTTTGAGCCGTCGACAAAATCAGCGCCGGAAAATCTCGACCGCATCGCGCGGTTGATTTCCAAGCGCACGCGCATCATCAGCGTGCCGCACGCCACAACCACCACCGGACAGGTTTTGCCGGTTAAAGAAATCGCCGCGATGGCCAAAGCAAAAAATCTGTGGTTCTTCATCGACGGCGCGCAAACCGCCGGCATGTTGAATTTCAGCCTGCGCGACATCGGCTGCGAGGCTTATGCGACCAGCGGGCACAAATGGCTGCTGGGGCCGAAGGGAACGGGTTTGCTCTTTGTGCGGAAAGACATGCTCGAGGTGATTCAGCCGCTCACCGTCGGCGCGTATTCCGACAAGAGCCACGACCTGCAAACCGGCGCGCTTACGTTTCATCCGACAGCGCAACGTTACGAGTACGGCACGGTGAGCACGCCGCTGTTTGTCGGCCTCGGCGCAGCAATCGACTTTTTGATGAAAATAGAAATGCAAAACGTGTGGGCGCGTGATGCGGCGCTGTCAATGGCCTTTCTCACTGGCTTGCAGGAAATCTCCAATGTTGAAATTCTCTCCCCCCTCAATCAAACCGAACGCAGCGCGATGATCACGTTCAAAATGAAAAATATCGAGTATCTGAAACTACAAAGCTTTCTCGCCGAAAAATACAAACTGCGCACGCGCGGCGTCGGCGAAGCCGGCCTTAACGCGCTGCGAGTTTCGTGGCACCTCTACAACTCGTTTGACGAGGTGAATCGCGTTTTGGAAGGAGTAAAAGAAGCCGCGAAATCGTAAAATGGGCGTCCGAAAATTGCCAACGATAAACCTGGCCAACTGAGGTAAAAATTTCTAAAAAATCCGTTGGCTGCGATCTTCCGTGGGGGAAATAAAAGTGTGTGATCCGTCGCCTTGCAGGTTAAAATGCTTTTTTAATTAACTCGACAAAAGCCGGATTGGCAAACGTCAAGGCAATCAGCGCGATGGCCAAAAAAGATTCAGCTTGAAATTGAGGCTCTTGAATTTCTCGTCGACAACTTTAAATTTCTCGTCCATCCGGTCTTCCAAACTCTTAAACCTTTCGTCGACAACTTTGAATTTTTCGTCAACGCCCTTAAATTTTTCGTCGATGACGTTGAATCCTTCCCTCATCTCGTTTTGCAAGTTTTTAAGAGCCTCATCAAATATCTCTCTGGTTACCAACTCTTTTCTGAGCTCATCCCGAACCTCAATTTTTATCATTTCCTTCATGACAAGTTTATAAAAAGCTAAATAACTTTTTCGGAAAAGTCAAGTTTGGTTTTTTGGGCTTCACGCGCTCGACTCTTTTTGTTTGGCCTTGACTAATATTTCCGTTTCTGGTCTCTCTTTATAATACTCATCCAACGGATAACATCCCGAAATCAACCCATTGCGCGGCGCAGTGGTGCAATCGCTAAAGGTACGACAAAGACGTTTGCGCTGCAAAGGTTTTCCGGCGAGCACGTCGGCAGCGAGATCGGGATAGGTCAAAACCATGCGGCCGTAACCGGCAAAATCGGCTTGTCCGGTGCGAACAATATTTTGTGCAACATGCGGCAGCCACTCTTGCAAATAGGAATAGGCGGTACCGACGAAAGTGAGATCGGGACGATAGCGTTTGAGTTTGGCGGTCACGTTAATTTGTCGTGTGACGCCGACAAGCGGATCTTCCGGCGGTTGATAACCATCCGATGGCGGAAAAAGCGCCGGACGTTGAATATGCGGGTTGTAATAAGGACTTCCGGCCGAGATGCACACGAGTTGAATCTGCAAATCCGCGAGCAGATCGAGAAATTTATACGGCTCGGCGAGATCGATGCCAACGCCTGAGCCGTCGCCGCCGAACGCGTAGCGATATTTTTCTTCATCACTTTGTTCCGGTTGTCCGATGTTGTCCGGGCCGGGATGAAATGGGATGAAATCAAAGGCACTGAGACGCACGCCGAGTTCGAGTCCGGGCACGTTGGCGCGAATGCCGGCGACGATGTCCCGCAAAAAGCGTGTACGATTCTCGAAACTGCCGCCGTAACGACCGGGGCGATCCACGGCGCTGAGAAATTCATGGCCCAAATAACCGTGGCAATGTTTAATATCAACGAAGGCAAAACCGGCGCGGTAGGCTAATGCCGAAGCTTTAATGAAATCATCGACGATCGACGCGATTTCATCATCACGCATCACCGGCGTGTCGGGAGCAAGATGAAATTTTTTGTCGAGAATCGGATGATGATAGAGAATTTTCGGCTCGCCGCGATTCGGGCGATTCGGGCGCGCGAACCGGCCGGAATGCGTGAGCTGCAATCCGATCAACAAATCATCGCTGCAGCCATGCAACGCTTCGTGAGCTTTCACCAATGTTTCGCGCAAGGCGGCAAGATCGCCGAGATTTTTTTCGTTGATTAAAAGTTGATTCGGATTGGCGCGGCCATCTTCACGCACCGCAACGGCTTCCCCTCCCCAAATCAACTTCGCGCCGCTTTGACCAAAGCGCTGCCAACGCCGAACGGTCGGCTCGGTCGGTTTGCCGTCGGCTGTGCCATCCCATCCTTCCATCGGCAGAATCGCGAAACGATTGCCGATTTTAAAGCCATTGGCCAGTTGATAAGATTGCGCCAGCGGAGAATTTGGTCTGCTTTCTACTTGTTCATCAAAAGACAAATCGATATGCAACTGCGCCAAATAATTTCGAAAGTCATCTGCAGTTTTGAGCGTAGCGATACGTTGATATGGCATTTTTGAATAGTTGAAACAAAAAGGCCGAGACATGATACTCGGCCTTTTTAATTAAGCGCATTGCAAAGACGTTTTTTTATTCAACAAGCCCAGGCAAAGTGTTACGCCATTGCCGGCGGCTGCGGAAGCTGTGGTGGTGGAGGCGGCTCGATAACGGCGTCTGCCAGCGGCTTTTTTGGCTTCCGGCTCAACGCGAGTTTGGTCACATCGTCCATCTCTTTCACGAAGAAGAACTGCATCGAATCGCGCACGTGCTGCGGAATTTCCTCGAGATCTTTTTGATTCTTCTCCGGCAAGATGATTTTGTCGATGCCGGCGCGTTTGGCCGCCAAAGCTTTTTCTTTGACGCCGCCAATCGGCAAAACGAGACCGCGCAGTGTGATCTCGCCGGTCATGGCGACGTCGTTGGCCACCGTGCGATCGGTGAGCAGCGACATGAGCGCCGTGAACATCGTCACGCCGGCGCTGGGGCCGTCTTTCGGAATGGCGCCGGCCGGAACGTGAACGTGGAGATCGATTTTATCGAAAACATCTTCGTCAATATCGTATTGCTTCGCTTTGCTGCGAATGTAAGAGAGCGCCGCATGCGCAGATTCCTTCATCACCTCACCGAGCGAGCCGGTGAGCATCAAGCCGCCTTTGCCGCGCATCTTGGTGGCCTCAATAAAGAGAATGTCGCCGCCAACCGCCGTCCACGCCAAGCCGGTGGCAACACCGGTGCGGCGCGTGCGTTCCTTGACATCGGAGAAATATTTGACCACGCCAAGATATTTGTGTACATCGTCTTTCCTGAGGTTGCGCGTCGCCATCTCGGTCGCGCCATTGCTCTTCGCTTCGACAACTTCTTTGGCAACGCCGCGGCAGACGTTGGCAATTTCGCGCTCGAGATTGCGAACCCCGGCTTCACGTGTGTAAGAAGAAATAATGTGCTCGAGAGCTTCTTTCTCAAATACAAGCTGCTCCGATTTTATGCCGTGCGCTTCCAATTGTTTCGGCACCAAAAACTTTTCGGCAATGCGAATCTTGTCTTCAGCGGTATAACCCGGCAGCTCGATGACTTCCATGCGGTCTTTCAGCGCCGGATGAATCGGATCTTCCAGGTTTGCGGTGGCGATGAACATCACTTTGGAAAGATCGAACGGCACTTCGAGATAATGATCGCTGAACGAAAAATTTTGTTCGGGATCGAGCACTTCCAACAAAGCCGAAGACGGATCGCCGCGATAATCCGCGCCGACCTTGTCAATCTCGTCCAGCATGAAAATCGGATTGTTCGACCCGGCTTTTTTCAGGCCTTGAATGATGCGGCCCGGCAGCGCGCCGATGTACGTCCGACGATGCCCGCGCACTTCGGCTTCGTCGTGAACACCGCCAAGCGAGATGCGCACGAATTTTCGGCCCAGCGCCCGCGCAATCGAACGCCCGAGCGAGGTTTTGCCGACGCCGGGCGGGCCGACAAAGCACAAGATCGGGCCTTTCATGTCCGCCTTCAATTGCCGCACCGCGAGATATTCGAGAATGCGCTTTTTGACTTTTTCCAAATCGTAGTGATCTTCGTCGAGAACCTGCCGCGCAATATTCACATCGAGATTGTCATCGGTGCTTTTGCTCCACGGCAATTCGAGCAGCCAATCGATATACGTGCGGGAAACCGTGTACTCGGCGGCCGCCGGCGGAATCTTCGTCAGCCGCTCCAATTCTTTTTCCGCCACCTTGCGCGCTTCCTCGGGCAGCTTCGCTTCCTCCAAGCGTTTGCGCAGTTCGTTGATCTCGCTGCGCTCGTCCTCTTCCTCTCCAAGCTCGCGCTTGATCGCTTTCAACTGCTCGCGCAAATAATATTCACGCTGGTTTTTGGAAATCTCGCCCTGCACCTCGCTCTGAATCTTGCTGCCGAGCTCGAGAATCTGCAATTCTTTGCTCAACAACAGCGTGATTTTTTCCAACCGCTGATGCACGTCGGTCAGCTCGAGAATCTCCTGCTTGTCGTTCATCTGCAAATTGATGTTCCACGCAATCACGTCCGCCAGCCGGCCCGGGCTGTCGGTGTTCATCACCAGCATGGCGTGTTCGGGGGTCAGATACGGCGCCAGCTCGACCGCGCGTTGAAATTGCCCGCGCAAGTTCATCACCATCGCATCGACATCCATGCCCTCGGCAGTTTCCGCAAGATACGGCTGCACCGCCACTTTGAGATAAGGATCGGCCTGCACGTAATCCAGAATGCGGCCGCGGGCGATGCCCTGCACCATCGCGCTGTGCGTGCCGTCCGGCATTTTAAAAATTTTCATGATCAGCGAAATGGTTCCCCACGCAAACAAGTCATCGGTTTTCGGATCATCGATGCTGCCATCGCGCTGCGCTACGACGAGCAGCAGCCGGTTGGCGCGCATGGCATCTTCAATCAGCCGCACCGATTTTTCACGGCCGATGGACAGCGGGAGAATCTGTTGAGGAAAAATGACCGTATTGCGCAACGGCAACAGCGGCAAAATTTGCGGTATGCTCAATTCCATGGTTTCGCCTTCGTATTTTTCACTACTCATATAATTTTTTCCATTTCCTGGTTCGGTTCAGCAAACAGGCGGCGCCTTCGATATTTTTCAACGCCTGAATTTGGTTCCGAATTAGAAAAACAATCCTTGATAATATATAACAAAGCTCGTACCAAAATCCAGCACTAATTTTACATTATTTCTAAGGAATTAAACTCAAAAATAAAGCCCTTACAGGTGTGCAAATGTTCCCATCAAATTTTTTATTGCAAAGTGAATTTTGCGAGTATGTTAAAATGACAAAAGGCTGCCAATTCTTTTCTCATTCCGCTAAATTGTCAAAAAACGAAGATTGACCGGCCGCTTAGATCATTTCATCGCCTGATAGCGACCGGTCAATGAGTTTCTTAAGAGTTCACGGCATTTAAAAATTCCGCCAAATCTTTTGCCATGGCTTCGAGCAAATCGCGGTCGTGCTGATGAAACGCCTCGGGCGTGTGGCTATCGATATCGATTTCACCGTAGATGCGGCGTCCTTGAATCGGCACGACGATTTCGGATTTGGTGTCGAGGCTGCACGCCAGATAGCGCGGATCGGCGTTGACATCCGGAACGATGATGGTTTCCTGTTCGGCAACTGCAGCGCCGCAAATGCCCTGTCCAATCGGAATACGCGTGTGCGGCGTCGGCGCGCCGATATAATTGTGAACGACCAGCTCGTCGCCTTCCACGAGATAAATCCCCACCCAGTCATATTTCGGAAAGTCGCGTTTGAGAATTTTCACACAGGCGCGATAAGCTTCGTCAACGTTTTTGGTGTTCTGGAGTGATTGCTGCAATTCTTTGCGCCCCAAAAAACCGAGCACGATTTCCAAGGCGCGACGATAGCTCTCCACACCCAATCCCGAAATTTGCGCCAAACAAACTTCCCGTATCACGGAAATGCGGCGAAAGGCTTCGCGGCGATGGATGTCGGAAAGATGCACTTCGACCGCCGGCAAATTTATCGCAGCGATGGCATCGCGCAAGGCGTAACTATAATGCGTCAGCGCGCCGGGATTGATAACGACGCCGATGGCATCGCGACGCTGCTCGTGCAGAAAATCAATGAGGCGGCCTTCGTGATTCGATTGAAAAAACACCGGCTCGACTTGGCATTTTGCCGCCAGCGCCGCAATCTGCTCGTTAACTTGTTGCAGCGTCAAATGGCCGTAAATCTCCGGCTCGCGCTCGCCAAGCAAATTGAGATTGGGGCCGTGGACAATGAGAATTCGTCGCATATCATCCTTTTCAGCGACACTTGGTGAATTTCGGCGGCGTATTCTTCCGCCGAGTTGCACCGAAAACACCGAGTTTCGCCGAAGTTTAATTTATAGCTAAAGTTGGTTTATATTTCTTTCGATCGTTCTCCAAAATAAAACGACGAAACTGCAAGCGCTCACGAGAAAAATTGACAACATAGCCAACCTCGTAGATCGTTGCTTCTAAATAACACAGAATCTGTCGAGTATGTGAGTCGTCTAAATCTGGCACGGTTTTGAACTCAACGATAATCTTGTTGTCAACTAACATATCAATGCGATATTTTTCATCTAACATTTCTCCTTTAAATTATTAGTGACTATAACAAACTACTGATTTCGGCGACAGTCGGCGACTTCGGTGATCTTCGGCGTAAGAATATATTCGCCCACAAACTGCGCCACAAACGCGGCGGTTTCCGCCGGCGGATGCTCGGCAAAACTGTCAACCGTAAAATCAGCGCGACTGTAAAATGGCTCGCGCAGAGCGAGCAAGTTTTTAATAACCTGTAAACGCTCGGTTGCCGGCATGTGCCCCAGCATCGGCCGGTGCGGATCATCTTTCAAACGGCGAAACAGCTCGTCGGGATGGCAGCGCAGATAAATGGTCACGTCTTGTTTTAGAATAGCCCAAGCGGCTTCCTGCGCGGCGGTGCCGCCGCCGAGTGCGATCACGACGTTCTCGAAGCCGCGCATTTGTTCGAGCAACGCCAATTCCACATTGCGAAAATAAGGCTCGCCGTGTGTTATGAAAATTTGCTCGATGGGCATTTGCTGTTGCGCGACGATTTGTTCATCGAGATCGATGAAATTCCATTTGAGCTGCGTCGCCAGCAATCGGCCAATCGTGCTTTTGCCGCAGCCCATGAAGCCGAGAAGAAAAATTTTATTTACCGTTCCTATCAATCCGAAAGTCCTAAAATAATTAGCAACAAAAAAGTTCTCTGCCTTACTTGTTAGATAAACGTCCCCGAATTTCATCCATCGAATCCCCGCCATATTTTTCCAAAACCGCCTCGGCCAACACCAGCGCCAGCATCGCCTCGCCGATGACGCCAGCGGCGGGAAGCGCGCAAACATCGGAACGTTCGATATGCGCCGGCGTTGCTTCTTTCGTGCGAATATTGACCGAATCCAACGGCTGCATCAGCGTCGAGATCGGTTTCATCGCCACGCGCACGACCACAGGCTGGCCGTTCGTCACACCGCCTTCCAAACCGCCGGCGTTGTTGGACGAACGATAATAGCCACGCGTATCATCATAATAAATGCGATCATGCACTTCGCTGCCCCAGCGCGCCGCGCCGGAAAAACCGTCGCCGATTTCCACGCCTTTCATGGCTTGGATGCTCATCATCGCCGCAGCAATACGCGCATCGAGACGGCGATCCCATTGCACATAACTGCCCAGGCCAACCGGAACGTTAAAAGCAGCGACTTCAAAAATGCCGCCGAGGGTGTCGCGCTTCGCCTTGGCTTCGTCGATACGCGTGATCATTTCTTTTTCAGCTTCGGTATCCAGGCACCGCACCGGCGAGGCATCGGCGCGGGCATTCAATTCCTGCGCAGGAAAATTAAATGCGCCGTCGGGCTTGCCAAAATCGAGCAGCGTGAATCGGCTCCGCACCTCGTGCAATTGCAAAACGTGGCTGGCGATGATGACGCCAAATTCTTCGAGAAATTTTCTCGCGATACTTCCCAAGGCGACGCGCATGGCGGTTTCACGCGCGCTGGCGCGTTCGAGCACGTTGCGCAGGTCATCAAAGCCGTATTTGATGGCGCCGGCAAGATCGGCGTGGCCGGGACGCGGAACCTCGACTTTGGGAATATCTTCTGGTCGCGTCAACGGGGTTACGGACATTTTCTCCTGCCAGTTTTTCCAGTCGAGATTTTCAATGATCAGCGCAATCGGGTTGCCGAGCGTTTTGCCGAAACGCACGCCGCTGAAAATTTTGGCGCGGTCTTGTTCGATGCGCATCCGGCCGCCACGGCCGTAACCTTGCTGCCGGCGATGCAGTTGAACGGCAATGTACTCTTCGTCAATGGCGAGTCCGGCCGGCAGACCTTCTAAAATACCGGCAAGCGCCTGCCCGTGCGATTCACCGGCGGTAAAATAACGTAATTGGCTCATGTTCTGGTTGCTGGTCGCTGGTCGCTGGTTGCTGGATGGTTAAGACGACTTCAAGGCTTGTCGCAGCTCATTTTCTAAATTTGCATAAATACCGCGAAGATCAAATTTCCGCTGGCTCCAAATCTCCAGCGCCGCGACGCCTTGATCGATCAACATTCCGAGGCCGTTGACTGTCTTGGCCCCGGTCTCGGCGGCAGCGCGAAGAAAGGCGGTCTCGAGCGGATTATAAATCAGGTCAAACGCGATCATATAAGGAGAGAACGCCGCCGGCGGCAAGGGTGATTCATTAAGCTGAGGGTGCATACCAATGCTGGTGGCGTTGATCACGATGTCGATTTTATTGTTCTGCAGCCAATTCAAGCGCTCCGGCCACCGAACGTATTGCGGACGATTGTCGGTGGCGAAAGCCGCGAGCAAGGCTTGAGCGCGTTCAGCGCTGCGATTGCATAAAAATATTTTTTGCACGCCGGTTTTTAACAACGCGAAGATCACGGCACGCGCCGCGCCGCCGGCGCCAAGCACGAACAGGTTTTTGCCTGACGGCGAAATGCCGGCGGCTTTGAGGCTGCGCAAAAAACCGGCGACATCCGTGTTGTAACCGATGAGTTTGTTCTTTTCCACCGCAATGGTGTTGGCCGCGCCGAGGCGCGCGGCGGTTTCATCAACTTCATCGAGAAACGGCAACACCGCTTGTTTGTGCGGAATGGTGACGTTGAGGCCGCGAAACTCGCCGTCGCGCAAACGCTGCATCATTTTGGGCAGATCATTTGCTCGAATGTGCAGCGCTTCGTAAGTAAAAGGCAGCGCAAAGTGGCGAATGAGAAAACGTTGCAAAACCGGTGAAAGCGAGTGCGCAATCGGATCGCCGATGACGGCCAGCTTTTGGATCGAGGGCATAGAAGATAGAACGTAATGCGAAAACGCAATTCGTTACGTGTTAAGTTAAGTGTTACAGTTACGCATTACGTTTCACGTTTTAGAACTCAAAGCTTTTGCCGATGTCTAAAACTTCGACACGTGCTCCGACAGCAGAAGCCTTGCGGGCGAACTCGTGCGGATCGGCGTCAATAACGTCAAATGTTTTGTAATGCATCGGAATCGCGACTTGCGGTTTGAGAAATTCCACGGCCTTGACCGCGTCGTCGATGCCCATGGTAAAGTTGTCGCCGATCGGCAACAACGCCACGTCGATACGATACATCTGGCCGATGAGCTGCATGTCCATGAACAAACCGGTGTCGCCGGCATGATAAATCGTCTTGCCGCCGGTTGTAATGAGAAAGCCGACCGGATTGCCGAGATAGAGAAAGCCGTCATCGGTTTGGTAACCTGAACCGTGATGAGCGATGGTCAGCTTGAGGCGGCCAAACGGAAAATTGTGGCCGCCGCCGATGTGCATGGGATGGCCTTTTGCGCCCTGCTGGCCGCAGTAGGTGACGATTTCGTAATTGGAAATGATCGTGGCGTTGTTGCGTTTCGCAATCGCCACCGCATCGCCGACGTGATCGCCGTGGCCATGCGAAATCAGAATATAATCGCATTTGACCGTTTCCGGCTTCACCGGCGCTTTCGGATTGCCGGTAAGAAACGGATCGATGAGCAAGCGATGCGTGCCGGTTTCCAATAGGAAACACGAATGGCTGAGGAATGTGAGTTTCATGGGACGGCCTCATCAATTCATAGCATGTTTACGTGAGTTGTAAGTTACTCGTCTTTGATCGAGCAACGCTTGTCTTACTCTTCGGTGCTTCCATTACTTTTTCTCGAAGCCATAGATTAATAAGTGTCTGCGCCGACACGCCTTGTCGGCGTGCTTGAATTCGTAAAGGCGTCATCAAGTCCTTTGCCACAGCACAATATATTTTATTCGAGCCCAGGCTAACCTGTATGTCAACTTCTTCCATGAGATCTTCATAATCGGCACTGCTATGGGAATCCCAGAACGCCCAAAACTCTTGAAGCGAGTTAAAATTTTCGGGTAACGGATCACGCCGAAGCGATTTCTTTTTATTTCTTGCCATAGCTTTTTCTCTCCTTTTCATCCATGTCACGAGCACTGAGAATCAAAGCCTTTTGTGTCAACTTATGAATAAAGAAAACGGCCAAATAACGTCCCGTTCGGGTTTGCCCTAGCGCTCTGTAAACGTCTTCACCGCGGAATTTTCCTTTACGCATTTTCTTAAATTTAGTCCTCTTACTGAAAACCTCTTCGACTTCTGGCATTGTAACATGATGTTTGGTTTCAATCTTCTCTATAACATCATCAAACCAGATGAATCCGGTAATTTTCATCCCCATACACTCCTTTCCGTATCTTGAAGATTCACCCCATCTGCCGATGCCCGATCAGTTGCATGAATTCCTCCCGGCAAGCGCGGTCGTCGTGAAAAACGCCGAGCACCGCGCTGTTAGTCACCACCGTATTTTGCTTTTGCACGCCGCGCATCATCATGCACAGATGCCGGGCTTCCGTCACCACCGCCACGCCGGCCGGTTTGAGCGCTTTCATCAGCGTTTTCGCGATTTGTGTCGTCAACCGTTCTTGCAATTGCAAGCGACGGGCAAACATATCCACAAGGCGTGGAATTTTTGACAGGCCGACGACTTTTCCATTTGGAATATACGCCACATGACATTTGCCGTAAAACGGCAGCAGATGATGCTCGCACATGCTGTAAAAGTCGATGTCTTTGACAATGACCATCTCGTTGTAGCTTTCCTCGAACAAGGCGTTATTGAGAATTTTTTTGACATCTTGTTGATAACCGGCGGTGAGGAAATGCAGCGCGCGCTCGACGCGTTTCGGCGTGCGGCACAGCCCCTCGCGCTTCGGATCTTCGCCCAGTTCGATCAACAGTTGGCGAACCAGATTTTTGAGCCGGCCATTTTTTCCTTCAAATTTCGCAGACTCGGCATGGACCTCGCGTTCATGCAAGACATCGCGATGATCATCTTCTACGGTCTGAGATGACAAAAGTCGCAATTCCCGCGCGGTTGATGTTTCATTGGCCGGACGGCGCTTGCGTTGTTGGCGTGACAAGGTAGACATTCCTGAACCTTTCGTGACAATTGATGGGTTTCGTCCGTTGGCTGAACCGGAGCTGAACGGCTGCGCCCGTCGGGGTTGCGTGAAGTCGTTAGCGACAGCACACTCAACAAGGCAAAAATGCCCAACGTCAACAGAACGAGATGTTTCTTCGCAGTTTTTTGTTTTTCAGGCTCCATATTTCAAGATAAGAAAAACCCCGGGATTCGTCAAGAGGCCGCTCCCGATCAGACAGCAGTGGATTAAACCTTTATCGCCGGCGCCCCACCGGCTCGCGGACAAGCCGTCCCTGAAACGTCCCGCGCCGGCGCATTTCGTTTTCGAGGCCTTGAATAATCTCGGCTTTCGAGAGATTCCATTTTGGCGCGATTAACAACTCACGCGGCGCTTCGCCGTAAAGCCGCTCGATGATGATTTCCGGCGACAGCCGCTCGAGATAGCGTATCACCACGTCCTGCCATTCGGCAAACGAATAAACGTGAAAAGGCTGCGCCGCATATTGCCGGGCCAATTCCGTGTGCCGCACGACATGAAGATTGTGAATCTTCAGCACGTCGGGTTTGAGCGCATTGATCACTTCGGCGGAGGCCAGGATCTGCGCTTCGGTCTCGTTGGGAAAGCCGAGAATGGTGTGGCCGGTGATCTGAAGGCCAAACGCTTGCGTGCGGCGAATCGCCTGAACCGTGCACGCGAAATCATGGCCGCGATTGATCAGCCGCAGCGTGTCGTCGTAAACCGACTCGATGCCGTATTCGAGGCCGACAAAGGTTTCGCGCGACAAATTCGCCAGCATACTCAGCTTTTCGTCATCGATGCAATCCGGGCGCGTGCCGATGGAAAGCCCGACGACTTCCGGATGTGCGAGAGCATCGCGGTACAGCGCTTCGAGATGATCGGCTGGCGCGTAGGTGTTGCTGTACGGCTGAAAATAAACGATGAATTTTTTTGCATCAAAACGCTTTTTGAGAAAAGCGATGCCGGTCTCGATTTGATCGCGCACCGAGTATTTCGGGCGCGCATTTTCCGGCGTGAAGCTGACGATGTTGCAATAGGTGCAGCCGCCGCGCGCCACCGTGCCGTCGCGATTCGGGCAGGTAAAACCGGCGTGCACGCTCACCTTGTGAACGCGCGCCCCGAATTTCTCCTGCAAAAATTTGCCGTAGGCGTTGTACAAAAATTTCGATTTCATAAAATTTAAAACGTAAGTCGTAAAACGTAATTCGTAATTCGTAAAGCGTAAGCGAAAATTACGTTTTTTTACGCATTACGTTTTACGCCTTACTTTTAAAAGCTTTCGCCAATTCATCCGCATAAAGCGAAATGGCATTCGGGCCTTCGCCGGTGATGATATTGCCGTCGCGCTCGACCTTGCGGCCGGTATATTTGGCGCCGGCGTTGCTCAATTTTTCGAAAATGGAATTATGGCCCGTTACGTTTTTGCCCGGCAAAATGCCGGCAACCGCAAGAGCCACGGGCGCACGGTCATTCGCCGCGATGAACTTGCCGGATTTGGCATAGGCGCGAATAATCTCGTGCGCTTTGTAATCGTGCCAGTATTGGCTCGAGCCATGGCCGCCAATGAACACCACGCCGGCGTAATCATCCGGATTGACCTCGTCGATAAGCACCTCCGGATCAACGGTCGTGCCTTTGTAGCCGAGCGCGCCTTGACGCACCGTCGAGGCCGTGACCACTTTGACGCCGCTTTTCTCCAACGCCTGGCGCGCCGCCTTGTACTCTTCTTCGCGAAAACCATCCGCCGGAATCACCATCAAAACCGCTCTGCCGTCGTCGGCCATGTTCTTCCTCCTCTGTTGTTGCCGAAACTTTCTGCTGACCTTCTTGTCAAAAATTGTTTTACAAAAGAACTGCATAAAAATTAGCATTTCGCGGAGAGAAAAGCAAGAGGATTGTTGGCGGGTGAGTAAAGATCAAATTTCAGAAGTCCCAAATCACTTAACATTTTCTTAACATGGCTTTAATTTTGTCTTAATATGAATTTAATATTCTCTTAACACCAATTTTCTCAAAAAACAACGCTATAACGGCATCCGGCAGGCAGGCAAAAAATTTCCAGTTCTCCTCTTGTGCTTGGGATGGAAATTTATTATCTTGTTGTCCGAATAAACCGCAGGAATTCTAAAGCAGAGAGATTTGGTTATGGCCTCATATTTGGAAGAGAGTCTCCAGCGCGGCATCGAGCTGATTCGCAACAAAGTCATCGAGATGGGCAATCTGGCAGAGCGCGCGCTGCAAGGCAGCCTGCAGGCGCTGGTTGAAAGAAAACGCCAAGTGGCTTATTCCGTCATTTTGCGGGATCAGTATATCGACGAGCTGGAAAAAGAGCTGGACCGGCTTTGCCTGGAGTTTTTGCTGCGCCAGCAGCCCGTCGGCGCGCATCTGCGTTTCGTGTATGCCGCCATCAAAATCAACAATGAGCTGGAGCGCATCGGCGATTATGCGGAGAGCATCGCGCGTCACTTCCTCCGTATCAATGCCCTGGAGCCGCAGCCCTCTTACGACAAGTTTGTCGAGATTGCCAACATGGCGATTCCGATGCTGCGCAATGCGATTCAGGCCTTCGTCGGCCAAAACGTCGAGCTGGCGCGCGCGACGATGGAACTGGAAGACAAGGTTGACCATGTCCGCAACAGCATTCATGCCGATTTGATGCACTTGCGCGAGGAAGGCAAGCTGCCATTGGAGGCGCTGGCGCCGCTGCTGATCATCGCCAGCCGGTTCGAGCGCGTCGCCGATCAATCCTGCAACATCTGCGAAGAAGTGCTGTTCATGTGTTCGGGCGAATATATCAAACACAAAGGCGGCGAAGTCTTTCGCGTGCTGTTTGTGGACGATGGCAACTCCTGCACGAGCCAGATGGCTGAGGGCATCGCCAATGCGCTCAACCAACCCAAGTTCGTGTTCAGCAGCGCCGGAATTTCGCCGCGCTCGATCGATGCGCGCGCCGTGCGTTTTATGATGGACAAAGATATCAACCTCTCGCGCCAAACTTCCAAATATCTCAACCAGATTCCGAATCTCGATCATTATCAGGTTATCGTCGCGCTCAGCAAAGAGGCCGAAGTCGCTTTTCCGCCAGCGCCGACGAAGACGGTGAGCATCGAGTGGGAAGTGGATGACCCTTCAAAGCTGGAAGGTTCGTTGGATCAGGTTCGCGCCGCTTATGAAAAAACCTTTCAATATTTGGATACTCACATCCGCGATCTGGTGGAAGCGATTCTTGGCAATCATTCGAACTAGACAAAATCTTTTAACCGCTTATCTTGAGAGGAGCAAGGAAATGCAAAAAAGCAAATTGTCCCGAACTTTTATTTTGTGTCTGTTCGCCGCGCTTGTGATGCTGGCGCAAACCGGCTGCGGCAGAAAAAGTGAAACGTCCGTTGCGAGAATATCGATTCAGAATCAAGGCTCGGACACGATGGTGAATCTGGCGCAGGCCTGGGCCGAAAGGTATACGGAAATCGATTCGACGGTTTCCATCGAAATCTCTGGCGGCGGCTCGGGAACCGGCATCGCGGCGTTGATCAACGGCACGGTCGACATTGCCAACAGCAGCCGCAAATTGGAAGAAAGCGAGAAGGCCAAGGCGCAGCAAAACACCGGTGAAGAGCCGCAAGAGTACATGGTGGGTTACGACGCCATGGCGATTTTCGTGCACAAAAACAATCCGTTGGAGGAGATCACGCTCGAACAGCTCGCCGATATTTACGGCGAGAGCGCCAGGAGCACGAAATGGTCGCAGCTTGGCGTGAAAAACGCCGCGTGCGCCAGCGACGAAATCATCCGCGTGAGCCGCCAAAATAATTCCGGCACCTATCATTATTTTCGCGAAGCGGTTTTGGGCAAAGGCCACGATTTCAAGCTCGGCTCGGTGGACATGAATGGCTCGAAAGACGTGGTCGAGCTGGTCAGCAAAACGCCGTGCGCGATCGGATACAGCGGCATGGGTTACGCCACGGACGAGGTTAAAATGCTGCGTGTCGCTAAAAAGAAGGGCGAGCCGGCTTACGCGCCATCCGTTGAAACGGCGCTGAATCATACTTATCCGATTTCCCGCCCGCTTTATATGTATACGTCGGGCGAGCCGAGCGCACACGTTAAAAAATATCTCGACTGGATTCACTCCGACGCCGGACAACAGATTGTCCTAGAAAACGGCTATGTGCCGCTGCCGAAAGACGGCAGCCTGAGCGGTGGAACGCCGGCAAAGGAATAAATCGCAATGCTGAATAAACGCCGTCTGGGAACTTTGGCCGAGCCGATCATCGAAGGGTTCATTCGGTTTTGCGGCTTCAGCGCGATTTTGTTTGTCGCCGGCATTTTTTTCTTCGTGTTTCGCGAAGGCGCCGATTTCCTGTTTACGAAGCTGAATGTGAAAGAATTTCTCACCAGCGCCGAGTGGTATCCGGATTCGCCGGGCAACAAGCGTTACGGCGTCCTGGCGTTGATGGCCGGAACCGCCAGCGTCACGGTTCTGGCGATGGCCATCGCCGTGCCTTTTGGCCTGGGCGCCGCCATTTTCATCTCGGAATTTTGCGGCCAGCGCCTCAAAGAAACCTTTAAAATCGTCATTGAATTGCTCGCCGCGATTCCGTCGGTGGTGTGGGGCTTCATCGGTTTGACGGTTATGAATCCGCTCATCATTAAACTTTTTAACGCGCCGATCGGCCTCAACGTGTTGAACGGCGGCGTCATTCTCGCGCTGATGAGCGTGCCGATCATTGTCTCCATCGGTGAAGATTCCCTCAAAGCGGTGCCGGATTCGTATCGCGAGGCGGCGCTCGCGCTCGGCGCCACGCGCTGGCAAATCGTTTATCGCGTCTTGTTGCCCGCCGCCAAAAACGGCTTGCTGGCAGCGGCCTTGCTCGGCGTCGGTCGCGGCGTTGGCGAAACCATTGCCGTGTTGATGGCGACCGGACACGCCGTGCAAATTCCCCACAGCCTGCTCGATCCGGTGCGAACGCTCACCGCCACGATTGCCGCCGAGCTGGGTGAAGCGCCGGTGCATTCCGATCATTATCAGGTTTTATTCATCATCGGCATTCTTTTATTCACAATTACCTTTGTGGTCAATTTGACCGCCGATTTGGTCGTTAAAGGAATTAAAGGGAAATGACTTCTGCTTGCTGGTTGCTGGTTACTGATTGCTCGAAACCAGCAACAAGCAACAAGCCACCAGTCCATGTTCAAAGAAACCTCTTTAGTCCGCAAAAAAAAGCGCACCGAGTTCACGGCAAAGATCGTCTTTCTGCTGATGGCTATTTTGATGATCCTGCCGCTGCTGATGATTCTCGCCTATCTTTTTTACCAGGCCGTTCCGATTCTGTCACTTGATTTTCTCCTGGAAAATCCGAAAAAAGGCATGCGCGCCGGCGGCATTTGGGCGCCGCTGTTGGGAACCTTTTATTTGGTGGTGATCTCGCTGCTCATTTCGGCGCCGATCGGCGTGTTCGCTGCGGTTTATCTCAACGAGTACGCGCGCGACAACTGGTTCACCCGCCTCATCAATCTCGCCGTCGTCAATCTCGCCGGCGTTCCCAGCATCGTGCATGCGTTGTTCGGACTCGGCGCCTTCGTTTTATTTGCCGGCATGGGCCGTTCCATTCTTGCCGCCTCGCTCACCCTGGCGATCATGACGTTGCCCGTCATCATTGCCAGCACCAAAGAAGCGCTGGCTTCGGTGCCGATGGCGTTTCGCGAGGCCTGCTGGAACGTCGGCGCCACGCGCTGGCAAACCATTCGCCACCTGGTCTTGCCCAACTCGATCAGCGGCATTTTAACCGGCGTGATTTTGCAAATTTCGCGAACCGCCGGCGAAACCGCGCCCATCATGTTCACCGGCGCCGTCTTTTTCAAGCCGCTTCCTGAGGGCGATATATTTGCGTACAACCTTTTCGATCAATGTATGGCGCTGTCCATGCACTTGTTCGCGATTTCCACGCAAGTTCCCAACGTGCCCAAAGCCCTGCCTTACGGCACGGCGGTCGTTCTTCTTGGCGTCGTCTTGCTGGTCAACGCGCTGTCGATTACGCTGCGGGTTTATTTGCGCTCGCGGAAGAAGTGGTGAACTGGTTGCTGGTTGCTGGTCGCTTGTTGCTGGTTGTTGATTGCTTTTTACCATTTCCGTTTTACGATTTACGTTTTACTCTTCATGCAAAATTCAACTAAAAAAATCGAGATATCCAACCTCACGGTTAAATACGGCCAATTGGCGGCGCTGAAAGGCATTTCGCTCGATATTTATAAAAACGAGATTATCGGCATTATCGGCCCGGCGCAATCCGGCAAATCGACCTTGCTGAAAGTCATCAATCGCACCATCGAATTCGTCCCTGGCGTCGAAGTCGGCGGCACAGTTAAAATTGATGGCGAAGATATACAAACCATTAAAAACGTTCAGGGCTTGCGCCGAAAAATCGGCATGGTTTTCCCGCTGCCGGTCGGCTTGCCGCTGTCGATTTACGACAACGTCGCCTTTGCGCCGCGCATGGCCGGTATTCGCAACAAAGCGCAGTTAGGTGAACTTGTCGAGCGTTGTCTCCGCCAAGCCGCCTTGTGGGACGAAGTCAAAGATCGTTTGGACAGCCTCGGCACCAAGCTTTCCGGCGGACAACAGCAGCGTCTCACCATCGCGCGCGCGCTCTCGCATCAACCGGAAATTCTCTGCCTCGACGAGTTTTCCATCGCCGTCGATCCGGTCACGACCATGCGAATCGAAGACGTGCTCAAAGAATTGCGCTTTCAAGTGACCATCATTCTCGTTACCAATCTCGTGCAACAGGCGCGGCGGCTGGCGAATCGCACCGCTTTTCTGTTTAACGGCGACTTGATCGAGATTGACCGCACCGAGGTGATTTTTTCGGATAAACCTAAAGAACAAAAAACGTTTGATTATGTGAATGGTATTTTTGGATGAGCGACGACACCAAATACTGCATCGAAACCGACAAGCTCAATTTGTGGTACGGCAAATTTCAAGCGCTGATCAATGTCAGCGTGCAGATCAAGCGCGGCATCATCACCGGGCTGATCGGGCCGTCTGGCTGCGGCAAGAGCACGCTCTTGCGTTGTTTCAACCGCGTGAACGAGCGCTACGGCAACGTCATCACCAGCGGTGAAATCAAGATTATGGGAAAAAATATTTACGATGCCGACGTGTCGCTGACCGAGCTGCGCAAGGCCGTCGGCATGGTGTTTCAGCGTCCCAACCCGCTGCCGATCTCGGTTTACGAGAATATCGTCTTTGGCCTGCGCGTTCACTCCGAGCGTCGCGCGCTTAAAAAATCGGCGACCGACGATATTGTCGAAAAAGCGTTGCAGGAAGTTTCGCTCTGGAAGGATTTGAAGGATAAATTAAACGTCAAGGCCACCACGCTCCAGCTCGAGCAGCAACAGAAGCTCTGCATCGCCCGCCTGCTGCCGCTGAAGCCGGAAATCATTTTAATGGACGAGCCGTGCTCCGCGCTCGACGCCGAAGCCACCCGCGGCATCGAAGAACTGATGTTCAGCCTGGCCGGACGCTACACCATTCTCATCGTCACCCACAACATGGCACAGGCCCGGCGCGTGAGCGCTGAGTGTATTTTCATGCTGCTCGGCGAGCTTATGGAGCATAGCCGCACCGAAGACATGTTCCTCACGCCGAAAAATCCCAAGACCGCGGAATATATTGAAGGAAGATACGGATGATATTTTCGTAGTCGCGCCTTCAGGCGCTGATGCTTGAAAATTAGAGAGTGTTCCAATTACAAACTTATTGCGCCTGAAGGCGCTACTACAAAACCATGCGTTTACTCTGCATCACCGACATTCACAGCGAAGTTCACCGGTTTCAAAAAATTCTAGCCCACGAGCCGAAAGCCGATGTGCTCGTTATCGGCGGCGATTTTACCAACTTTGGCAAGCCTCCCGAAGTCGATCATATTCTCAAGCTCGCGCAAGCGCACACGCCGCAAGTGCTCGCCGTCGCTGGAAACTGCGACAGCCCTGAGATTGATCAATTGCTGCTCGAACGCGGTGTTTCTTTGCACACGCGCGGTGTCCGCATTGGCCTGCCCGGCCAGGGCGACATCGGATTCTTCGGCGTTTCCGCCATGCCGCCGTGGCGCGACGATATGTACGAATTTCCGGAAGAAGAGCTGGATCGTTTTCTCACCGCCAGTTTCGCGCAGGTTGAAGGCAGTTCACGATTTATCATGGTTCCTCACTGCCCGCCGCGGAATTCCGTAGTTGATCGCAGCGGTGGAGCCAATTTAGGCAGCACTGCTGTTCGTAGCTGGGTTGACAAAGTCAAACCGATCCTCGTCATTTGTGGCCACATTCACGAAGCGCGCGGCCAGGCGAAAATCGGCGATACGGTTGTCGTGAATTGCGGCCCGGCGAAAAATGGGAATTATGTCGTCGCGGAAGTTGGGAATGAGGTGAAGGTGGAATTGAAAAGGGTTTAATGACGCGATCTTCTTGGTCAACCAATCTTTTTAAGGCTATGACATCGCCAACCGTTGAATTAAGGCCAACGGATTGGCTTATCCGTTGGTCTTAATCCATCCATTGGGCAATTCTTTTTTGATTTTACCGCACACTCAAACAGCTTACCACATGCCTTCCAAACCGTTAATCGGCATCCAAGTCCGCAAGCTTGCTGATCAAAACGAATATCGGCTCAACCACAAATATCCCGAAGCAATCTACGCCAGCGGCGCGATTCCGATCATGCTGCCGCTCATTCCGGCGCGGGATTATCTCGAAGCGGTGCTTGCGAAGCTGGATGGGATTATCATGTCCGGCTGCTACAGCGACGTCGATCCGAAATTGTATGGCGAGGAAGCGCATCCCAAGTTGGGACCGACCAGTGAAGTACGCGATCAATTCGATTGGCTGTTGCTGGAATATGCCCACGAGCACAAAACTCCGCTCATGGGCATCTGTCGCGGCTTTCAAACGCTCAACGTCTTTCGCGGCGGCAAGCTCATTCAAGATTTGTCGAGCCAAAAGCCGGACAGCCTGCCGCACGATGAAGACTGGAATCCCCAACAGCCGTTTGCTCACGACGTGCGTTTAGCGCCGCAATCGGTGCTCAACTCGACCGACAAAGAAACTTCTCGTCCGGTTACCAGCTTGCACCATCAAGCCGTCAAAGAAATCGGCAAAGGTTTGGTTCCAATTGCGTGGGCGCCGGATGGCATCATCGAAGCCGTGCAAAATGAGAATCTCGATGCGCATTTCATCTTCGGCGTCCAATGGCATCCGGAGCGCACCTGGGAAGTGGATGAGTTTTCGTTGTCGATTTTCCAGAATTTTGCCCAAGAAGTTGTAATCCGAAAAAATCAAAAGCTATAGAACGCGGATGACACGGATTGGACGGATTAACGCGGATAAAGCAAAAAATAAAAATCCGTGACAATCCGCGTTATCTGCGTCGTCCGTGTTCAAAATAACAAGCTCTCCGAAAATGACCGAAACCGCTGCCCACGAATTTATTCGCACGCACGACATTAAAAACGTGCGACTCGTCTTTGCCGATCAAAACGCCATCACCCGCGGCAAGATCGTTCCCGTCGAAATGTTTCTTAAAAGTTTCTCCTCCGGATTCGGCTTCGCCACTTCGATTTTTGCGATGAATATCGAAGGCGAGACCATTTCCGAAACCGGCCTGCTCTGGGAAAAAGGCGATCCCGACTTCACCGCCGTTCCCGATCTCACTACCTTGACGCTCGTTCCCTGGAAAGCCAACACCGCACAAGTGATCGTCGATGCTATGAGCGCCGACGACAAGCCGTTTTTTGCCGCGCCGCGCCATGTTTTGAAAAATGTCCTCGCCCGGCTGGCGGCGGAAGGTTATGAGGCCAAAGTCGCCTCCGAGCTGGAATTTTATCTTTTGCACGGCAACACGCTCGCGCCCACCACTGAGGGATTGCAAGCCTATAGCATTGCAAATCTCGTCGAAACCGAAAAGCCAATCGAAGCGTTTGAGCGAAATGCGCAGGCGATGGGGATTCCGCTCGAAGCCACGCTCTCGGAATATGCGCCAGGACAATTCGAGATCAATTTGCGTTACGAAGCGGCGCTGGCGATGGCCGATCACACGTTTCTCTTTCGCAACATGGTGAAAGAAACGGCGCGGAAACTCGGCTATCACGTCACGTTCATGGCCAAGCCGTTTGCGAATATTGCGGGATCGAGTTTTCATTTGCATGTGAGTTTATGGAAAGACGGCAAGAATGTGTTTGCTTTTTCGGAACCCCATCCAGCCGCTTTGCCGAAAGAGTTGCTCCATTTCATCGGCGGTTGCCAAAAATATCTCAATCCGGCCGCGGCGTTTTTTGCGCCGTCGATCAATGCCTACAAACGGCTGCGCCCCGGTTCCTACGCGCCGGTGAATGATTCGTGGGGCGTGGATAATCGAACGGTTTCATTGCGACTGCCGCCGGCGCACGGGAACGCCTGCCGTTTGGAAATTCGCACGCCCGGCGCCGATGCGAATCCGTATCTCGTTATCGCTGCGGCGCTCGCCATCGGTTATTTAGGCATGCAAGAAAAAATCGAGCCGAAAGCGCCGGTCGAAGGCAATGCCTACGCGCTCCCCTCCACCCTGCCGCGCGATCTGCATGCCGCGCTCGACGCGCTGGCGAATTGTCCCGAACTGATGAATTGGCTGGGCGCTGATTTCGTGCACGTTTATTCCGCCGTGAAACGCGCCGAGTGGAAAAAGTATATCAGCACGATTACGGAGTGGGAACGGGAGAAGTATTTCAAGTTGTTGTGAGCGAAAACACTTTTGAAATAACAAAACAGATAATTGTTTTGTCACTAAATCATTTTGTCATTAACATGAGGAGGAGTCATGAGCAAAAATTTCGTTAGCGTGAGATTGGCCTTGTTTTTGTGGACGCTGAATTTGTTCGCCCAAACTCATGCGCCCCAACACGGCAAGCGCGTCGATCAACTCGTCATCACCAATGCCATGATGATCGACGGTGTCGGCACGCCGGCGGAAGGCCCGGTTGATATTGTGATCAAACAAAATCGCATTGCCAGCGTCAACCGCCCGCGCCGCAATGCCGATTATTTGAAAAATGCCGTGGTTATCGACGGCACGGACAAATATGTCTTGCCAGGATTTATCAACATGCACGGGCATTTGCAGGACGAGCGCGCCGGCAAACCTCAGCCTTTCGAGTATCAACAAAAGCTTTGGCTCGGCTGCGGCATCACGACGATTCGCGATGTCGGCAGCGATCCGGAAAAAGCGTTGGCGCAAAAACAAAAAAGCGCGGCCAACGAAATCGTCGCGCCGAGAATTTGGCTCTACATGTGGGCATCCGGCGCCGGCACCGAAGCCGAGATTCGCAGCCGGATTCGTGATCTCAAGGCCAAAGGCGCGGATGGCTTGAAATGCCATCAGCTCGATCGCGAGGCGTTTACGATTGTGGCCGACGAAGCGCGCAAGCTCGGTTTGAAAATCGCGCATCATGTTGGCGTCGAAGATGCGAACGCGTGGGATGATGCGGCGCTCGGCACGGCGACGATTGAGCATTGGTACGGCGTGCCCGACGCCGCGCTCGACGGCGTGCAGCATTTTCCGGCCGATTTCAATTACAGCAATGAGCTGCATCGTTTTCGTTATGCGGGCCGCTTGTGGCGCGAGGCGAATCCTGACAAGCTGCAAAAAGTTTTGCAAAAGCTCGTCGAGTCCAATGTCGCGTGGGATCCGACGCTCTGTATTTACGAAGCTTCACGCGATCTGCAGCGCGCCGTCACGCAGCCGTGGTTTAAAGAATATTTGCATCCGTCGCTCGAAGCCTTCTTCACGCCGAACCCCGAATTTCACGGCTCGTTCTTTTTCGGCTGGACGCACACCGACGAGGTTTATTGGAAAGAAAATTATCGCATTTGGATGAACGCGGTGCGCGATTTCGCGCGGCTGGGCGGCGTCGTCACGACCGGCGAAGATGCGGGCTTCATTTATCAAATGTACGGCTTCGGTTATTTGCGCGAATTGGAGTTGCACGAAGAGGTAAGTTTCCAGCCGCTCGAAGTCATCCAACACGCGACGACAAACGGCGCGAAGATTTTGGGAAAAAGCACCGAATTGGGCCGCATCAAATCCGGTTATCTTGCGGACTTGGTGGTGGTGAATGGCAATCCGCTGGCTGATCTGCATATTCTCTTCCCCAACGGCATCGATCCGAATTTGGACCACCAGCGCGCGAATGGCAAAGGCGGCATCGAGTGGACGATCAAAGACGGCATTCCCTATCACGCGCCGACTTTGTTTTCCGAAGTGAAAGAAATCGTGCGCGCCGCGCGAAATCAAGCCGGGACAAAATAGAATAGACAAAATCGTTATAGCTTTAATTATTTTGTCACCTAATCATTTTGTCATTCTCGCAAAAATATCCGGAGATCATTTACGCGCTCGTCGAAGCGGAAAAAAGCGCGCTGCTCCGCTCCGAGGACGGCGGCAAAACGTGGAAGAGCGTAAACAACGAGCCGAACATCGCCAGCCGCCCCTTCTACTTTTGCGACGTGCGTGTCGATCCGGAACTGCCGAATCGTGTGTACAAGGTCGAATCATTGATCAGTGTCTCGAATGACGGCGGGAAAAACTTCGAGGTTCTCGTTCCGTTCAGCACGGTGCATCCCGATTATCACGCGTTTTGGATCAACCCGCACGACGCCACGCACATTCTCGTCGGCAATGACGGCGGCATCGCCGAAAGCCGCGACCGCGGCAAAACCTGGCGCTTCGCCGAAAATATTCCGGTGGCGCAGTACTATCACGTCAACGTCGATATGGAAACGCCGTACAACGTTTATGGCGGCATGCAGGACAACGGCTCGTGGCGCGGGCCAAGCTCGGTGTGGGAAAACGGCGGCATTCGCAACCATCATTGGGAGGAAGTCGGATTCGGCGACGGCTTCGACACCTGGCCCGATCCGAAGGACGCAATGAGCGGCTACGCAATGAGCCAGGGCGGTTATCTCATGCGATATAACCAGCGCACCGGCGAGCGCAAAGATATTCGCCCGCCGCAGCCGGACGACGTCGAGCTGCGCTTCAATTGGAACGCCGGCTTTGCCATCGATCCGTTCGACGGCAACACGATTTATTACGGCAGCCAGTTTGTGCACAAATCGCCGGATCGCGGTGACACGTGGACGACGATCAGCCCCGATCTCACCACCAACAATGCGGAATGGCAGAAGCAAGCGCAAAGCGGCGGCCTCACGCCGGATGTGACGGCGGCGGAAAATTACACGACGATCATCGCGATCGCGCCGAGCACGGTGCAGAATGGCGTGATTTGGGTGGGCACGGATGACGGCCGTTTGCACGTGACGCGCGACGGCGGCAGTCCCGCCGCGGCGGGACTGCCGCCGTCGCGCTTCAATGCCGCGGAGGCGTTCGTGGTGTTGGATGATCATCGCCGCTCGAATTGGACGCCGTACGTTTTTCAAACCATCAACTACGGGGCCACGTGGACGAGCCTCGTCACGCCGGAGATTCGCGGCTACGCGCTGGCAATCGAGCAAGACCCGGTGAGAAAAGATTTGCTCTATCTCGGCGCCGAGTTCGGATTGTACGTCACGTTGGACGGCGGCAAGCGGTGGATGAAATGGACGCACGGTTTTCCGACGGTGTCGACGATGGATTTGGTCGTGCATCCGCGCGAGCATGATTTGGTGATCGCCACGCACGGCCGCGCGGCTTTCGTGCTCGACGACATTCGTCCGCTGCGCACGCTTTCCGCCGCGACGATGGCCGCGCCGATTCATCTCTTCGAAATTTCCGACGCGCAGCAATACATGGTCAAACAAACCGGCGCCTCGCGTTTTCCCGCCCACGGCGAGTTTCGCGGCGAGAACCGGCCTTACGGCGCGTTGATCACCTACTCGCTCAACTTCGAAGGCTTGCCGCATCCGCAAGAGGAGAAAGAGCGCGAGCGCAAGGAGAAAGAGCGGCAGCAAGTTGCAAGCAGCAAGCCGCAAGTGGAAGAGGATGAGAAGGAAAAAGAGAAAGGGCCGCAGGTGGAAATTAAAATCAGCGACGCGAGCGGCAAAGTGATTCGCACATTCAAAGCGCCGGCCAAGCTCGGGGTGAATCGCGCAGTGTGGAATTTGCGCCGCGACAATTTCAAAGAACCCTCGCGTGGAGAAGAGCCGCGCTTCTTCGAGCCGAGCGGGCCGGAGGCATTGCCTGGCGCGTACAGCGTGGCCATCAAATACAAAGACCAGGAAGCGAAGGGCGCGGTGAAAGTTTTGCCGGATCCGCGCTACAGCATTTCCGCGGCGGATCGCCAGGCCAAATGGGCCGCCATTCAACGCGCGGGTGAATTGCAGGAGATCGTAACCGAGGCCATCGAACGCATTCGCAGCACACAGTCCGACATCGATGTCGTGATGAAAAAGGCCACGCCGGATAAAAAAGATGAAAAAGAAAATCCGTACAAGCCGTTGCTCGAGGCGGCGAAGCCGTTGAAGCAGGCGCTCACGGATATGGAGAAACGCCTGTGGATGCCGCCGAAGACGAAGGGCATCGTTGCCGATACCGACGTGATGCAAAAAATCCAATACGCCGGCGGCGCGATGGAATCGTCGTGGGAGGCGCCGACGCCGGCCCAACTCACGTATTTGCGCCAAGCGGAGGCCTTGCTCGAAAAAGTCTTGGCAGATTACAACAAACTTTTCGCCGAGCAAGTCGCGGACTTTTGCAACAAGGTCCAACAAGCGCGAATCGCGATTCTGCCGGAGAAAGAGGCGCTGCAATTGAAAAAGTAGCTCACAATTTCGCAGCGCAAAAAGGCTTTGACAAATAACGCCGTTTTGTTTATTTTTAAATATGCAACCACAACCGCAATATTGCGATTCCCCATTTTTTTATCGCCGCCGTCTCACGCACGAGGTGAAAGCCGGCGACATCGGCATCGGCGGCAACAATCCCATTCGCGTGCAGTCGATGACGATTGCCGATACGATGGACACCGCCGCGACCGTCAAAGAAGTCATTGCGCTGGTCGAAGCCGGCTGTGAGATTGTCCGCATCACCGCGCCGTCGCTGCACGAGGCGGAGAATCTGAAAAATATCAAAGCCGAATTGCGCCGGCAAAATATTCGCGCGCCGCTGGTCGCCGATATTCATTTCACGCCGAACGCCGCGCTCATTGCGGCGGATATCGTCGAGAAGGTTCGCATCAATCCTGGCAACTACGCCGACAAAAAGAAATTCGCCATTTGGGAATACACCGACGCCGAATATCAAGGCGAATTGGAGCGCGTCGCCGAGCGTTTTTCGCCGCTGGTGAAAAAATGCCAGGCCAACGGCGTGGCCATGCGCATCGGCGTGAATCACGGCTCGCTGTCGGATCGCATCATGAATCGTTTCGGCGACACGCCCGCCGGCATGGTGGAATCGGCGCTGGAGTTTATTCGCATTTGCGAAACGTATGATTATCGCGCGCTCGTCATTTCGATGAAGTCGTCGAATCCGCAGGTGATGATTCAAGCCTATCGCCTGCTCGCGGCGCGGATGAACGAGCTGGGCATGACCTATCCGTTTCATCTCGGCGTCACCGAAGCCGGCGACGGCGAAGATGGCCGCATCAAATCCGCCGTCGGCATCGGCTCGCTGTTGGAAGACGGCATCGGCGACACCATTCGCGTTTCGCTCACCGAAGATTCGATTTATGAAATTCCGGTGGCGCAGGCGCTCGCGCAAAAGTTCAATGGCCAGTGGAAAAAATCAGCGGCGACTCCCTCCTCCCTTCCCTTGCCAATATCCGAAACGGATTATTTGCAAAAAGTCGATCCGTATGCGTATAACCGCCGCGAATCTTTGCGGCTGAATTTAGGCGAGAGTTCATTCGGCGGCAAGGAGCTGGTGCGTGTCGGATTGTCGATCAACGGCAATGGCGCAACGGCAGAAGAATGGCGCGCCGCCGGATTGGCGAAGGGAAATATCACGCTGCCGATTCTTGGCGCTGCGCCAAAAAATGATGACGCGACGAAGGCCGAGTTTTTGGAGATTGAATCGGCCACGCGGCGCCTCGCCAAACTTGATCGAGCCTTGCCACTGGTGTTAAATTGGAAAACGCTGCATGGCGAGGCGACACAACAACCGCAAATGATTTCGGCGCCTATCGCCTCTCTGCAAGCTGCCGGATTAAAACCGATTCTCGACAAAGCGCAGGAGCGCCAAGCCGCCATTGAAATACTCGTTCCAACTGTTGAGATTGCAAATGGCGCAGCGTTTGAAAAACTTCACTGGTGGGTCAAGTCAACAGCAGAAAGAGAATTTCCAAATTGGTCGGTTGGCATCGCATTGCGCGCCGGCGTGATCGGCGAAGTCGGCCTCGCCCGCGCCTTTGTGGCTCATCTCGACAAACTCGGCGCCAACATGCCCATCATCTGGCGTTATCAAGTTCCGGCGAATTATTCCAACTGGCTCACCGACGCCAGCGCGCAAATCGGCAGCCTGCTCTGCGACGGCTTCGGCGACGCGCTCTTGATTTACGGTGATCTTCCTTTGTCTTACGCATTACGTTTTAGCTTCAATCTTTTGCAAGCGACGCGGCTGCGCATTTCCAAAACCGAGTTCATCTCCTGTCCGAGCTGCGGCCGCACGCAGTTCAATTTGCAAACGACGACCGAGCGCATCAAACAAAAGACCGGCCATCTCAAAGGCGTGAAAATCGCCATCATGGGCTGCGTCGTCAACGGCCCCGGCGAAATGGCCGACGCCGATTTCGGCTACGTCGGCACCGGCCCGAAGAAAATCAATTTGTACGTCGGCAAAGAAATCGTCGAGCGCAATATTCCCGAAGAGCTGGCGGATGAGAAGTTGATTGAGTTGATTAAGAGGCACGGGAAGTGGGTGGGGCCGGTGTGAAACGTAAAACGTAAGGTGTAAAACGTAAGTTTTGTCGAGCATCGAGCATCCAGCATCCAGCATCCAGCATCAAGCCATGAACTACCTCGCCTTCGACCTCGGCGCCGAGAGCGGCCGCGCCATGCTCGGACACGTTGAAAATGGCCGCCTCTCGCTGCGCGAATTGCATCGCTTCCCCAATCGCATGGTGCCGCTGCACGGGCATTTGTATTGGGACTTGCTGCATCTCTTTGCCGAAATACAGCACGCGCTGCACCTCGCCGGCCGCGAGAAAATCGCCCTGGCCGGCATCGGCGTCGACACCTGGGGCGTCGACTTCGGCCTGCTCGACCGCGACGGCCATCTGCTCGCCAATCCCCTCACCTACCGCGACCATCGCACCGGCGGCATGATCGAAAAAGTTTTGGCCAAAATGCCGGCCGCGGACATTTACCGGCACACCGGCATCCAATTCTCGCCGATCAACACGCTGTATCAACTCTACGCTCTGGTCGAGTCGGCCTCGCCGCTGCTGGACATCGCCGCCCGGCTGCTGTTCATTCCCGATCTCGTCAACTTCATGCTCACCGGCCGCCAGGTGTCGGAGTTTACTTTTGCCACCACCTCGCAACTGTTCAATCCGCAGAGGCGCGCCTGGGCGGATCCGATTTTTAGCCGGCTCGGCCTGCCGCGGCATTTGATGGCCGAGATCGTCGAGCCGGGAACGATTCTCGCGCCGCTACGAGGCGAGCCGGCCAAAGCTTCCGGGCTTGCTTCGGCGCCGGTGATTGCGGTGGGCTGCCACGACACGGCCTCGGCGGTTGCGGCAGTGCCGGCGGCAAGCGAAAATTGGGCCTATCTCAGCTCCGGCACCTGGTCGCTACTCGGCGTCGAAGCGCTCGCCCCGGTAATCAACGAGCGGTCGCTGCAAATGAATTTCACCAACGAAGGCGGTGTCGCCGGCACGATTCGCCTGTTGAAAAACATCATGGGCTTGTGGCTCTTGCAGGAATGCCGCCGGCAGTGGCGCCGCGAAGGCCGGGAGTACGATTACGCCCAGCTTGCAGCCCTCGCCGAGTCCGCCGCGCCGTTCCGCGCTTTCGTCAATCCGGACGCCCCGGTTTTTCTGAATCCGGACAATATGCCGCAAGCGATTGCCGATTTCTGCCGCCAAACGCAGCAGTCGCTGCCGCAAAGCGACGGCGAGTTCGTGCGCTGCATTCTCGAAAGCCTGGCCCTGCAATATCGCCGCGTGCTGGAAATGGCCGAGGAGCTGCAGGGCAAAAAAGTCGAAGTGCTGCACATCGTCGGCGGCGGCAGCCAAAATACGTTGTTAAATCAATTCACCGCTGATGCCATCGGCAAACCGGTTGTGGCCGGCCCCGCGGAAGCGACGGCGCTGGGCAATATCGTCGTACAGGCGATCACTATCGGCGAATTTCGAAATCTTGCTGAAGCGCGGCAGGCAATTCGAAATTCGTTTGCGCTTCAGGAATTTCTTCCGCGCGACTCTGCGCCATGGAATGACGCGTATCGGCAATTTATGAAGCTATAAAATTTTCCGTTGGCGATTAAAAATTTTTCACGGAACAGGAAATGTTAAATCTCAATCAAGTCTATCCGGTCCTCGCCAATCAACTTGCCGATCACGGCATCGATGTTGAAAAAGCCAAGGCGGCGCTCAAACAGCAGCACATCGAAACCCCGTCGTGGGGCTACGGCAACAGCGGCACGCGCTTTCGCGTTTTTCCGTGGCCCGGCGCGGCGCGCACCACGAAAGAAAAGCTCGACGATGCGGCGATGGTACACAATCTCACCGGCGTGGCGCCGTCGGTTGCCCTCCATATTCCGTGGGACAAAGTCGACGATTGGGAGGATTTGAAAAAATACGCCGATGTGCTTGGCGTCAAAATCGGCGCGATCAATCCGAATGTTTTTCAGGATGAAATTTATAAATTCGGCTCAATCTGTCATTCCAACCCAGAGGTGAGAAAACGCGCGATCGCGCACATGCTCGAATGCGTCAACATTATGAAAATCACCGGCTCGACCGATCTCTCGTTGTGGTTTGCCGACGGCACCAATTACGCCGGACAGGACAGCATTCGCGGCCGCAAGCATCGCCTGCAGGAAGCGCTGGCCGAAGTTTACCGGACGCTACCGCCAAACACGCGCATGTTGATCGAATACAAATTTTTTGAGCCGGCGTTTTATCACACCGATCTCGCCGACTGGGGCATTGCGTACGCGATGACATTGAAGCTCGGCCCGCAGGCGCAGGTGCTCGTCGACACCGGCCATCATGCGCCGGGCACGAACATCGAGCACATCGTCGCGATTTTGCTCGACGAAGGAAAACTCGGCGGCTTTCATTTTAATAACCGCAAATATGCCGATGACGATCTCATCGTCGGCTCGGTCAATCCGTTCGAGCTTTTTCTCATCTTCAACGAATTGGTCGCAGCAGAAACTTCGAATGAGAATGTGCCTGCAACTTGCGCGAAAAACGTCGCGTACATGATCGATCAATCGCACAACATCGAGTCGAAAATCGAAGCGATGGTGCAATCTGTGATCAATTGCCAGATTGCGCTCGCGAAAGCCCTGCTGATCAATCGCTCAAAGCTGGCGGAGCGGCAAGCCGCCGGCGACGTTCTCGGCGCGCATCACGAACTGACGCTGGCTTACGAAACCGACGTACGGCCGCTGCTGGCGCAAGTCCGCGAAGAGCTGGGCTTGCATCCGGATCCGATTGCGGCGCTGAAAGCGAGCCGGTATGAAGAGAAGATTGCTGCCGAGCGCGGCGCCGTATCGGAAGCGGGTGGAGGGTATCCGGGGGCATAGGGCAAATCAAAGGGGTATCAGTTTAACAAATATGCTGCTTGACAATGTAACGATTTTTTTGTATTCTTCGATGGGATAAAGTTTATTTTGATACCGTCAAGTCGATGTTAACGTTCGTAAAGTATTTGCCCAACTATCCATAAACTCTTCCCCATTGTTGAACATCCACCATAGGCATCAAGTCCTTCTTTTGAGATTGGATGCTTTTATCAACCCCGTTTCATTGTGGCTGAAAAATTAAAGCAGTGTTTTGAACTTTCAATCGAGAGGGAGTAAAATGAAACTGTTTTGGCTATGTTCTGTTTTATCGGTTTTGCTTGTCGCTTGTTCAACACCCGAAAAGCGCCAAAAAGAAGCGCAGGCTTTTATTGACGGTTATACGGCCAAATTGAAGGGGCTGTATTACGCCGCGAGCGAGGCGGAGTGGGCGTTGAACACGAAAATCGTCAAAGGCGATTCCACCAACGCGGTGGCGGCGCGCCAGGCCAAAGAAGCGCTGTCCAATTTCACCGGCAGCATCGAAAATATCGACAAGACGCGGGCTTTTCTCCAGCATAAGCAGGATTTGCTGCCGCCGCAAGTGAAGCAGCTTGAAAAAATTCTCTACGCCGCGGCGAACAATCCGCAAACCGTGCCGGATTTGGTGAAAGCGCGCATCAAAGCCGAAACCGCTCAAACCGAAAAACTTTTCGGGTTCGATTTCAAGATCGACGGCAAGTCGGTGACGACGAATCAGATCGACGACATGTTGAAAAAAGAAAACGCTCTTGCAAATCGCTTGAAAGCCTGGGAGGCGAGCAAGGAAGTCGGCAAGGTTTTAAAAGACGGCCTGGAAAATTTGCAGCGTCTTCGCAATCAAACCGTACAGGCGCTCGGCTACAGCGATTATTTCGCCTATCAGGTTTCCGATTACGGCATGACCACCGCCGAGATGATGGCACTGATGCAACAGCTCAATCGTGAATTGCGGCCGTTGTATCGCGAGCTGCACACCTACGCGCGTTACGAATTGGCGAAGCGTTACGGTGTGAAAGAGGTTCCCGGCATGATTCCGGCGCATTGGCTGCCGAATCGCTGGGGCCAGGATTGGAACACGCTGGTCACGGCGGCAGGCGTCGATCTCGACGGCGCGCTGCGGCAAAAAAATGCCGAATGGCTGATGCAGCAAGGCGAGCAATTTTACGTGAGTCTCGGCTTTCCCAAGCTGCCGCCGGTGTTCTGGGAAAAATCCAGCCTCTATCCCCTGCCGCCCGGCGCGGCATACAAAAAGAACAACCACGCTTCGGCCTGGCATCTGGATTTGGAAAATGACGTTCGCAGCTTGATGAGCGTCGAGCCGAATGCCGAGTGGTATGAAACCGTGAATCACGAGCTTGGGCACATTTATTATTTCATGGCCTACACCAATCCGGAGGTTCCCGTCATTCTGCGGGAAGGCGCCAACCGCGCCTATCACGAAGCCATGGGCAGCTTGATGGGCTTGGCGGCGATACAAAAGCCGTTCCTCGAAAACTTGCAGCTCATTCCGGCGAATGCCAAAGCCGATGAGCAGAAATTGCTTTTGAAAGAGGCGCTCAGCCATCTCGTCTTCATTCCGTTCTCCGCCGGGGTGATGAGCGAATTTGAGCACGACTTGTACGCGAAAAATTTGCCGAGGGATCAGTACAACCAGCGCTGGTGGACGCTGTGCGAAAAATATCAGGGCATGACGCCGCCCTCGCCGCGCCGGGAAGAGTTTTGCGACGCCGCTTCCAAGACGCACATCAATGACGACGCGGCGCAATATTACGATTATGCCTTGTCGTACGTGATTCTCTTCCAACTGCACGATCACATCGCCACGAAAATTTTGCAGCAGGACGTGCACGCCACCAACTATTACGGCAGCCAGGAAGTGGGCGATTTTCTGCGCGACATCATGCGCCCGGGGGCCAGCCGCGATTGGCGCGAAGTGTTGCGCGAGAAAACCGGCGAAGATTTGAGCGCGCGGGCGATGCTAAAATATTTCGAGCCGCTGATGGCGTATTTGCAGGAGGCCAACAAGGGGAGGAAACATACACTGGGAGAGATTTAGCAAGGAGCAGGTTGCAAGTGGCAAGTTTGCAAAGAAGGAGAGAATTTTTGTCATAGCGGGAAGAAACCATGGACAAAAAGTTCGTTGAGAAGATGAATTTCATCAGCGTTTGGCGCGAAACTAAAGCCGTGAGTTTTTTGCGTCAAATTTCTTTCTTGCTTCTCGCCCACAACCTGCTTATAGGTAAATACAATGAGATAATTTGATCGCTCAGGAGTACGCTATGGCGACAACCACAGCTCCGTCAATCAAGCCGCTTCATCAGGATGCAGAAGAATATCTTCCTGAATCGGATGGCAAACCTATAGCCGAGACTGTTGTCCACCGCGACAACATGATCGGCTTGTTGCATGCGTTGAAAGAAAAATTCCGCGACGATCCGATGGTTTATGTGACGGGCAACATTTTTGTTTACTATCTTGATGTGGCCGGAGTGCGGCAAGCTCCGGTGTCGCCCGACATTTTCGTCGTCCACGGCGTTGCCAAGAAAGACCGGCGAATTTACAAAGTGGACGAAGAAGGCAAGGCCCCGGAGGTTGTTATCGAGCTAACCTCGACCAGCACGCGAGTGGAAGACTTAGTCACCAAACATTATATCTACGCCGGTCTCGGAGTGCGCGAGTATTTTCTGTTCGACCCCTTCAGAGAAAATATGCAAACGGCATTGCATGGTTTCCGGCTCGAAGGCGGCGAGTATGTGCCGATGGCTGGAAGCCGTCTGCACAGCGAAGTTCTTGGGCTGGATTTAAGAGTTGAAGGAGGGCTGCTACGCCTGTACGATTCTAAAACAGGTGAACGTTTGCGAATTCCGGACGAAGGCGAAGCCGATCGCCGCGAAGCCAAAATACAAGCTGCGAGAGAATTGAAGGCTCGGCAGGCGGCGGAAGCAAAAGCCACAACGGCGGAAGCAAAAGCCGCTGCTGCAGAAGCAAAGGCCGCACAAGAATTGGCAGCCCGACGGACCGCAGAGGCAGAACTTTCCCGTTTGCGAGAAGAGTTGGCGCGGCTGCGAGAAACAAAGTCATAGTCTCGCCTGGCATCATCACCAAAATATAAGATGCAGGACGATTACGAAAGAATTGTGAACACCTCGGTTATCGACTGAAATTCTTCTTAAGTTGGACATCCAAAATAGAGAACATTTTGTTAGCCCGCATCTAAATTAATCAAACAACTTCACAAGATCCGCAAGCAGCACGTTGCAAAATTCAACTTCACTAAGGAGAACATGCCATGAACAAACCCCTCGCCCGGCTTGGCGCGGCATTGGTCTGCGCCATGCTCCTGGCCTCTTGCCAGCAGCCGCCATCAGGCGCGCAGAACAACTGTGACTATCTTAATTTTCAAACCCCCGGCGAGGTGCAGGCCGGCGGGGTGCGGATGATCCAACTTCGCGAGGGTTACCGCGTCTGGACCAAGCGTTTCGGCAACAGTCCGATCAAAGTTCTGCTGCTGCACGGCGGCCCGGCCGCGACGCATGAGTACATGGAGTGCTTTGAGAGCTTCTTTCCGCAAGCCGGCATCGAGTTTTACGAATACGACCAACTGGGCGCGTATTACTCCGACAAGCCGAACCATGACAGCTTGTGGACGGTGCAGCGCTTTGTCGAAGAAGTGGAACAAGTCCGCCAGGCCCTCGGCTTGAACAAAGACAACTTTTTCTTGCTCGGCAATTCCTGGGGCGGCATGCTGGCGATGGAATACGCCCTCAAGTATCAGGCGAATCTCAAAGGCCTGCTCATTTGCAACATGACCGCGGATTTCACCAAGTATGAGGTTTATAATGCCCATCTCCGCAGCCAAATGCGCCCGTCGCTGATCGACACGCTGGAGGCCTATGAATCCAAGGGCGATTACCATAATCCGGCTTATCAAAACTTGGTCTTCGCGGAGTATTACACCAAACATCTCTGCCGCCTGCCGGAATGGCCCGAAGCCGTCTCGCGGAGTTTTGCGCACCTCAACCAGCATGTTTATGAATACATGCAAGGCCCCAGCGAGTTCGTCCCGGGCGGCATCCTCAAAGGCTGGACGGTGTGGGATCGTTTGCCGGAACTGACGGTTCCCACGTTGACGGTTGGGGCGAAATACGATACGATGAATCCGCAGGAAATGGAGGAGATGAGCCAGCTCGTGCAAAACGGCCGCTACCTGTACTGCCCGAATGGCAGCCATCTGGCGATGTGGGATGATCAGAAAGTTTTCATGGATGGCGTCATCGATTTTATCAAAGACGTGCATCACGGCGATTTTCCGGCCAAGTGATCAACTCTTCGCGTTGTGTTCACTTGCTATACACTTTCGTGGTTGGGTGACACGATTGCAACAACACCGGGTTGAAAAGCGTTTCGTTGCGGGCGCAGTTCGGGCGCGCCTAAATTTTAGCTTGTTCATAAAATACACGTTGCTTTTCTCCCTTAAAAATTCGTACCTTTTCTTCGGCAGCGTCTGGCATTGCAATTGCAAGAAAAAAAGGTTGGAACAATCTTGATTTTCAGCCATTTAAGAAGTAGTCGCCCTGGAGGGTTTGACGACGCAAAAAGTTTTTGGCAAGTTGTTGCGGGTTTGCATTGGGGAATTTTATGATTGAAAAAGGTAACTATTCACCGTCCGGACTTTTGTGCGGAAATAGCAGATTTTTGATACAACAATTTTGCTCAAATCAAGAGCGTCCGGACGGTTACCTGAACAGTTACGAAAAAAGAAAGGAGACCTGATCTCATGAAAGCAAAAAATTGGTTGTGGCTCACAGGTCTGGCGTTGAGCGGTTTGGTGTGGAACGGATGCTACACGCAATTAGCCCGGCCGGACCGCGAAGAAGACACGCAAGTCGCCGAGGAATCAGAAGCGACCGTCGAAGAAACCGAGCGCGCCTCCGGCGAAAGGGATTACGATGATCGGGACTACGATCGCCGCCATGACACGGATGTGTACGTTTACGGCGGCGGCTGGTACCGGCCGTATTGGTATTCTCCGTACTCCTCTTGGTACCGCTATCCGCGGTCGCGTTTTTATGTTTCGTTCGGTTTCGGCTACTACAATGCTTTCGATCCGTGGGGCTGGTGCGGCACGCCGTGGTCCTGGTGTGATCCGTGGGATTACTATTATGCCGGTTACTGGAATCCCTATTATTCCGGCGGGCGTTATTATGACCCCTTCTATTCTCCTCACTACGTCTATCGCGATCGCAACGCCGATCAAAAGAAGCGCACGATCACCCGGCGCGGCTCCTCGCCGCAGGATAATGATTCGCCCGGAACGTATGGCGGCGGCAGCGGCCGCGGCAGTCTGGCGCGTCCGGCAGCCGGAACGTTTGCGCGCGGCGACGACGGCAGTTACCGGCGCGTTCGGCGCACGGACGCAACGGGCACCGACCTTGGAACAGCTCCCAAGGCCATCGCCGATCCTGAAACCGGCAGCCGGGATGACAGCGGCCGCCGCGCGATCAAGCGTTCGAATCGCGGCAGTGATGACACCAACTATCGCCGGCCGGCAAATCGCGGCAGCTCCGACGGCAACTCTCGTGGCTCGGAACGTCGCGGCAAAAATGAGCCGAATTCCGGTGATTCCGGTTCGCGCCGAGGCTCAAACAAAGGCTCGTCCGGTCCCGGCGGCAGTGTGTCGCGTCCATCCGGCTCGGGTTCATCCGGCCAAAGCGCGCCGCCGCCAAGCTCCAGCGGTTCCTCCAATAACGGTTCGTCTTCCAATCGCCGCACGCGGAATTAATTGTGAAATTATGTTAAGGAGATGATGGAATATGAAACGCAAAGGTATGATCTTGGGAATAGTGGTCAGTCTGGTCGCCGGACTGTCCACTGCAACCGCGCAAGAGGAAGTGTTTCAACGCGGCGTTGAATTGGGAATCGGCTCGCGCGCGCTGGGCATGGGCGGCGCCTACATCGGCATCGCCGATGATTACAGCGCCAGCTTTTGGAATCCGGCCGGCTTGTCGCAGATTCGGCGGTTGGAAGGCTTCGGCACGCTGTCTTACACCCAGCGCAAGAACGACGCCTCGTTTGAAGATTTAAACGATTTGGATGAGTTAACCTCAACGGGGGTAAATAGTATCGGCTTGGCGTATCCGGTGCCGACCTATCAAGGCAGTTTGGTTTTTTCGCTCGGTTATCATCGAATCAAACCGTTTGACTCCAGCCTGCAATTCGGCTGGCAGAACAACACGCCAGGCGATTCGGTGCGCCAGGACTGGAGCGAGATCGAAGAAGGCAGCTTGAACAACTGGGTCTTTGCCGGCGCCGTCGAGCTTGCGCCGAATTTCTCGCTCGGCGCGGCCTTGAATGTTTGGAGCGGCACCGACGATTATCAATTCAGTTTCATCGAAAGCGACGCGCCGTTCGATCTCTACACCTTCAACAAGTTTCGCAAAGACAACACCGTCACCTCGACGTTCACCGGTTACAATCTCAAGCTCGGCGGCATGTACCGGCCGATTTCAAATTTCCGGCTGGGCTTTACCATCGCCACGCCGGTCACGTACACGGTAAAAGACGAATGGCGCGACAGCGATCGTACGACGTTTGACGACAACACCACCGACGAAGTGATCGACCGCGGCAATATCGAATATAAAATCCGCTCGCCGTTCACCTTCGGCGCCGGCGCCTCGCTAAATGTCGCCAATTTGCTGCTCGCCGCCAGCGTTGAGAACACCGATTGGTCGCAGTCGCGTTATACCACCGACCCGCCGTTCGCCGATGTTTCAAAAATCGAGGCCAACGAGGAGCTGGCGCGCAAATATCGCAACACCACGCGCTATCACCTCGGCGCCGAGTTTACCTTCCCGCTCATCGATCTGCAAGTGCGCGGCGGGTATTTCTATGATCCGACGCCGCTGGGCCCGGATTATTTCGAGGGCGGCCGCATTCCGCAAAACGCCAATCGGGAATTTTTCACCGCCGGCGTCGGCATTTTTCTCGACAAGCAAGTCCGCCTCGACGTCGGCGTCATCAGCGGCCGGTGGACGGATTACAAAGATCCGCTGACCGATTTTGTCGACGATCGCGACGACGATCTGCCGATTTCGGAGAAAATCACCTTCAACAAACTTTTTGCCGCGCTGGCGTTTCGCTTTTAAACCCCGATAATTCACACGGTTCGTAAATCGGCTACATTCTGCGTCACAGCTCAAGCTTAAAAATATGGTTCATGAATTATCAGGGTAAAACGGCCCTTTCTCCTTTCTTTATCATAAAAACAACCCCGTCTCTTCCCAACGGCGCAAGTCGCTGTTGCGGAAGAGCCGGGGTTCTGTTTGTTGGAGCGTAGCGCGGCTTTCACCCTTGATTATTCATAATTCTAACCACTAAGACACGAAGGCACGAAGAATATTGAGTTGCCAAGAAGCGGCTCGCAAAACTGATTTTTAAAAATCGCCTCTCACGAAACCGCTTGAAACCTCGATATTCTTAAACTTTGTGTCTTCGTGCCTTTGTGGTTTATGAATTATTCAGGTCAAATTCATTGAAAATTTTAAATTGCAAATTAATCTAGAAATGCCATGGTCAAGATAAACCCGAAGCTCGTTTTGCTTTTTCTGATCGGTTTGAGCGCGGCCGCGCCGGCGCAAACCGAAAAAGCCGCCCTGATCCTGCAAGGCGGCGAGGAGATCGATTGCCGGATCAAGAGCGTTTCACACGGCTATGTTTATTTCGAGGCGGCCAGCAAGCGCCTGACCTTCAAATACGGCGACTTCATCGAAATTGAAAAAGTCGCCGCCGTTCGTCTCAGCGACGACCGGACTTTAACCATGAATGAGTACCTCGCCGCGCGCGGTCTCGTCCAGCCGGCGGAAGAAGCAGCGCCTTCCAGATCACGGCCGGCGCCGAAAGCGGAATCTTCGCCGCGAAATTTGCCACCGCCTCCGAGCGGTCCCGGCCTGCGATTAACCAAACAAGGGCTGGAGCCGGCGCAAACCCAAAGCCCCATCGGTTTGCGCCTGCCGGAACTGCCGCCACCGCCGGCCACGACCGAACAAAATTATATCGAGTTGGCCAATTTGCTCGCCGAAGCTGGACTGGCCGGCAAGCTTTTGACGGAGATGAATTCCGGCGTGTTGAAAGGGCGCGTTTTGACGAACAGTCAGAAAGAACTCGTTGAGGCCATTTCGCAATCTGCGGTATGGATTGCCCGCAAAAGCGCCTTGCGCGAAGCGCAACGGGTGGCGGCAGGTGAATACAATTTACTGACTTTCCAACAGTTGGATGTGCTGTCGCGCGAATTTCGCTTCAAACCCTCCGGCAGCCGGTACGCTTTTGAAGAGCTTGTGCAATTCCTGCATGCGCAAAACGCGGTGTACTTTCATGACAAATGGACGAACGTGGTGAGGGTTTTTGGCGACGACGCGGCGACGGCGCTGCAAGATATTTTGAACAATTACGACGACTGGTATTTTCTGTTTGGCGAGGGGGTGGAAAAAAAGTAAATTGAAAATCATTCGCTGAACAGCGAAAACCCTGTCGTGGCGAGAAGCTCGTCAGCCGCCCACAAAAAGAAGGTCCCGCCAATCATCTCCCCAAGCTCTTCACAGAAAATCTGAATAATATGTCCGGCGCTTGCCGGCTGCACAAAGTTGGAAATGGTTTCGATTCCGGTTGCCGAGCCGACAAAAATCAGCAAGCCGGCCAATAGTTTGACGACGACCGGCAATTTGCCGCCGAGATATTTTTTTAGGCTGTAAATCAAACCGAGCATAAACACCAAAAACGGAATGCCAAGCAAAAACATCCAAATGCCCGTCGTGCTAAAAATCGTGCGCGCGCGCGTTCCACCCGGCAAAAAAATATCGCTTTTGCTGCCCAACCATTCATGAATTTGCACGATTTCATCAAGGGACAAGGCAAGAAAAACCAATGGCCACAGGCTCAACACCCACGAGGCCTTGTTTTTTCGGTCAAACTTGGTGTAAGCGAAAATGGCGAGAAAACAGGCAACCAAAAACATTTGCACTGACGAGTACCGTGCCGGCAAGCTCGCTTCGCCGTCAAGATCGAGCAATAAATTCAGTTTATGAAAGGGTTGGTGCAATTCCCAATTGAGGAGATAAAGCAGCGCCACCGCCAAATCGCCGGCAAAAAAGACAAGAATAAGCGGGGAAATTTTTCTCATACAACTCATCGTGACCAAAGTTGAAAGTATGATACGAAAATTCCTCCGCAAAATCAAGCCGTGATTTGCAATAATTTGCAATATTTCTAAAAATTTATAAAACACCTCTTGACTCTCTCATTAAAATTTTGTATAATTGTTGAAATCAAAATCAGGATTGCCGGTTCGGAGCTGGTAGGTAAAAATATTTTTATAAAGGGTGGAAAGGGAAAATGCGATTAAACAGAATTGCACAAAGCCGTGCCTTCAGACGACCGGCTTTGTTGAGACAAAAATTTCGTCGAGAATTCAAATGAAGGTCTGCCCTATTTTTTACGGCAGGCCTTTTTTTATGTCTAACCGGAGCGTTCGGGAACATGTATACAAGCGACTATAAAATCAAAGCGGTGCTCATGGATGACAAGTCGCTGAATCGTACGTTGTCGCGTTTGGCGCATCAGATCGTGGAATCGAATCGCGGCGCCGAAAATCTGGTGTTCGTCGGCATTCTCACCCGCGGCGTGCAAATCGCCGAACGGCTCATCGAGAAAATCGAGCCGATCGAAGGCCGGCGTCTGCCGCTCGGCATGCTCGACATCACGTTTTACCGCGACGACATGCTGCGCAAGCTGAAAAAGCCGCGCGTGCAGGCCACGAACATTCCCTTCGATATCGACGGCAAAGTCGTCATGCTGGTGGATGACGTGCTTTACACCGGCCGCACCATCCGCGCCGCGCTGGATGCGCTGATGGATTTCGGCCGGCCGGCACGCATTCAGCTTGCGGTGCTCATCGACCGCGGCCATCGTGAGCTGCCGATCGAAGCGGATTTCATCGGACAGGAAGTCAAAACCACCGCCGGCGAGGAAGTTCGCGTGAAATTGAAAAATGTCGACGGCGAAGACGGCGTCTATTTAGTCGAGGCGTTGAGTGAAACAAAAATTCAAGCTTCTCAATAACGTGGATCCGAGCTGCCTCAGCACGAGCTTCAAGGCAAGATCGGGACCACTTGCAACTGTTGAGGTATAAATGATCATCTCAAAACACCTGCTAGGCCTGGAAGGTGTTCAGCGCGAAGAGATTTCACTGATTTTGAAAACGGCCCAATCCTTCAAAGAAGTTCTCACCCGACCCATTCCCAAGGTTCCCACCCTGCGTGGCAAAACCATCGTCAATCTCTTTTTTGAAGCGTCCACGCGCACCCGCATCTCGTTCGAGCTGGCGGAGAAACGCCTTTCGGCGGACAGCATCAATTTTACCACCTCCGGCTCCTCGGTGGCAAAGGGCGAGACGCTGAAAGACACCGTGCGCAACATCGAGGCGATGAAGATCGACATAGTGGTGATTCGCCATCAGGCTTCCGGCGCGGCGCACTTTCTGGCGCAATGTCTCGACGCCGGCGTGATCAATGCCGGCGACGGCCAGCACGAGCATCCGACCCAAGGCCTGCTCGATATGATGACCTTGCAGGAAAAATTCGGGCGTTTGCAAGGATTGAAAGTGGCGATTGTCGGCGACATCACACACAGCCGGGTCGCGCGCAGCAATATCCACGGGTTGATGACGATGGGTGCGGCGGTGGCGATCTGCGGCCCGGCTACTCTTTTGCCGCGCGATATTCCGGCGGCGTTTGGCGGCGATTTGATCGTGTTCAAGAAAGTCGATGAGGCCATCCGCTGGGCCGACGCCGTGAACGTATTGCGGTTGCAGCTCGAGCGGCAAAAGAGCGGGTTGCTGCCGTCGCTGCGCGAATACGCGATGCACTTTGGCGTCACGCGCCGCCGTCTCGAAGCAGCCAAGAAAGACGTCGTGATCATGCATCCCGGCCCGATCAATCGCGGCGTCGAGCTGGAAAGCGATCTCGCCGACAGCGAGTTTTCCGTGATTCTCGATCAAGTCACCAACGGCGTCGCCGTGCGCATGGCCGTGCTCTATCTCAAAAGCGGCGGCGAGCAGGAAGTGGTCAACGGAAACGGGTTATAACCAACAACGGATTTTACGGATCACACTGATTTTTTAATCCAGGTAATCAGCGTAATCCGTTAACTTAATCAACAACGGATTTCGCTGATTACGCTGATTTTTAATCGGTGTAATCAGCGTAATCCGTTGTTCAATGACGTGCTAAAGATTAGGTTAATTTTATGCCTCGTACAATTGAGACCAAGTCAATTAAAAATCTTTTAATCCGCGGCGCGAGAATGATCGATCCCGCGCAAGCGCTCGA
>Ga0073934_10001364_pt1 | contig 59294 bp, 58 predicted proteins | sample LarsenN4metaG_FD_76834 | JGI IMG/M metagenome (GOLD analysis project Ga0073934, IMG submission 76834) | Hot spring sediment bacterial and archeal communities from British Columbia, Canada, to study Microbial Dark Matter (Phase II) - Larsen... ...
CAGGCTCAAGGACTTCAGGCGTATCGCCACGCGTTATGACAAGCTCGCGCGAAACTACCTGGCTTCTGTCTGCCTGGCGGCGGCCATGGTATGGTGGATTTAATGAGTCTGGACCCTAGATCAGCTTCCCCATCGCGACCGCGGTGTCGACCATGCGGTTGGAGAAGCCCCATTCATTATCGTACCAGGACATGATCCGCACCAGCGTGCCATCCATCACCTTGGTCTGGTCCATGTGGAACACGCTCGAATGCGGGTCGTGGTTGAAGTCGCCGGACACGTTGGGCTGATCGGTATAGCCGAGGATGCCTTTGAGCTGCTGCTCGGCGGCACGCTTGATGGCGCCGTTGACCTCGTCCTTGCTGGTGGCCCGCTTGGCGACAAACTTGAGATCGACCACAGAGACGTTCGGCGTGGGCACGCGGATCGCGACGCCGTCGAGCTTGCCTTTCAGCTCCGGCAGGACGAGGCCGACCGCCTTGGCCGCGCCGGTCGAGGTCGGGATCATGTTCAGCGCCGCAGCACGCGCGCGATAGAGATCCTTGTGCATGGTGTCGAGCGTCGGCTGGTCGCCGGTGTAGGAATGGATCGTGGTCATGAAGCCCTTGTCGATGCCGACGGAGTCGTTGAGCACCTTGGCCACCGGCGCGAGGCAGTTGGTCGTGCACGAGGCGTTCGAAACCACCACGTGATCCTTGGTCAGCTTCTCGTGGTTGACCCCGTACACGACGGTCAGGTCGACGTCGTCGGCGGGCGCCGAGACCAGCACGCGCTTGGCACCGGCCTTCAGGTGTGCAGCCGCCTTGTCCTTGGACGTGAAGATGCCGGTGCATTCGAGCGCGATGTCGATACCCAGGTCCTTCCAGGGCAACTGGGCGGGATCGCGGACGGCCAGAACCTTGATCGGACCGGTGCCGCAATCGATGGTGTCGCCTTTGACCGTGATTTCGCCGGGGAAGCGTCCGTGCACGCTGTCGAAGCGCAGAAGGTGCGCGTTGGTTTCGACCGGACCGAGGTCGTTGATGGCGACCACGGTGACCTCGCTGCGGTTACCCTCGACGATGGCGCGCAGGACGTTGCGGCCGATGCGGCCGAATCCATTGATGGCAACTCGGACGGACATCCGTTTCTCCCAAGACGTAGATGCCCGACTGGAAGCCGGGCATGACGAAGAAAATGACCAGCACTTAAGATCGTTATAGCGGTTTTCAGAGCCTGCTCAATGCCGCCTGCGCCACTGCCTTCGGTGTGATCCCGAAATGCCTGTACAAATCCTTGTACGGCGCGCTCGCCCCGAATCCGGACATGCCGATGAAGGCGCCATCTGATCCAATAATGGCGTCCCATCCCTGGCGCACGCCTGCTTCGACGGCAACCTTGACCGGCGCATTGCCGATGACGTGTCCGGCGTCGGCTCCTTCCAGCAGCAGTTCGAAGCAGGGCACCGAGACAACGCGGGCAGGCACGCCCTGTTCCGACAGCAGCTTGCGCGCCTCGACCGCGATCGACACTTCGGAACCGCTCGCGAACAAGGAGACCTGGGCACGGCCTTCCGCCGGCATGATCTCGTAGGCGCCGCCCGCGCAGAGGTTCGCGCGCTCGTTGCCCGGGCGCAGAAGCGGCAGGTTCTGTCGGGTGAGCGCCAACACGCTCGGCCGGTTGCGCGCCTGCAAGGCGAGTTGCCAGCATTCCGCGGTCTCGACCGCGTCGCAAGGGCGGAACACCAGCAGGTTGGGGACCGCCCTCAGCGCGGCCAGATGCTCGACCGGCTGATGGGTCGGGCCGTCCTCGCCGAGCCCGATCGAGTCGTGCGTCATCACGTGGATGACGCGCTGGCCCATCAGCGCGGCCAGCCTGATAGAAGGCCGGCAGTAGTCCGAGAACACCAGGAACGTGCCCGAGTAGGGGATAATCCCGCTGTGCAGCGCCATGCCGTTCATCGCCGCGGCCATGCCGTGCTCGCGCACGCCGTAATGGATGAAGCGGCCGCCGTAATCGGCGGCAGTAAGCGGTGTCAGGTTCTTCGAGCGGGTATTGTTGGACCCGGTGAGATCGGCTGAGCCGCCGACCATCTCCGGCACGGCAGCCGTGATTGCCTCCAGCACCCATTCGGAGGCTACGCGGGTTGCGACCTCCTTCGGGCTGGCAGCCAATTTCTCCTTGATCGCGGCGACTGCCGACGCAAGCGCAGCCGGCGGGGTGCCGGTGGTGCGGCGCTCGAATTCGCTGCGCTTGTCGGTACCGAGCGCCTCCAGCCGTTGCACCCACGCGGCGCGTGCCGGCTGGCCGCGCCGGCCCGCAGTGCGCCAATGCTCGCGCACGTCGGCGGGCACTTCGAACGGAGCATCGTTCCAGCCGAGCGCCTTGCGGGCGCCTGCAATCTCCTCGGCGCCGAGCGGAGAGCCATGGGAGGATGCCTTGCCGGCCTTGCTCGGCGCGCCGAAGCCGATGGTGGTACGGCAGGCGATCATGGTCGGCCGGTCGGATCGTTGCGCAGCCTCGATCGCGTTGGCGATTGCTTCCGGATCGTGGCCGTCGATGCGGCTCGCGTTCCAGCCGGCCGCTTCGAAGCGTTTCACCTGATCGACCGAATCGGCGAGCGACAGCGGTCCGTCGATCGAAATGCCGTTGTCGTCGAACAGGACGATGAGCTTGTTGAGTTTCAGGTGCCCCGCGAGCGCGATCGCCTCCTGGCTGATGCCCTCCATCAGGTCGCCGTCGGAGGCGAGCACGTAAGTGCGGTGATCGACGACCTCGCGGCCGAATTCGGCGGCGAGATGCGCCTCGGCGATCGCCATGCCCACGGCGTTGGCGAGTCCCTGGCCGAGCGGTCCGGTCGTGGTCTCGACGCCGGGCGTGTGGCCGTATTCCGGGTGGCCGGGCGTGATCGAGCCGAGCTGCCGGAAGCGCCTGATCTCCTCCATCGTCATCGCCTCGTAGCCGAGGAGATGAAGCAGCGCATAGATCAGCATGGAGCCGTGCCCGGCCGAGAGCACGAAACGATCGCGATCCGGCCAGGTCGGATCGGCGGGATCGAATTTCAGGAAACGCGTGAACAGCACGGTCGCGACGTCGGCCGCACCCATCGGCAGCCCGGGATGGCCGCTTTTCGCCTGCTCGACCGCATCCATGGCCAGCGCGCGGATCGCGTTGGCCATGCGGTCGTGTTGGGTGCGCGGCATCGCCGTCATCGTGCCTTCGTCGGAAAGATCGGACGCTCGCGCGGCGAGAGATGACTGAGGCGGCGTCATGGGGAACCTGCCGGCCGGCCCGCAAATTCAGGAGGCCCGTCCTCCAGAACGCGCGGATTGCTTAACATGTGCGCCCCTTGAGTCAATGCGAGCGGCTGGCTGTCCGCGGGGTCTTTGGATAAACCAGCCGGCAGAGGTCGTGAGCGCGCGAGGCGAGGGTGGCGGCGGCAGACCAGGGAACCGACCTGATGCACGTCGTTGCGCTCCTGGGCGCGGCGGTGATCGCGGTCCCGCTCGCCAAGCGCGCCGGGCTCGGGTCGGTGCTGGGCTACCTGGCCGCCGGGCTCGCGATCGGCCCGTTCGGCCTGCGGCTTTTCACCGATCCGCAGGCCATCCTGCACGTCGCCGAACTCGGCGTGGTGATGTTCCTGTTCGTCATCGGGCTTGAGATGCAGCCGTCGCGGCTGTGGAGCCTGCGGCGCGAAATCTTCGGCATCGGTGTCGCCCAGGTTGCGACCTGCGGCGCGCTGCTCACCGGTGTCGGTGTCGTGGCCGGATTTCCGCCGGTGGTCGCGTTCCTTGCCGCCATGGGATTCGTGCTGTCGTCGACCGCGATTGTGGCGCAGATCCTCGATGAGCGCGGCGACACGGCAACGCCGCAGGGGCAGCGGATCGTGTCGATCCTGCTGCTGGAGGACCTCGCGATCGTGCCGCTGCTGGCATTGGTGGCGTTCCTGGCGCCGGCAGCGCCGCAGTCGAGCGCCAATGCCCGCTGGCTCGCGATCGGGATCGCGCTTGCTGCAATTGTCGCGCTGCTGGCGGCCGGCCGTTGGCTGCTCAACCCGATGTTCCGGCTGCTCGCCAATGCCCACGCCCGCGAGGTGATGACGGCTGCCGCTCTTCTCGTCGTTCTGGGCGCGGCGCTGATGATGCAATTGAGCGGGCTGTCGATGGCAATGGGGGCATTCCTCGCCGGTGTGCTGCTGTCGGAATCGTCCTTCCGACATCAGCTCGAGATCGACATCGAGCCGTTCCGCGGCATCCTGCTCGGCCTGTTTTTCCTCGGCGTCGGCATGTCGCTCGATCTCGCTGTGATCGCCCGCCACTGGCCGCTCATTCTTGCCGGCGTGCCGGCCTACATGCTGGTCAAGTCCACCGGCATCTACCTTGTGGCGCGCGCTTTCAAGGCGACGCACCGTGAAAGTATCTACCGCGCCTCGCTGCTGGCGCAGGGCGGCGAATTCGCTTTCGTCCTCTATGCCGCGGCCGCGGGCGTCGGCCTGTTCGACGCCACCATCAATGCCGTGCTCACGGCGACGGTGATCATATCCATGGCGCTGACGCCGCTCGGGGTATTGGCGCTGCGCTGGCTGTTGCCGGACGAGGAGCAGTCCATGGACGGCGTCGAGACCGCCGAAAACCTGCATGGCAGCGCGCTGATCATCGGCTTCGGCCGCTTCGGGCAGGTGGCGAGCCAGTCGCTGCTGGCGCGCGGCGTCGAGATCTCGATCATCGACACCGATACCGAGATGATCCGCAGCGCGGCCGAGTTCGGCTTCAAGGTCTATTACGGCGACGGCTGCCGGCTCGACATGCTGCACGCGGCCGGCGCCGGCGAAGCGAAGGCGATCCTCGTTTGCGTCGACAAGCGCGAGGTCGCCGACCGCGCGGTCGAGATCATCAAGGCGGAGTTTCCGCTGGCCAAGCTGTTGGTGCGTTCCTACGACCGCGAGCATGCGCTCAAACTGGTTGCCGCCGGCGTCGACGTGCAGATTCGCGAGACCTTCGAGTCGGCGCTGAAATTTGGCGAAGCGGCCCTGCGCCAGCTCGGCTTTGCCGACGAGGAAGCGGCCGAAACCGCGGCCGATATCCGAAGCCGCGATGCCGAACGCTTCGCGCTGGAACAAACCGGTGGCCTGCTGGCGGGCCGCGGCCTCCTGCACGGCAATGCGCCGCGGCCGGTTCCCTTCACCACGCCCCGCCGCTCCCGCAGTGGCGAGCCCGAGAAGGGCCCTCCCGCCAAGGACGCCTGATCCAGTCCGCCGCGTCGTGGCGATCGGCCGTCAACAGACCGCGGCTGACGCAAAATCGTCGCATTATCTCAGCGTTTCTTCGTAAGCGCTTGCCATCCCCGGCGAATTCGGCTGCCTTACGGATGACGAATCCGGGGCCTACAGCGCCGGCGGGGGTCAAGGGGTGATGTCGGAAACGAGCGCGATCGATGCGGCGAGCCGGCGCCTGGCGCTGGCCATGGACGCGCTCGAAGCCGCCGTCGAGCGGCGGCGCGAGGCCGACCGCGGACAATCGGCGCTCGCCGAGCAGCTCCACAATCTGGGCACCGACCGCTCGCGCCTGGCCGCCGAACTCGACATCGCCGCCGCGCGCATCCGGATGCTGGAAACCACCAATCGCGAAATCGCCCGCCGGCTCGACCTGGCGATCGAGCAGGTTCGCGGCGTGCTGGAGGCCAACGACCGGTGAGGGGTGCACTTTGAGGGTGCCAGGGGACGTGCAATGTCGCAGGTGACCGTCACCATCAACGGCCGCCAGTTCCGCATGGCCTGCGAGGACGGGCAGGAGGGGCATCTCGTGAAGCTGGCCCAGGACCTCGACCAGCGCATCGAGAAGCTGCGCGGGAATTTCGGCGAGATCGGCGACGCGCGGCTCACCATCATGGCCGCGCTCACGCTCTCCGACGAACTCGCCGACATCAACAGCCGGCTCAGGCAGGTCGAGCAGGAACTCGCGTCGCTGCAGGAGGCCCGCGTCGCCTCAGCGGAGCACGCCAAGGCCACGCAGGCCGCGATTTCCGCCGCGCTCAACGCTGCCGCCGAGCGCATCGAGGGCCTCACGCGGCAACTCAACCAGAACAGCGGCGGTGAGGGCACCGTCGCAATCGGCTGACTGCGCTGTCGGTTCATCCCGGGCAGGTGATCAGCCTTCGTAGACCACGACGACCTGCGCGACGCCGTCATGCGTGAATTCGGCGACCTCCCGCATGCCCATCTTTGCGTGCGCGTGCCGCGACGCCGCATTGTCGCTGCGAATGAAGGTGATGGTTTCGCGTCCCGGCAGTCGCGCGCGCAGCGCGTCGAACAATGCGCCGGCGAGGCCGCGCCCGCGTTCGGACTCCGCCACGCAGATCGGTCCGTAGATGTAGGCACCCCGACCGGCGGGATAGGCGCGCAGCATGGCCTGGATGACCGGCAGGTGCGCCTGCGCAGCAGGTTCCGTGGCTGCGACGTAGCCCACGATCGTGCCGTCACGACGGGCGACGACGACGGTCAGCGCCGTAATCGCGGCGGCGAACCACTCGAACGGCAGCCGTACCGTGAGCGTGCCGCCGCGCTCGAGCTGGTTGGCGTCCTGAAGCGTGAGGATGCCGGGAATGTCACCGCGCGTGGCGAGCGCGATCTCGGTATCGGCGGTCGTCATGCTCCGATCATGCGGCACACCGCTCCGCCGCATCAAGGCGGCTGCAGTGGCGCAATTCCGAGGTGGCGCCGTGCCAGCGGCGGCACTACATTGCCCGGGCGGGGCTGCCCGGTGCGAGGAGCCATATCCCCGGGGCCTTATCGATCCTGAAGGGAGCTGTCCCTGACCGGGCTCGTGGGTCCGGACATATGGCGCCCACCTACTTTCGTAGGGAACCCGGGATCGACGCTCCAAACGGCCATGGCGGCTCCGCACAGTTTCTCGTGTCCCAGCGCGGCACCAGTTGAGCGTCGATCCAACCGAAGCGAAGGCAACCTTGCGCCGCGAGGCGATCGCCCGCCGCGATGCGCTTGCGGCGGCGGAGCGCCGGCAGGCGGCCGACATCATTGCCGGGCGGGATTTTCCCGTGCCCGTTCCGCCGGGCGCGATCGTGTCCGGCTTCATGCCGCTCAGGAGCGAGGTCAATCCGCTGCCGCTGATGCGGAAGCTTGCAGCGGCGGGCGCGCAGCTGGCACTGCCGGTGGTCGCCGGCCGGGGGCAGCCGCTGATCATGCGCGCCTGGAGCATCGGGGCACCGCTCGCCGCCGGCGTCTGGGGCATCCGCCAGCCGCCCGCCGATGCGCCGGCCGTCGATCCCGACATTCTCCTGGTGCCGCTTCTCGCCTTCGACCGGCGCGGCCACCGTCTTGGCTACGGCGCCGGCTACTACGACATGACGCTCACGGCGTTGCGGGCGAGGAAGCCGGTGATCGCCATCGGCATCGGCTTCGCCGCGCAGGAAATCGCCACAGTTCCCACGACCCCCCGCGACGCCCGCCTCGATCTCATGCTAACCGAGCGGGAAGTGATCGATTTCCGAGGCCAGTAGCCCGCATGCGCATTCTGTTCATCGGCGACATTGTCGGCCGCAGCGGGCGCGCCGCGCTGCTCAACCGGTTGCCTGGGCTGGTCCGCGACTGGAGGCTCGATTTCGTCGCCGTCAACGGCGAGAACGCGGCCGGCGGCTTCGGCATCACCGAGGTGATCTACACCGAGTTCGTCGAGGCGGGCGTCGACGTCATCACCGGCGGCAACCATTCGTGGGATCAGCGCGAAGCGCTGGTATTCATCGAGCGCGCACCGAGGCTGTTGCGGCCGCTCAACTATCCGCGCGGCACGCCCGGGCGCGGCGTGGCCTTCGTCGAGGCGAGGAACGGCGCGCGCGTCCTCGTCATCAACGCGCTCGGCCGCATCTTCATGGACCCGCTCGACGATCCGTTCGCCGCTGTGGAGCGCGAGCTGTCGGCATGTGTACTCAAGCGCGAAGCAGACGCCATCATCGTGGACATCCACTGCGAGGCCACCAGCGAGAAGCAGAGCATGGGCTATTTCTGCGACGGCCGTGCCACCCGCGTGGTCGGCACGCATACCCACGCGCCGACCGCCGATCACCGCATTCTGCCGGGCGGCACGGCCTTCATCTCCGACGTCGGCATGACCGGCGACTACGATTCGGTCATCGGGATGGAGAAGGAGGAGCCGCTCAACCGCTTCCTGCGCAAGATTCCGGTGGCGCGTTTCGAGCCGGCCACGGGCGAGGCGACGCTGTGCGCGGTCGCGGTCGAGACTGACGATGCCACCGGTCTGGCGCGGCATGTCGCCGCCGTGCGGCTTGGCGGGAGGCTGGAGCAGGCGACGCCGGGGTTCTGGGATTGAGCGGGGAACGGCGCTTGCGCGCGTCACGGCTTGCGCAGCACCACGACCGACTGGCCGAAGTCGGCGACGCCAATTTGCGTGTGGCCGTTTTCCAGCGTGATCGGCTCGTCGATCGAAACTCTGTGACGAGTCGACAAGGGTTTGCTTTATTTGCCGGCGGCACCGTCTTATAACTCCCGGCCATACAGAATATCCACCGGATCGACGAGCGCGTTGGGCGCGGACGATCCCGCACAGACGACACGAGACGCAGCCATGGCGGGTCATTCCCAGTTCAAGAACATCATGCACCGCAAGGGGCGGCAGGACGCGGCGAAGTCCAAGCTGTTCGGCAAGCTCGCGCGCGAAATCACGGTCGCGGCGAAGCTCGGGCTGCCCGATCCGGCGATGAATCCGCGCCTGCGCGCGGCGATCATCGCGGCGCGCGCCGAGAACATGCCGAAGGACAATATCGACCGCGCCATCAAGAAGGCACAGGGCGGCGATGCCGACAACTACGACGAGATTCGCTACGAAGGCTACGGCCCAGGCGGCGTCGCGGTCATCGTCGAGGTCCTGACCGACAACCGCAACCGTGCCGCGGGCGAGGTGCGCGCCACCTTCGCCAAGCATGGCGGCAACCTCGCCGAAACCGGCGCGGTCTCGTTCATGTTCGATCATGTCGGGGTGGTCGAGTTCGACGCTTCGGTCGGCAGCGCCGACGCCCTTCTGGAGGCTGCGATCGAGGCCGGCGCCGAGGATGTGGTGTCCAACGAAAACGGCCACGAGATCTTCACGGCCCCGGACTCGCTGCGCGACGTGGCAAAGGTGCTGGAAGGAAAATTCGGCGAGCCGCGCAAGGCCGCGCTGGTGTGGAAGCCGCAGAACACGGTCGCGGTCGATGACGTGCAGGGCGAGAAGCTTCTGAAGATGATCGACGCCCTCAACGACAATGACGACGTGCAGAACGTCTACGCCAATTTCGAGGTGTCCGACGCACTTGTGGCGCGGATGAGCGCCGCCTAGCTCCTGCCCGGACGCAAGACCGCTATAGGCGCGACCGGCCGCCGGGGTTATCAACGTAGGGCATGCCACGCCCGATTCGCATTCTCGGCATCGATCCGGGGCTCCGCCGCACCGGCTGGGGCATGGTCGCCATTGACGGCAACCGCCTTGCGTTCCTCGCCTGCGGCTCGCTGGTGACCGACGACAAGGCCACGCTGGCGGAGCGGCTGGTGACGATCCATGACGGGCTGCGCCGTGTCGTCGCCGACCACACGCCGGACGAAGCCGCGGTGGAGGCGACTTTCGTCAACAAGGACGCGGCTGCGACTCTCAAGCTGGGCCAGGCCCGCGGCATCGCCATGCTGGTGCCTGCGATTGCCGGCCTTCCGGTATCGGAATACGCGCCCAACCTGGTGAAGAAGACGATCGTCGGAGCGGGTCATGGCGAGAAGGCGCAGATCCGCATGATGATCGGCGTGCTGCTGCCCAAGGCCGATCCAAAGACCCATGACGCCGCCGATGCGCTCGCGATCGCGGTCTGTCATGCCCATCACCGGCAGAGCGTGGTGCTGAAGGTGGCGGCACGATGATCGGCAAGCTCAAGGGCATCATCGATTCCTACGGCGAGGACTTCGTCATCCTCGACGTCGGGGGCGTCGGATACCTGGTGCATTGTTCCGCGCGCACATTGCAGGAACTGCCGGCATCGGGGCAGCCGGCAACGCTATCGATCGAGACCCATGTGCGCGAGGATCAGATCAGGCTGTTCGGCTTTCGCTCCGATGTCGAACGCGAGTGGTTCCGACTGTTGCAGACGGTGCAGGGCGTCGGAGCCAAGGTCGCGCTGTCGGTGCTTGGCACGCTCAGACCGTCCGAACTTGCATCGGCCATCGCGATGCGCGACCGCGCCATGGTGGCCCGCTCGCCCGGCGTGGGACCCAAGGTTGCCGAACGCATCGTGACCGAGCTGAAGGACAAGGCGCCGGCCTATTCTGATCTCGATCCGTCGGTGGTTCGCCTGTCTGGAGCGGTCGAGGAGAGGAGAGCGCCGCAGCCGGTAGCCGATGCCGTCTCCGCACTGGTCAACCTCGGCTACGGCCAGCCGCAGGCGGCCGCCGCGGTCGCCGCTGCGATGCGCGCGGCCGGGGACGCGGCGGACGCGCCGCAACTGATCCGCCTCGGCCTGAAGGAGCTCGCTCGGTAGCCGGCGGGATTTCAGAGAGAAGCCTTGCGAGGTCCACACAGGTAGGGTACGGCAGCCAACACAGTTCAACGGACCGCGCCTGTGTTTTTCAGTTCCCCGTATATCCATGCCCGCGGCGCGTCCCGTCCCAGCGTGCTGGCGCTCTACTCCGACAATTTCCTGGGCGAGGTGCGCATCAAACCGTACCTCAATGCGTTGCTGGCACGCGACGTGATCGCCGACTACCAGGTGGCCGATCGTGCGATGAATCTGCACGGTCCGCTCAAGTCCCATCGCTTCACCCATATCTGGTGTCAGCGTAACGTTTCGACGGCGCAGTTCAGATTCCTCCAGCGGAACGCCCATGTTCCGATCGTCTACGATGTCGACGATCTCATCACGTCGATGCCGGCGCTCGTGATGAAGGTCAGGGCGCGCACTCAGAAGCGCGTGGACTGGTGTCTGCATCATGCCAAGGCGGTCACGGTCGCTTCGGAGCGTCTGGGCTCCAGCCTGCGCGAGGATGTCCCCTGGCTCGCGGGTGAGATCGTTGTCTTGCGAAACGGATGCGTGAGCGCCGCGGTCCCCGCGCAGCGCGCGCCCAGGAAGCAGGTGATCTGGACGTCGGGTGACCTTCCATTCTTCCTGAAGGCGAACCCGACTTTCATGGACAACCTTGCGAAGGTTGCGAACCGCTCGGGGTACGAGGGCATCCTGATCGGCCGTTTCGACGACCGGCTGGCGAATGTGTTCAATCGCCGCCGGCAGATATCCTACCTGGACTTCAATTCTTATCGCATGCTCCTACAGTCCTGCTCGGGAGCGATCGGACTGGCGCCGCTTCCGTCCGACCTGTCGCCCGACACGCAGCGTTTCTTCGACGCCAAGTCCGACATCAAGCTGGTCGACTACCTGTCGTCCGGGATCGTTCCGATCTGTAGCAGCGCCGTTCCCTATGCGACGTCGGATCTGTTTCTGCCCGTGCTTGCGGCACCTGATGCAGACGGCTTGTTACAGCGTCTCGAAGCATGTATCGCGGATCACGCGCGCATGATTGAATACGTGAACGAGACGATTCTCGCTCCCGGTCGTCTGAGGCAGAGGGAATTCTCGGAACTGTCGAAGGTGCTGGATCATCTCTTCGCATGAACGGAGCCGCCGGATGAGCCCGCCAAGCCGGCTCGTGACCGCCGAGCGCCGCGACGACGATGTCGCGGACGCTTCGCTGCGGCCGCAGCGGCTTGCCGAATTCATCGGCCAGCAGCAGGCGCGGGCCAATCTGCGCGTCTTCATCGAGGCCGCGCGCGCCCGCGGTGAGGCGCTCGACCATGTCCTGTTCGTCGGCCCGCCGGGTCTCGGCAAGACCACGCTCGCGCAGATCGTAGCCCGCGAGCTGGGTGTGAATTTCCGCGCCACGTCCGGCCCGGTGATCGCCAAGGCGGGCGATCTGGCGGCGCTGCTGACCAACCTGGAGGCGCGCGATGTCCTGTTCATCGATGAGATTCACCGGCTCAATCCGGCGGTGGAGGAAATCCTCTATCCCGCGATGGAGGACTTCCAGCTTGATCTCATCATTGGCGAGGGGCCGGCGGCGCGCTCGGTGAAGATCGACCTCGCCCCCTTCACGCTCATCGGCGCCACCACGCGCGCGGGCCTTCTGACCAATCCGCTGCGGGACCGCTTCGGCATTCCGATCCGGCTGAACTTCTATTCTGAGGCCGAGCTTGAAGACATCGTCAACCGTGGCGCCCGCGTGCTCGGTATCGGCATGACCGCCGACGGGGCGAACGAGATTGCGCGCCGCGCCCGCGGCACACCGCGCATTGCGGGGCGGCTCCTTCGCCGCGTGCGCGACTTCGCGCTGGTCGCCGGCGATGCCTCGATCGACCGCGCCGCCGCCGATCGCGCGCTCGGCGAGCTCGAGGTCGACGGTGCCGGGCTCGACGCCATGGACCGGCGCTACCTCGCCATGATCGCGGAGAACTACGGCGGCGGGCCGGTCGGGATCGAGACCATCGCGGCGGCGCTGTCGGAGCCGCGCGACGCCATCGAGGAGATCATCGAGCCGTTCCTGATCCAGAAGGGCTTCGTGCAGCGCACCCCGCGCGGCCGGCTGCTCACCGGGCACGCCTTCCGCCACCTCGGCCTCGCCGAGCCGGCGCGCGATCCCGCGCAGTTCGGACTGTTCGGGCAGGCGGAGGACGAACTGTAGATGACGCAGACCTACCAGGGCGGTTGCCATTGCGGACGCGTGCGTTTCCGCGTGACCGCCGATCTCGACGGCGTGACCTATTGCAACTGCTCGATATGCACCAAGAAGGGCTTCCTGCACCTGATCGTGGCGCTCGACCGGTTCGAGCTGGTCAGCGGACGGGACGAGCTGTCCACCTATCAGTTCAATACCAACACCGCGCGGCACACATTTTGCCGGCACTGCGGCATGCACCCGTTCTATGTGCCGCGCTCCGACCCGGACAAGATCGACGTCAATGTCCGCTGCCTGGACGACGTTGATCTGGCTGTGATCCCGATCAAGCAGTTCGACGGCAGGAACTGGGAAGCTGCCATCCGGGACAAGGTACCCTGGCGGTGAGCGCGCTCGACGGCGAGATCTGCGCCGGCCGGCACCATCTGCAGGTGCGGGTCTACTACGAGGACACCGACTTCTCCGGTGCAGTCTATCACGCAAGCTATCTGCGCTTCATGGAGCGCGGCCGCACCAACTTTCTGCGCTTGCTGGGCGCCGACCAGCGCGCGCTGTTCGAGGCGACCGCGCGGGAGGCGCCGGGCTTTGCCTTCATGGTGCGCAGCATGCAAATCGAATTCCTCAAACCTGCCCGGATGGACGACGTCCTCGACGTGGTCACCGAGACCGAAGAGGCGAGGGGTGCCTCGATCAGCTTGCACCAGCAGGTCAGGCGCGGGGACGACGTGCTTGTCGACGCGCGCGTGAAGGTGGCCTTCGTCTCCGGCGGGCGTGCCCGGCCGATCCCCAAGGCCTTGCGCGCCGCCATGCGCGTCGACGGGTAGGGAGAGTCGCGCTGCGCCGCGCGGGGCTTTGCGGCGGTGTCGACGTTGCCTCACGGCTCATGTAAAGACCATTCACATGAGCTGGTCCAAGGACGGCGGGCGATCCGGGTCGCGCGGCTATCATCACGGCAACCTGAAGGAAACTTTGCTGCGCGCGGCCCTCGACCTGATCGCCAAGAAGGGGCCGGGGGGATTTACCTTTGCCGAGGCCGCCCGCTGGGCCGGCGTGAGCCCGGCTGCTCCGTATCGCCATTTCCGCGACCGCGACGAGTTGCTCGCCAATGTCGCGCTGCTCGGCTTCCAGCGCTTCGAGGCGATGCTGACCCTGGCGTGGAACGAGGGCCGGCCGGACCCGTCCACCGCATTCGACCGGCTCGGCAAGGCCTATCTCGCGTTCGCGCGCACCGAGCCTGCGTTCTACTCGGCGATGTTCGAGGCCGGCATCCCGCTCGACATCAGCGCAGCCTTGCGTGAGGCCAGCGACCGCGCGTTCGCGGTGCTGCGGACGGCGACCGAGCGTGTGGTCGCCACCATGCCGGCGAACAATCGTCCGCCCGCCTTGATGATGGCGCTCCATGTCTGGGCGGTCGCGCACGGCATCGCGTCGCTGTTCGGCCGGGGCGACGCGGCGCGCCGGACGCTGCCGATGTCGCCCGAGGAACTGCTGGAGGCCGCAATGCTCATCTATCTCCGCGGCCTCGGGCTTCCCGATGGGCCGGCCCCCCGTCCGAATCCCTGAACGCCATGTTCCCTGCACATCCGCCAGGGCGAGGGCTTGACAAGCGCGAGGGCGAATGTAAATGTTATTTACATTCACGTCGATCCGAGGGCTGCGATGGACACCGTTGTGAAGCTCGATGCCAAACTCGACCAGTTGGGTATGGGCGCCTGGGTTGCGCTCCTGGTTCTCGGGTTCTTCATCTGGTGGCCATTGGGCTTGGCACTGCTGGCCTATGTCATATGGAGCGGACGCATGCGATGTTGGCGGCGAGGAGATGTGAGCCGTTTCGGCCGCGAGGCAATGCGCGACCCGGCCGGCTGGTGGCGGCAGCCGCCGTCGAGCGGTAACCACGCCTTCGACGAATACCGCAGCGAGACGCTGCGGCGGCTTGAGGAGGAGCAGCGGGAATTCAAGGAGTTCCTCGAGCGTCTGCGGTTCGCGAAGGACAAGACGGAGTTCGACCAGTTCATGGCGGAGCGCCGCGCACGGTCAAATCCACCGGCGCCGCCTGCAACCTGAGGGCACCCGACACAATGCCAGCCGTTGGCGTTCGCCAGAACGCCGGCGGCGCTTCGTGTTGGGCGCATTGCGCCACTGCCGCGGTGTCGGCACGCCGGCTCTGATTGACCCGTCGTCGGTAACGTCCCCTTAACGACAATCAGCGCCACTAGTCCCGGAAAACTCTGGGGCAGGTGCCCTAGTTTGGACACGTTTGGCGGGGAATTCGTAGCAGTGCCGGTGGTGGACGGCCCGATTTCATTGCGCATTTCTGGGTTTCGGCGACGCGCTCGCTTGCGCCGATCGCCGCTTCCATTCGATCTCCGCAACGGTGCGCCGCCTCAGTCGGTATCTCGGAGCTTCGAAAGGATCGCGAATGACCGGTTCTGACCTCTCGCTGTGGACCCTGTTCTGGAACGCCCATTGGGTGGTCCAGGGCGTGATGGTCGGACTGATGATCTGCTCCATCTGGGTCTGGGCGATCGCGATCGACAAGTTCTTCCTCTACCGACGGACCGCCCGGGCGATGGATCGCTTCGAACAATCGTTCTGGTCGGGGCAATCGCTGGAAGAACTGTACCGCGCGGTGTCCGCGCGGCCGACCCATTCGATGGCGGCGCTGTTCGTCGCCGCCATGCGGGAGTGGAAGCGGAGCCTCGAAGGTCAGGTCCGCTCGTTCGCCGGCTTGCAGATGCGCATCGAGAAGGTGATGGACGTCACCATCCAGCGCGAGATCGCGCGGCTCGAAAGCAAGCTCCTGGTGCTGGCGACGGTCGGTTCGGCCGGCCCATTCGTCGGGCTGTTCGGGACGGTGTGGGGGATCATGACGAGCTTTCGTGCCATCGCCGGCCACCAGGGCAGCACGTCCTTGCAGGTGGTTGCCCCCGGTATCGCCGAGGCGCTGTTCGCGACCGCAATCGGCCTCGTCGCCGCCATACCGGCGACGATTTTCTACAACAAGTTCGTCGCCGACGTGAACAAGCAGGCCCAGCGCCTCGAAGGATTCGCAGACGAATTCTCGGCGATCCTGTCACGCCAGATCGACGACCGCGGTTGAGGGTTGGATCATGGCCATGAATGCCGGGGCAACGGGCGTCGTCGGGCGAAGGCGGCACCGGCGGCGGCCGGTGATGGCCGAGATCAACGTCACGCCTATGGTGGACGTCATGCTGGTGCTGTTGATCATCTTCATGATCTCGGCGCCGATGCTGGTCGGCGTGCCGATCGACTTTCTGCCGCAGACCGAGGCCAAGCGCCTTGACCAGGACCGGCAGCCATTGACAATCAGGATCAGCGGACAGGGGCAGCTCTTCCTCCAGGAGAACGAAATCACGCTGGAAGAGCTGGTGCCGAAGCTGAAGGCGGTCATGTCGACACGGGACAATCCCGATGAGCGCATCGAGATCTACGGCGAACGCGATGCCCGCTACGAAATCGTCGCCAAGGTCTCCGGTATGCTGCAACGGGCGGGCTTCCTCAAGATCAACTATCGCCACCTGCCTGACTGACGGTTTGGGGAGATCGGTCGCCGAGTCATGAAAGTGGGCGTCACCATATCGACGACAGCGCATATCGCCGTGCTCGTGCTGGCGACCGTGACGCTGACGTCGGCGCCTCCGAAGATCACGGCGCCGCCTCCGATGAGCGTTGCGCTGACGACGACGAGCGACGAGTCGAAGCTTGCGGCTGGCGTTCAGAACGCGCCGCAATCGGAGAACCCGCGGCCGTTCGTGGAACGGGTCGGCGAGAACCGGCCGGTCGAAGACCCGAACGCGAAGGTGGTGGAGAACGCCAAGGAAGTCCCCGCGGCGACCGATGCCGCCGCGCCTCCGCCTCCGCCCCTGCCGCAGCCGAAGCAGTTGCCCAAGAAGGCCGAGCCGAAGCGTGACGTGATCGCCGAGGCGATCAGGAAGGACAACGCCAAGAAGTCGGAGCAGACGAAGGTCGCAGCGAGCCCGCCGCTGCCGCCGCGGCGGCCGCTCAATGCAGAGCCGAAATTCGACCGCAGAAAGATCGAGGCGCTGCTCGACAAGCGTACGCCGCAGCGGCGCGAAGCGACCGGCGACGCGATCAACAACGCGCTCGCGCTCGGGGCCCCCGCGGCAACGGCAGCGCAGCTTACCCAGAACGAGCTGGACGCGTTGCGCGCGCGTCTTGCGCAATTGTGGAATCCTCCGGCCGGCGCGCAAAACCCGCAGGAGCTCGTGGTCGCGATCCGCATGCGCCTGAAGCCCGACGGCACGCTTGCCGCGCCCCCCATGGTGATGACGTCGGGACAGAGCCCGATGTTCATGGCGGCGCGCGACAGCGCGATCCGCGCAGTCTTCCGCGGCCAGCCGTTCGACATGCTCCGGCCCGAGACCTATGAGCAATGGAAGGACATCGAGATCACGTTCGACCCGCGCGAGATGATCCGGGGTTGACGATCTTGACGAGACCGGGACCAGGAATGAGTAAGGCCAATCCGTCGATGCCGCCGACAGTGAGCAGACGTCGCTTGATCGCACTGGGAGCGGGTGCTGCCGCAGGGACGCTGGCCGGCCTCGCGCCGCGGCCGGCAGCCGCGGTGCTCAAGCTCGACGTCACCCAGGGCAATATCCAGCCGATGCCGATCGCGCTGCCGGACTTCCTGGTCGAGCCGGGCGTGCCGGATCCCGGCATGGGCCGCAGCATCACCCAGATCATCACCTCGAATCTGCGGCGCAGCGGACTGTTCGCGCCGATCGACCAGGCCGCCTATCTCGAGCGGATCACCAACATCAACACGCAGCCCCGCTTCGCCGACTGGCGCCAGATCAACGCGCAGGCGCTGGTGACCGGCCGCCTGGAGCGGCAGGCCAACGGCAATGTTGCGGCGCAGTTCCGGCTCTGGGACGTGTTTGCCGCCGGACACGTGCACGCGCAGCAGACCTCGACGTCACCGGACAATTTCCGGCGCATCGCTCACATCATCTCGGACCAGATCTACCAGCGCCTCACCGGCGAGATGGGCTATTTCGACACCCGCATCGTCTTCATCGACGAATCCGGTCCGCGCGACCGGCGCATGAAACGGCTCGCGATCATGGATCAGGACGGCGCGAATGTGCGCTATCTCACGCGCGGCGACGACCTGGTGCTGACGCCGCGCTTTTCGCCATCGACGCAGGAAATCACCTACATGTCCTACGGGCAGGGGCAGCCGCGGGTGTACCTGCTCAACATCGAGACCGGCCAACGCGAGGTGGTCGGGAATTTTCCCGGCATGACGTTCGCGCCGCGGTTCTCGCATGACGGCTACCGCGTCATCATGAGTCTGCAACAGGGCGGCAATGCCAATATCTTTGTGATGGACTTGCGCTCGCGTTCCACCATGAAGCTGACCGACACGGCTGCGATCGATACCGCGCCGTCGTATTCGCCGGACGGCAGTCGTATCTGCTTCGAGTCGGATCGCGGCGGTCGCCAGCAGATCTACGTGATGGGCGGCAACGGCGGGCCGGCGAGCCGGATCAGCTTCGGCGAAGGGTCCTATTCGACGCCGGTGTGGTCGCCGCGCGGCGACTACATCGCGTTCACGAAGCAGGCGCAGGGCCGCTTCTCCATCGGCATCATGCGGCCGGATGGTTCGGGCGAGCGCATCCTGACCGAAGGCTTCCACAACGAAGGCCCGACCTGGGCTCCTAACGGCCGCGTGCTGATGTTCTTCCGCGATACCGGCGGCAATTCCGGACCGCACCTGTACACGGTCGACGTCACCGGACGCAACGAGCAGCGTATTCCGACACCGGCCTTCGGCTCCGATCCGGCGTGGTCGCCGCTGCTGCGGTAACCGGCGCTTCCATCGGCACGGAACTTTGCCGGCCCTGATCGCGCCGCATTCACCGGCCATTAACCACCGGTAAGGTTTCCCGCACGCGCGCCGCATTTGAGGGATCGGGGCAAGCCTCCATCAAGGTTGACGGAACGTTCGCTTAACCAGGCTCCTGCTAGACCGTCCGGTAACGAGGTGACACTGGAGGCACCGGAATGTTGAGTAGATTGAGTCGCTTCCGTTCGACGAACTATGCGTGCCTCCTCGTCGCGGCGCTGAGCATCGGCGCGTGCGCGAGGAATAATCCCGCCGACCAGAACGCCAGCGCCATGGGTGCCAACGCCAGCGCGGCGACGCCCGGCAGTCAGCAGGACTTCGTCGTGAATGTCGGCGACCGCGTCTGGTTCCAGGTCGACTCTTCGGAGCTCACGCAGCAGTCGATTGCCACGCTTGAGAAGCAGGCGCAGTGGCTGCGCGCCTATCCGCAATATCAGTTCACCATCGAAGGCCACGCCGACGAACGTGGCACACGCGAATACAACATCGCGCTCGGTGCACGCCGCGCGCAGGCCGTGCGTGACTATCTCGCATCGCGTGGTGTGCAGGCGCATCGCATGCGTACGATCTCCTATGGCAAGGAACGCCCGGTCGCGGTCTGTAACGATATTTCGTGCTGGTCGCAGAACCGCCGCGCCGTCACGGTGCTGAACGCCAGTTCCTGATTTCGATGCTGACACGGGGGAATGGGGACAGCCGGCGCCTTCGGGCGCCGGTTGTGTTATCGGCCACCCTGTAAACAACAGAGAACGGGCGCAAATTTCAGCTTGCCAAGCCGCCGGCACGGCGGAATGCTGTCGGCAATGAAACGCCGACAGACTGGGGCTGATCCATGAAGACCCGCGCATGGGGCGCCGGACTTGCCGCGGTCGGTTGTGCGATCGTGCTAGCCGCCTGCGGCCAGGGCAATCAATATGTGGCGCCGCCGCTTCCCAAGGTGACAGTCGCCAAGCCTGCGCACAAATCGATCACCCGCTATCTGGAGGCCACCGGCAATACCGCTGCGGTGAATTCCGCCGATCTGGTTGCGCGCGTGGCCGGCTTCATCGAGCAGATCAATTACGAAGACGGCGCGCTGGTGAAGAAAGGCACGCTTCTGTTCACCATTGAACCGGAGTCCTATCGGGTAAAGCTTGAGCAGGCCAGGGCCGCGGAAGTGTCGGCAGAGGCCGCCTACAAGCAGGCGCAGGCCGCCTTCGAGCGGACCAGTGAGCTGCTCGAAAAGAAGGTGACGACGCAGGCCCTGTTTGATCAGTCGTTCGCCACGCGCGAGGCTTCCCGTACGACGCTCGAACGGGCGCGTTCGGATACCAGGCTTGCTATGATCAATTACGAATACACCCAGGTGAAGGCGCCGTTCGACGGGGTCGTCTCCGCGCGCAAGGTTTCGCTGGGTCAGTACGTCGGTGGGACGGCCACGCCCACGGTGCTCGCCACCATCACGCAGTTGCAGCCGATCCATGTCAATTTCAGCATCAACGAGCAGGACGTCCTGCGCATCCGCGCCGCTCGTGCGGAACGCGGCGCCCGCCCCGAGGACGTCAAGCAGCTCAAGGTCGAGGTGGCCTTGCAGGACGACACCGACTTTCCGCATAGCGGGCACATCGACTACGTCGCTCCCACCATCAGCGCAACCACAGGCACCCTGGCAATCCGTGCCATCCTGGAGAATGCCAAAGCGGTGCTGCTGCCCGGTTATTTCGTGCGGGTCCGGGTTCCGCGACCCGAACAGGAGACGGCATTCCTCGTTCCCGACGTAGCGCTCGGGAGCGATCAAGGCGGGCGTTATGTGCTGGTCGTCAACAATGACAATGTGATCGAGCAGCGCAAGGTGGAAATCGGACCGCTGGTCGGCGCGCTGCGGGTCATCGACAAAGGGCTCACCGCTGAGGACCGCGTGGTGATCGGCGGCCTTCTGCGCGCCATTCCCGGCCAGAAGGTCGATCCGCAAAATCCGTCCGACAAGACCGCGGCCCGCTAGGCAGGCCGCGCCATGATCGCCAAATTCTTCATCGAGCGGCCGGTTCTCGCCAACGTCATCGCCATCCTGATGGTGGTGGTGGGGCTGGTGGCGCTGTTGAGTCTACCGGTCGCCCAGTATCCCGAAATCACGCCGCCGACCGTGCAGGTCACTACGCGTTATCCGGGTGCGAGCGCGCGCACCGTCATCGACACCGTCGCGCTGCCGATCGAGCAGCAGGTGAACGGAGTCGAGGGCATGATCTACATGCAATCGTATTCCGGCGCCGACGGCAGCTACTCGCTGACGGTGACGTTCAAGATCGGCACCGACCTCAACTTCGCGCAGGTGCTGGTGCAGAACCGTGTCTCAGCCGCGCTGTCGCAGTTGCCGCAGTCAGTGCAGGTGCAGGGCGTCAACGTGCAGAAGAAGTCGACGGCGATCCTTCTGATCGTCGCGCTCAATTCTCTCGACGGCAGATATGACAGCCTCTACCTCTCGAACTACGCCACCATCAGGATCAAGGACGAGCTTGCCCGGCTGCCCGGCGTCGGCAACGTCACCGTGTTCGGCGCGGGCCAGTATGCCATGCGGGTCTGGCTCGATCCTGAAAAGCTTCAGGTGCGCGGTCTGACCCCGCGCGACGTCATCAATGCTCTCCAGAAGCAGAGCTTGCAGGTCACGGCCGGGCAGATCGGCGCGCCGCCGGCGCCGCAGGGCCAGTCGTTCCAGTATACGTTGAATGTCCTGGGACGCCTCGACGATGCCGAGGAATTTGCCAAGGTCATCGTCAAGACCGGCGCCGCCGGCGAGATCACCCGCGTCAGCGACGTCGGACGCGTCGAGCTGGGCGCACAAACCTACAGCCAGAGTTTTGCGCTGGACGGTCGTCCCTCCGCCGGCATGGCTGTCTTCCAGTCGCCGGGCGCGAACGCGATCGAGGTCGGCAACGAAGTCGGCCGCCGGATGCGAGAGCTGTCGCGCGAGTTCCCGCAGGGACTTACCTACAGCATCCCGTTCGACACCACGAAATTCGTCCGTGCGTCGATCAACGAGGTCTACAAGACGCTGTTCGAAGCCGGCATCCTGGTGTTGATCGTCATCCTGTTCTTCCTGCAGGACTGGCGTGCGACCCTGGTGCCTGCGACCACGGTGCCGGTCACGATCATCGGCGCGTTCGCCGCCATGTCGGCGCTCGGCTTCACGGTCAATCTCTCGACCCTGTTCGCCATCGTGCTGGCGATCGGCATTGTGGTCGACGATGCCATCGTCGTGGTCGAAGGCGCCGCCCATAACATCGAACAGGGGATGTCGGGTCATGACGCTGCGATCCGCGCGATGGATCAGCTGTTCGGCCCCATCATCGGCATCACCCTGGTGCTGATGGCGGTATTCATTCCGGCGGCCTTCCTGCCGGGCCTGACCGGCCGGATGTACGCGCAGTTTGCACTGGTGATCGCGGCAACCGCATTGCTCAGCGCGATCAATGCGGCCACCCTCAAGCCGACCCAGTGTGCGCTCTGGCTGCGGCCGTCGGTGCCGCCGGAGAAGCGCAACATTGTCTATCGCGCCTTCAATCGGATCTACGACCGCGGCGAGCGCGGCTATGCGCGGCTCGTGACCCGCATTGTTGCGCGCAGCGGCGCCTGGGCAATGTCGACCATCGTCTTCATCGCCTTCATCGGCTTCATGTTCACGCGCATTCCGACCGGCTTCCTGCCGGTCGAGGACCAGGGCTACCTGATCGCGAACGTGCAGCTGCCCGACGGCGCCTCGCTCGAACGCACGACCAGGGTGCTCGACCGCGTGTCCGAGATCGCGCGCAAGACCCCGGGGGTCGACCAGGTCGTCACCATCGGCGGCATCTCGGTGCTCGATGGCAGCTCGACGCTGTCCTCGTCCGGCGTGGCCTACATCATCCTGAAGGACTGGAGCCAGCGCGGCCGCGGCCAGGACCTGCTTTCGCTGTTCACCGGGCTCAACCGCGTGCTCGATGTGATGGATGAAGCGCGCGTCATGGTGTTGCCGCCGCCGCCGATCCAGGGCGTCGGCAATGCCGCCGGCGCCACCATGCAGATCGAACTGCGCGACGGCAGCTTCGATCTCGTGAAGCTGCAAAACGTCGTCGAGGCAATGGTGGCGAATGCGCAGACGCAGTCCGCCATCCAACGCGTGATTGCCCCCTACCGCGCCACGATTCCGCAGTACACGATCGAGGTCGACCGCGTGAAGACGCAGACGCTCCAGGTGTCGCTCGACCAGGTGTTCGACGCGCTCGCCGGCTATCTGGGCTCTGCCTATGTCGATCAGTTCAACAAGTTCGGCCGCACCTTCCAGATCTATGTGCAGGCGGATTCGAAGTTCCGCCTTCGCATCGAGGACATCAACCAGCTGACAGTGCGCAACGCCGGCAACGAGATGATACCGCTCGGCACGCTCTTGTCGGTCAAGCCCGTGGTAGGGCCGGCGCTGGTCAGCCTGTACAACCTGTATCCCTCTGCGACGATCATCGCGCTGCCGGCGCGCGGCTTCTCGACCGGTCAGACGATGACTCTGATGGAGCAGATCGCGGCCAAGACGCTTCCGCCCGGTGCCGGCTATTCCTGGACCGCAATGTCCTATCAGGAGAAGCTCGTCGGCAATCAGCAGTTCCTGGTGTTCGGCCTGGCGCTGCTTCTGGTCTATCTCGTGCTCGCAGGTCAGTACGAGAGCTGGTACACGCCGGCGTCGGTGATCCTGTCGGTGCCGCTGGCGCTGGCTGGCCCGGTGGCCGTGCTTCAATTCCTGCCGCTCGGCAACAATCTCTATGTCCAGATCGGCCTGGTGCTGCTGATCGCGTTGTCGGCGAAGAACGCGATTCTGATCGTCGAGGTCGCGCGCGAATTGCGCCAGCACGGGCGCGACATTGCTAACGCCGCGATCGAGGCGGCGCGCGCCCGCTTCCGGCCGATTCTGATGACGTCGTTCGCCTTCATCCTCGGTGTTGCTCCTTTGGTGGTCGCGAGCGGCGCCGGCGCCAGCGCCCGCATCTCCATCGGCATCACCGTGTTCTCCGGGATGATCGCGTCCACCTGCCTTGCGGTCTTGCTCGTGCCGGCATTCTTCGTCATCGTGCAGCGCTTCGAGGAATGGATGGCGTCCCGCAAGGGGGCCGCGCCTGCGGCGACGCCGGCGGAATAGGGCAGGGCTTTCACATGGAACTTGGACTTGCGGGCAAGGTCGCGCTGGTGACCGGGTCGAGCCGCGGCATCGGGCGCGGCATCGCGGTAACATTGGCAGGGGAAGGTTGCGACATCGTCCTCACGGGCACCGACGAGGCGATGCTCAAGTCGGCAAAGGCGGAGATCGAGGCGTTGGGTCGCAAGGCCACGAGTCTGGCGATCGATCTGCGCAAACCGGACGCGCCCACAGCCCTGATCGAGCGGGTGAACAAGTCCTTTGGACGCCTCGATATCCTGGTCAACAATGCCGGCACCACCAAGCGAGGGGATTTCTTCCAGTTGACCGACGCCGACTGGGCGGACGGCTATGCGCTGAAATTCTTCGCCCATGTGCGATTGTCGCGCGTGGCCTGGCCGCTGCTGAAGGCGAGCGGCGGCTCGCTGGTGAGCATCGGCGGGACCAGCGGGCTGGTGCCGACCGCGAGCTTCACCATCGGCTCGTCGGTGAACGCGGCGGTGGCGGCCTTCACCAAGGCGCTTGCCGACCTCGGCAAGACCGACGGCGTGCAAGTCAACTGCATCCACCCGAGCTATGTCGACACCGAGCGTTTCGCGCGCCGCGTCAAGGCCGACATGGAGCGCACCGGCAAGAGCGAGGCCGAGATCCGCGAGTGGCACCGCAAAGACATCGGCATCATCCGGCTCGGAACCACCGACGACGTGGCCGGCCTGATTGCGTTCATGGTGTCGCCGCGCGGGCGCTGGCTGCACGGAACCACGATTTCGCTCGACGGGGGCGAGGTGCGGACGCTGTGAATCAGGCCATTGGCAAAATTTGCCATCGCTGCTAGTGTCCCGGCCTGAAATTGACGAGGCCCCGATGCCCACGCGCAACATCAACCTTACCCCCGAACAGGACGCCTTTATCGAGAAGGCGATCAAATCGGGAGAGTATCAGAATGCTAGCGAAGCCATCCGTGATGCCTTGCGGGCGCTGCAGCAGCGTCGGCAGGAGGACGCGCTGAAGCTCAAAGCGCTTCGGATGCAGATCAAGGCGGGGGTCGAAGCGCTCGAACGCGGCGAGTATACCGAGGTCGCGGATGCCGATCTCAACCGCTATCTGGAAGGACTGATGGCCGCGCCGCGCAAGCGTGCAAGTTGAAACAATGGCGCGCTTTCGCCTCTCACAGTTGGCGGAGGCCGATATTGCTCAAATCCTGGCCACCAGCGCGGAACGGTGGGGTAGATACACGCAGCGTCGCTATGCACGGCTGCTTGCCGCCGCGATGCGCAAGGTTGCAGCGGAACCGCAGGATCCGACCACCCGCCCGCGCGACGATCTTCTTCGAGGCATCCGCAGCTTTCATGTTCGTCATGTGCGTCGAGATGTCGAAACTGCGGTAAGATCGCCTGTGCATGTTCTTTATTATCGCGTGGACGCGTCGGGCGTGATCGAGATCGTCCGTGTGCTGCACGAACGCATGGAGCCAAGTCGCCATCTTGGCGCGACCTCCGACGGCTGAGAGATTACCTCATCACGCTTGTTCCGAAGTCATCGATCGGCTCTCTCGACGCTATCCGCATATTGTGATTCATCATGCAGTCACGCCACCGGACATGCCGCTCGGCGAATTGAACGAACGTCATGTCGACGTTGTCATTGCACAGAAATGGGGCCTTCCGACGGTCCCCGTCGAGAAATTCCACTTCGAGATTCTTTACGACGACAGCAACGTCGTAGTGGCGAGTGCGCAAAGTCCGTGGGCTCGCCGCCGCCGAGTTGCTCTCGCTGATCTGGTAACGAACCGTGGTTGCTGCCGCCGCCGGAACGCGCGTTTGGACCGGTTTATTTGGACGCCTTTCGAGCCAGCGGGCTCGCCCATCCTTCCGCCGGGCTCTACACCATTTCGGCCCAGGTGCGGATGAAGCTCCTGGCGACTGGTCGATTTCTGACGATTGTCCCAGCGTCCGTTCTGCAGTTTTCCACTGAGCGCACGGGGCTGAAGGTGTTGCCCGTCGAGATGCGATTGCCGTCCCTGCCGGCCGGCGCGGTCACCCGAAAGACTTTCACTCTGAGCCCTGCGGCCGAGCGCTTCATCGAATGCGCCCGCAAAATTAGGAACGAGTTGGCGAAGCGGAGATAATGGAGGCCATTCCTGCTCCTGACCCAATCACTCCTTGCCGCTGCAGCGGACGATTCCACGTTTGGACCCGAGGCTGACGCTCGTCGCGGCGACAGGGACGCGGTGTCCTTGCTATGCTCCACCCATGTCTATCCTCTTCACCCCTGCGCGCATCGGCGTTGTCGAGATTAAGAACCGCATTGTCATGCCGCCGATGACCACGCGGCTCGCGGACGAGGAGGGCTACGTCACCGACGACTCCATCGCCTACTACATGGCGCGGGTGCGTGGCGGCGTGGGGCTCATTACGGTCGAGATGGCGTCGCCGGAGCGGGCCGGGCGGCACCGGCGCCGCGAACTCGGCATCTACGACGACCGCTTCCTGCCGGGCCTGACGCGGCTCGTCGATGCGATCCATGCCGGCGGAGCGAAGGCGTCGATCCAGCTCGGCCACGGCGGCGGGCACACCCGGCGCGATATCTGCGGCGAAACCCCGGTCGCGCCGTCGGCGATCCCGCATCCGGTCTACGAGGTCACCAACGAGACCATCGTTCCGGAGGAAATGACGCGCGAGCGCATCGCCGAAGCGGTTGCGGCCTTCGCGCGCGCCGGTGCGCGCGCCAAGGCGGCCGGCTTCGACTGCGTCGAAATCCATGCTGCGCACGGCTATCTGATCTCGCAGTTCGTCACGCCGTTCGAGAACCGCCGCGATGACGACTACGGCGGCACGCTGGAGAACCGCGCGCGTTTCGGGCTCGAGGTGCTGCGCGCGGTGAAGGCCGCCGTCGGCGCCATGCCGGTGATCTACCGCGTGTCGGTGGACGATTATTTCCCGCAAGGCATCGGCCCGGAGGAGGGCACGCAGATCGCGGTCTGGGCGGCGGAGGCCGGCGCCGACGCGTTGCACATCGCCGCCGGCCATTATCGCTCGCTGCCTTCGGCCGAGCGCATGATCCCCCCGATGGTCTATCCCGATGCGACGTTCCTCCCCTATGCCGCCGAGGTGAAGACGCGCGTGAGCATTCCCGTCATCGCGGTGGGACGCCTGGGCGATCCGCACGATGCGACCAACGCTGTTGCGAGCGGCAGCGCCGATTTTGTCGCCCTCGGCCGCACGCTGATCGCCGATCCGGATTGGGTCGCAAAGCTACGGCGCGGCGAACCGGTGCGGCGTTGCCTCGCCTGCAACACCTGCGTTAACGAGATGCGCGGCGGCGCGCAATTGCGCTGCGTCGTCAATGGCGCGGCGGGGCAGGAGCGGCGCTTCGCGGCCGGGCGCGGGCCGGTCGGCGAGCGGATCGCGGTGATCGGCGCGGGTCCCGCGGGCCTGACCTACGCATCGCTGGTTGCCGGGCGCAACGCGGTCACCGTGTTCGAACGGGGGGAGCGCGCCGGCGGCGCATTCCGCTACGCCGGCAAGGCGCCGCTGTTCCAGGAGGTGGTTGCAAGGCAGAGTTCGTTCGACCGCTACGTGGACCAGCTTGCCGCCGCCTGCGCGGCCAAGGGCGTCGCCTTCCGATACGGAGTCGACGCTGCCGAGGTTCCTGCGCTGCTGGCCCCATTCGATCGCATCGTGATCGCCACCGGGGCCGCCTATCCCCCGGGGCTCGGCCCTGTCGTCGGTTTCCTGCTCGATCGGGGCGCCGGCCGGTGGCCGCTCCTACGGGGGTTCCTTTCGTCTGCGTCGGTGCGTGACTGGTTCTACCATCGTCTGCGCCGGCCGACCGGTTCGGCCATGCGGCGGCTGGCACGCCCGGGCCAGAAGCTCGACGTGATCGGCGACGCGGCGACCGCAGGCAAGAGCCGCCCGGCCATCCTGAGCGCGTTCGAAGCCGCCCTGAACCGACCCTGAGAAGGTGGTCTATGGTGAAGGAATCGCTAAGGAAACGACGGGCAATAAGTCACAATTTGGACGCAGGGAGCCGTATGCTAGCCGTTCTCGTCACGGTAGACCGGGCCCCATGATCCGCAGCAAGTTTCGGCTGACCGCCATGCCGGTGATCGCCGCCGTCATGGCTACGACCGTCTGCGCCGCGTTCGCGCAGGGGACTGAACGGCCGTTAGGATTCCTCAACGAGATGTTCGGCAACAGCGACCGCTTCTCGTCCCCTGGCCATCCGCAGGCTCCGTCGCAGCCGTCGGCACCGGTCCAGCCCCCGTCTGCGACACAACCGGAACGGGTCGCGCAGGTGCCCGGTGGCGAACTGACCATGCGTCTCGATCGGCTTGAAGCGCAAATCCGCCAGCTCACCGGTGCGATCGAGCAATTGCAGTATCGCAACCAGCAGCTCGAAGCTCAGCTGCGGCGCCTGCAAGGTACCGAAGGCCCGGCCCGACCGGCGGTCACGCCGTCCCCGGTGGCGCCTCCAGCCGCTGCACCGCCGCCCGCGCGGCGCGGCGACGTGTTCGACCCAGCGCAAAATCCCAATGCCCCGGGAGCGCCGCGGGTGCTGGGCACGATTCCCTCCGGAGGCGCGGCGCAGCCCGATCAGCAGTTCGAGCCCGACGACGCGGTCGGCGCCCCCGGCGGCCGCGCGGCCGGCGCTCCTCTTGACCTGTCCACCATGGCCGGCGCTGCGACAAACCCGCCGTCACCGCGTGGCGCGCCATCCAGCGAGCCGCTTCCGCCGCCGCCACCGCGCACCCTGAGCAGCACGGGCGCACAGGTGGCGACGCTGCCGCCGTCCGACAGCCCGAAGGATACCTTCGATCTCGGCTACGGCTACATCCTGCGCAAGGACTATGCGCTCGCCGAGGAGGCGTTCCGGAACTTCCTGCGCCGGTTTCCGGGCGACCGGCTCGTGCCTGACGCGCACTACTGGTTCGGCGAGAGCCTGTTCCAACGTCAGCGCTATCGCGATGCTGCCGAGGCGTTCCTGAACGTCTCGACCAAGTATGAGACCAATGCACGCGCGCCCGATGCACTGCTGCGCCTTGGACAATCGCTTGCCGCCATGGGCGAGCGCGAGGCGGCCTGTGCATCGCTTGCGGAAGTGCTGCGCAAATATCCGCGCGCTTCGGTGGCGGTCAGGCAAGGCGTGGACCGTGAGCAGAAGCGTGCCCGCTGCTGACGGCGCATCCCCGATCTCGGTCGCGGAAGCGAACGCGCTTTTCGATGGTCTCAGCTCCGTACCGGCATTGGTGCTGGCGGTTTCCGGCGGGCCGGATTCCACCGCGCTGATGATGCTGGCCGCGCGCTGGCGCGCGGCGTTGCGCCGCGGTCCCGAACTGCTCGCCGTCACCGTCGATCATGGATTGCGACGGGAATCCAGGCGTGAGGCCCGCGCGGTGAAGGAGCTCGCGGGCCGGCTTGGCGTGCGACACCGCACCTTGCGCTGGGCCGGGGAAAAACCCGCCTCCGGACTCCAGGAAGCGGCGCGCGCGGTACGCTACCGCCTGCTGGCAGCTGCTGCGCGCAAGGCGGGCGCCCTACATGTGCTGACCGGGCACACGCGCGACGACCAGGCCGAAACCGTGCTGATGCGGATGGCGCGCGGGAGCGGACTGTCCGGACTCGGCGGCATGCCGCGCGAAACGCTCATCGGGGATATCCGGCTTGTGCGCCCGCTGCTCGAATTCCCGAAGGCTCGGCTGATCGCCACCCTTGCAGGGGCGGGGCTGTCGTTTGCCGACGATCCATCGAACCGCGATCCGCGCTTCACCCGTGCCCGTCTGCGCGGGCTTCTTCCGGCACTGGCGGAGGAGGGGCTCGATGCCGGCCGCCTCGCCATGCTGGCGCGGCGGCTGCGCCGCGCGGACGAGACCATCGAGCTGGCGGTCGACCTTGCGGTTGAAGCCGTGTGCGAGCCATGGCCGCAAGCGGGGCCGATCGCCGCCTCGGCCGGGCGGTTCCTCGACCTGCCGGAGGAAGTGGCATTGCGATTGCTCGGTCGGGCTGTTGCCCACACAGGTGACGAGGGACCGGTGCAACTCGCCAAGCTGGAGGCGCTTCTCGAGGCACTTCGGGTTGCCATGATGCAGCCGGCGGCGCGGCTGCGGCGCACGCTCGCGGGTGCCCTGGTGTCGCTTGCGGGACCGCGGCTGACCATCGAACGGGCGCCGCCCCGGGCGGCGCGACAAAAGCGCTTAACCAAGCGGCCAATTGACCGCCGCAGGCTGCCTAAACGTCGGTAGAATGGGACAAATCGGGCCTGTTCCCTTGGCAGAGGGGCTGCCGAGACCTAAATTGGTGCCGGGACGGACGTGAATCGGCCACGACCGGCAGTCATAATGATCGTTGCCAGGTTCTGGGGCGCCGGCAATAAGGCCGGACACAAGGAACGCGCTGTATGAACGCCAATCTGCGGAATTTCGCCCTTTGGGTCATCATCGTGCTGTTGCTGCTGGCGCTTTTCACCCTGTTCCAGAACCCGGGGCAGCGCACTCAGTCCCAGGAGATATCGTTCTCGCAGCTGCTCAACGAAGTCGAGCAGGGGCGCGTGCGCGACGTTCTGATCCAGGGCCCTGAGATCCACGGCACCTTCACCGACGGCCGCGGCTTCCAGACCTATGCACCGAACGACCCGACGCTGGTTCAGCGCCTCTACGGCAAGGGCGTGGCGATCACCGCCCGCGCTCAGCAGAGCGACCTGCCATGGTTCGTGCAGCTCCTGCTCTCCTGGTTCCCGTTCATCGCGTTGATCGCGGTATGGATTTTCCTGTCCCGCCAGATGCAGGGAGCGGGCGGCAAGGCGCTCGGCTTCGGCAAGAGCCGCGCCAAGCTGCTCACCGAAGCGCACGGCCGCGTCACCTTCGAGGACGTGGCCGGCGTCGACGAGGCCAAGCAGGACCTCCAGGAGATCGTCGAATTCCTGCGCGATCCCGGCAAATTCCAGCGGCTCGGCGGCAAGATTCCGCGCGGTGTGCTCCTGGTCGGGCCGCCCGGCACCGGTAAGACGCTGATCGCGCGCGCGGTGGCGGGCGAAGCCAACGTTCCGTTCTTCACCATCTCGGGCTCCGACTTCGTCGAAATGTTCGTCGGCGTCGGCGCCTCGCGCGTGCGCGACATGTTCGAGCAGGCCAAGAAGAACGCGCCCTGCATCATCTTCATCGACGAGATCGACGCGGTCGGCCGCCATCGCGGCGCCGGCCTTGGCGGCGGCAACGACGAGCGCGAGCAGACGCTCAACCAGTTGCTGGTCGAGATGGACGGCTTCGAGGCCAACGAAGGCATCATCCTGATCGCCGCCACCAACCGGCCCGACGTGCTCGATCCCGCGCTCCTGCGCCCCGGCCGCTTCGACCGCCAGGTGGTGGTGCCCAACCCGGACGTGATGGGACGCGAGCAGATCCTGAAGGTCCACGTGCGCAAGGTGCCGCTGGCGCCCGACGTGAACCTCAAGACCATCGCGCGCGGCACGCCGGGTTTCTCCGGTGCCGACCTCGCCAACCTCGTTAACGAAGCGGCGCTGATGGCGGCGCGCCGCAACAAGCGCATGGTGACGCAGTCGGAGTTCGAGGATTCCAAGGACAAGGTCATGATGGGTGCCGAGCGCAAGTCGCTGGTCATGACCGAGGAGGAGAAGATGCTGACCGCCTACCACGAGGGCGGCCATGCCATCGTTGCGCTCAACGTCAAGGCCACCGATCCGGTACACAAGGCGACCATCATCCCGCGCGGCCGCGCACTTGGCATGGTCATGCAGCTGCCCGAGCGCGACAAGCTCTCGATGAGCCGCGAGCAGATGACCTCGCGGCTGGCGATCATGATGGGCGGGCGTGTGGCCGAGGAACTCGTGTTCGGCAAGGACAAGGTGACCTCCGGCGCCGCCTCCGACATCGAGCAGGCGACCAAGCTTGCGCGCATGATGGTGACGCGCTGGGGCCTGTCCGACGAGCTCGGCACCGTCGCCTATGGGGAGAACCAGGACGAGGTGTTCCTCGGCTATCAGGTGGCGCGCCAGCAGAACATCTCCGAGGAGACGAGCCGCAAGATCGACGCCGAGATCCGTAAGCTGGTCGAGAGCGGCTATTCGGACGCGCAACGCATCCTCCAGGAGAAGCGCGCCGACCTCGAAACGCTCGCCAAGGGGCTCCTGGAGTTCGAGACGCTCACTGGCGACGAGATCAAGGACCTGCTGGCAGGCAAGCGGCCGGTGCGCGAGTCCGTGATCGAGCCGGCCACGCCGCGCGGCTCGGCGGTACCGCCCGCCGGCAAGCCGCGGCCGCGGCCGGATGCGCCCACCGGCGGGCTCGAGCCGCAGCCGCAGGCCTAAGAACCGTTCCCCCACTCAGGCAGGCAGCGGCCATCGCAACGCGGTGGCCGCTTTTCGGCCGTCGCGCGCCCTGGCGGGTGGGGCTGACATAGGTCAAAGCGTCCGCCGCGTTTCGGCGACATTGGTGGTGCCAAGAACAAACGAGGAGCGATCATGGCTACCCCCGCCGCACTCGCCCGTCGGCTCGATTATCGGGGTCCGGCCCTGTTTTCATATGGCTTCCGGCCGTTCTTCCTGGCCGGTTCCGCATGGGCCGCGCTCGCGGTCCTGCTGTGGCTGCCGCAATTCTTCGGCGAGATCGTGCTGCCGACCGCTTTGACGCCGATGGACTGGCACGTCCACGAGATGATCTTCGGCTATGTCGCGGCGGTGGTGGCAGGCTTTCTATTGACCGCGATACCGAACTGGACGGGGCGGCTGCCGGTCTGCGGCGCTCCGCTGGCATCGTTGGTTGTGCTTTGGCTCGCCGGCCGTGTCGCGATCCTGGTGTCGCAGACCATCGGCGCAGCCGCGGCCGCGGCAATCGACCTCTCCTTCCTGGCTGTTCTCGCGCTTGTGGCACTACGCGAAATCGTCGCGGGATCGAACTGGCGCAATTTGCGGGTGCTGGGCGTCCTCGGAATTCTGCTGCTCGGCAATGTCGTCTTCCACATCGAGGTACTGTCGTCTGGCGTTGCGGAGTATGGCCCGCGCATCGGTCTCGCAGCCGTGATCGCCTTGATCATGGTGATCGGCGGGCGCATCGTGCCGAGCTTCACGCACAACTGGCTGGTTCGCAGCAATCCGGGCCGCCTTCCGGTTCAGTTTTCGCGCTTCGATGCATTCAGCCTTGTGTCGGCGGCCTTGGCCTTGCTGGCATGGGTGGCGGCGCCGCATCATCGCGCGACGGGACTTTTGCTGATGCTGGCCGGCGCGATCCATGTCCTGCGGCTCGCGCGATGGGCTGGCGACCGCACCGTTGCGGATCGGCTGGTGCTGGTATTGCACGTTGCCTATGCCTTTATCCCGATCGGGTTCGCGCTCACCGGCGCCGCCGTTTTGTGGCCGGCGGCTGTGCCTGCCAGCGCTGGCATTCACGCCTGGGCGACCGGCGCCATCGGCCTGATGACGCTCGCGGTCATGACCCGCGCGAGTCTCGGCCATACCGGGCAGCCGCTCCAGGCGTCGACGGCGACCCAGGCGATCTACCTGCTCATCTTGATTGCGGCGTTCGCGCGGATCGCGGCTGCCTTTACGGCCACGGTTCCGCTGCTCCATATTGCCGGCATCGCCTGGCTTGCTGCATTTGGCGGCTTTGTCGTTGTATTCGGCCCACGGCTGGCGCTTCGTCCTCCCGCGTGGGCCGGCCGCCGGTAGCCGTGCTGCCGGCCATGCGCGCCGGCGGATGGTGCGACGATGCCGCTGCAAAACCGCGTTGATCCGTTCGGCGAACTGTTCGCCACTCCGGCGCGCGGCCTGCTTCTCGGCAACCGTGGCGGACGCTTTCACACCGACGACAAGACGCTCACGCGGCGGTGCTGGGTGTCACGGACATGGATCTGCTGTTTGCTGAGCTTCAAGGGCCGTCATCGCGATGTGTGGGGCCGCTCCTATACCGAGCTGTTCTTCCTTGACGAGGTCACGGCGCTGGCCGCCGGTCATCGGCCGTGCTTCGAATGCCGGCGCAGGGATGCCGCGGCGTTTGCCGAGTCCTGGCGGCGGGCGTCCGGGCTGCGTGCGTCGCCACGGGCCGCCGACATGGACGATGTGCTTCACCGCGAACGGCTCGACGGTCGTGGCAAGCGCCGGCACAGATTTCCGATCGACGAGCTGCCGGACGGGGTCTGCATCGCGTTGCAGGACGGGGCATACGCGGTGCGTGGAGGAGCGCTGCTGCAATGGACGCCCGCAGGCTATGCGGCCCGCAAGCGCCGTCCGCGCGGACGCATCGTCGATGCCCTTACGCCGCCGTCGATCGTGGCGGTCCTGGCGGCCGGCTATCGGCCGCAATGGCACCCGGGCGCCGTTCGGGCCTGAAACCTGTCCCCTGATCGCCGCCCGCCTCGATCCCACCGTGGGATTTCGCTGCCGCGATTCCCGGTGATTGCAGAGGGGTTCCAGATGCTGGCGGCGATAATCTTCAATCGCAGATCGCTGCCGCGGTGTTGCAGTTGACACCGCCCTTGCGGCGGCATTCGAACCAGGCCGACTTGGCCGCGGTATCCCGGGTGGTGCCCTTGGCGACGGCCCAGGCGGAGGTGCCGGTCGAGATCGATTCCACCACCGCGGCGCAGCTTCGCTTGCCCGATGCCACGATGCGGCAGCCGCGACCGCACCTGTCGAGCGCGACGCGCTTGGCAGTCTCCAGGTCGAAGCTGCCGTTATAGGCGGCGGCCTTGCCGTTCGATGGGTTGAAGGCGATGGCGTAGGCGGCGATCGCCGGCGCGTTCGCGAGCGCCGCGAGTGTCACGATGCAGGCGAGCAGGGCAAGGGGCGCGCGCATCGGGAATCCTCATCGCCGGCACTGGCTGATCGGCATCCGGGTCAGGCGGAACAGGCGGTCATCGCTGCGGGTGAACGGCCGCACCGGAAACTGCTGTCCGGTGGCTGCCACTCCGCTCGTTGCACGCGCTCGGGGTCTCGCGTTCGACGCGGCGCTGGCACTCCCAGCTTGCCTCGCGCGGCGTGCAGGCATAGCGCGCGGTGGCGGTTTGCGGTCCGGACCGCAGCGTCACCGAGACATCGAGCTTCACGTTGAACCACCATTGGGTATCGACGCCCGGCTCTTCATCCTTTTCCCGGGCGTTCCGCATGAGGAATTTCTCCATGAGCCGGCCACACTCGTGATGGATGATGCGTTCGGGATGGATGAACCCTGACGGGGTGCTGGACCGACAAATATCATAGCTTGCGGGGGGCCGTTGGCATTTGCGAACGCCAGACATCGGCATGCCCCGCCTTGGCTGTGGTCGGGGAGACATGCGAATGCGGGACTATCTGACGGTTTTCTGCGGGCTCTTCTTGAAATCAGCGCGATTCGGGGCGTTGGCCATCGTCGCCGCGGGGCTCCTCGCGGGCCCCGCGCTGGCGCAGACCGGGGCCTCCAAGCCCAAGCCCAAGGTGGAAGCCAAGGTCAAGAAGGCCAAGCAGGCGAAGACCGCCAAGAAATCGCTGCCCAATGCGGTGCGAGTCTCCAACTCGCCCCATCCGACCTATGACGAATCGACGATCCGGCGCATCTCGGCGGCCATGCTCAGCTACTCCACCCTGGAGGTGCGGGGCGGCTGGCCGACTTTGCCGGCCGAGGTGACTAGGCTCGCGCCCGGCGCCTCCGGTCCCGAGGTCGCGCGTCTGCGCCAGCGGCTTGCGATCACCGACGACCTGGCCCCCGAACATGAATCCGGCGACGTCTTCGACGCCAATCTCACGGCCGCGATCCGCCGCTTCCAGTCCCGCCATGGGCTCGAGGAGACCGGCACGGTCGGCAATCGCACACTGGCGGCGCTGAATGTGCCGGTGAGCCGGCGGCTGCGGCAGCTTGCGGCTTCGCTCGACCGCCTGTCGCAGATGGATTTCACGTTCGGCCAGCGCTACGTGGTGGTGAACATCCCCGCCGCGGCGGTTGAAGCCGTTGAGAATGGCAAGGTCGCCCGTCGCCATCAGGTGGTCGTCGGCCGCAAGGACCGGCCGTCGCCGACGCTCACGACGCATATCACGGCGGTCAATCTGAACCCGACCTGGACGGTGCCGCTCGGCATCCTCAAGAAGGACATCAGGACCCGGATGCGCCGCGATCCCAGCTACATCGGACGCATGCGCATGCGCGTGCTGGACGCGTCCGGCCGCGAGATCGATCCCCGCTCGGTCGATTGGCATTCCGATGGCGCGCCGAACTACACGGTCCGCCAGGACTCCGGGACGTTCAACGCCCTCGGCGCCGTGCGTTTCGACATGCCGAACCCGCATTCGGTGTTCATGCACGATACGAATCATCGCGAGCATTTCGGCACCGACTACCGGTTCCAGTCGTCGGGCTGCGCGCGCACCGAGAACCCGCGCGATTTCGCGGTCTGGCTGCTCCAGGAACAGGGCGGCGGCTGGACGCGCGCAAGGATCGACGCCGCGATCGCGACCGGCCAGCGCCAGGACATCCGCCTCCAGCGCAAGGTTCCGATCGCCTGGGTCTATCTCACCGGCTGGGTGAGCCGGGACGGGATCGTTCAGTTCCGCGAGGACATCTACGGCCATGACACCGCGCCCGCGCGGATGCTGGTCGCCTCGGCGCGGCCGGCGGTCGCCGCCGATGCCAGGGCGTCGGGTTTCGTGCTGCAATCGGCCGACCCCGCGCCGATCGAAGTGAAGCAGGTGTCATATCTCGACAGCCAGTAGGACGAAGGCACTCAGGGAGGAAGCAATGGTTCCCCGATATGGCGCGGCGATCGCTGCGGTCGCCGCCATGCTCATCTCGGCTCCGGTGTCCGCAAACGACTCGTCGGCCGAGCTCGCCACCGGCGGGCTCATCTTCGTGCGCAACGACAATGTGGAAATGCGCTCGGAGGAGCTGACCATATCGGCCGAGCAGGTCACGGTCCGCTACCGCTTCTTCAACAAGTCCGATCGCGACGTGACGGTTCTGGTGGCATTCCCGATGCCTCAGATCACGGTCGCCCACATGGACGAGAACATCTCCATTCCCACCGGCGATCCGGTCAACTTCCTGGACTTTGCCACCACCGTGAACGGCCGGCCGGTGAAGACGGAGGTCGAGCAGCGTGTCTTTGCCCTCGGGATCGACCGCACGCAGCTCCTGCGGTCGCTGAGCGTGCCGCTGGCGCCGCACCTGCGCGGCACCAACGAGGCGCTCGACCGCCTGCCCAGAGACCGCTGGGATGAGCTGATCCGCCTCGGCCTGGCCGAGATCGAGGAGTACGACGTCGGCAAGGGCATGGAGCGGCATCTGGCGGCACGCTGGTCGTTGCAGACCACGTACTACTGGCAGCAGACATTCCCCGCCAAGGCGGAATTGGCGATCGAGCACCGCTACAAACCGAGCGCCGGCGCGTCGGTGCAGACCATGCTGGGCGATCCGTCGGTCGTGAAGGAGGACTGGTTCGACGGCTACCGCCGCAAATACTGCATGGACAGGACCTTCCTCGATGCCGTTGCGCGTGCGCGCAAGGCGGCAAGGACCGAAACCGGCGCTCCGTTCAGCGAGCAGCGCATCGAGTACATCCTGCGCACCGGCGCCAACTGGGCCGGTCCGATCCGGGATTTCCGCCTGATCGTCGACAAAGGCGATGTCGACAGCCTGGTGAGCTTCTGCGGCGAGGGGGTGAAGCGCATCAGCCCGACGCGCTTTGAAATGCGCGCGACCGACTTCGTGCCGCAGCGCGACCTGTCGATCCTGATCCTCAAGCGGCTGCCGCAGCAGTAGCAATCGGCTGCGGCAGGGCCGCGGCCCGCCGCTTTGGTTCACGCGAGCGCCGCCTGGGCGCGTTGCAGCGTTGCCTCCGGCGAGCCCGACGCATCGACGCGATGCCACGCGAGCGTGCCGAGATCATACGCCTCCTGCATGCGCGCGACTGCGGCGTCCGCATCGGAGGCATCGCGTTCGCGGGCGGACGCACGCCGCACCCGGGTGTCGAGGTCAGCTTCCAGGAACAGACCCTTGAATGGCACGTCGAGGGCGTGTGCCGCCGCTTCGACCTGCCGGCGCTCGTCCGGGCGCGCGAAAACCGCGTCGATGATGGCCGAATGACCGGCGGCGACTGCGCGGCGGGCCTTGCCGATAATCGCGTCGTAGACCCGCGCGGTGATTTCAGGTGCATAGGCCTCCGGCCCCAGCCGTTCGAATTCACCCTTGCCCGCCAAGACTTTGCGCTCGACATCGGAGCGCAGCACAACCGCGCCGGGGGGCGGAGCGAGGGTCGGCGCGAGCGCGCGGGCCAGCACCGACTTGCCGGTCCCGGAGAGCCCTCCGACGACGACCAGCGTCGGCGGCGCCGGCGCGATGAACCGCCGCGCCCAGTCGAAATAGGTGCGCGCGGTGCGCGCGATCTCCGGGTGTTCGTCGGGCTTTGCCCGCTCGATGCGCGCCGCCGTCACCTTGGCGCGGATCGCCGCCCGCATCGACAAAAAGAACGGCAACGCAGCCAGCGCGTCGAGATGCTCGCCTCGTTTTGCCTCCACAAGGTAGCGGTTGAACACAATGTTGGCGGTGACTCCGAGAGCCCGCTCGACCAGATCCATCAGCAGGAAGGCGAGATCGTAGAGGACGTCGCCTGACGCGATGATATCGCTGAACTCGATGGCATCGAACAGCACCGGCTGTCCGTCCAGCAGCACGATGTTGCCGAGATGCAGGTCGCCATGGATGCGGCGGATGAAGCCCTGTTGCCCGCGATCGATCAGCAGCGGCCGGATGCGCGCGAATGCCGTTCGTCCGGCCGCCGCGAACGCGCGGTTTTCGTCGGCAGGAAACAGCGTCGGATGCCGGCCGAAGGCATCGACGTGTTCGTCGATGTAGCTTTCGAGCGCCGCGATCCAGCGCGCCGCATCCGCCGGCGCGGCGTCCGCGTGTGCGGCCGCCACCGTCCGTCCGAGCGCGTCGGCGATGTCCGGGCCGATGGTGCCGACGGCGGCGAGACGGTCGAGCGTGAGATTCTCGTCGAAGCGGCGCATCTCCACCGCCCATTCGACCGGCTCATCCCGTCCGTCCAACGTCAGCGTTCCGTCGGCCGCCTGCGTGATCGCGACCACGCGCCGGTAGATACCGGGTGCGGTGCGGCGATTGATCACCAATTCGGCTTCGCACGCGGCCTTGCGTTTCGCCAGCGTAGAGTAGTCGAGAAACGGAAAGCGCACCGCACGCTTGACCTTCAGCGCCCGCGCGCCGGCGAGGAAGACCGAGGCCGCATGCGTGTCGATCCGCTTCACCTCCGCGCCGCCGTGGGTGGCGGGGTCGGCGAGCAGGGCGAACACCGCCTCCTGCATGTCGGCAGTGTCATTCATCGGTACACCATTGACGGCCGTCCGGATCGCATCGAAGTTGTCCCGTCGCGCCCGACGAAATCATAGGAGGACAGCGTGCTTGTCGACCTTCGCACCTATCGCGTCAAACCCGGCTTTGCCCAGGCCCAGATGGACGTGTACGAGAAATATGGCTTTGCCACCCAGGTCAAATACTGCGGCGAACCCATTGCCTATCTCAGCGCAGAGAGCGGCGAGCTCAACACGCTGGTCCATCTCTGGGCCTTCAAGGACGCCGGCGATCGCGCCGAGCGCCGTGCCGCCATGTACAAGGAGCCGGACTGGCAGACCTATGTCAGGAAGAATGCCGAGAACGGCTATATCGTCGACCAGAAGACCAGCCTGATGGTGCCGGCGCGCTTCGCCCCCCTGAAGCGGTAGCGCGGGGACCACGGCAGCCGATGGTGTTGGTATAAGCAATCCGGGTTGCCGGGAATGGAGCAAGCGATGCGTGGCAAGGACGGCATGCGCACGGGCGGTGAGATTCTGGCCGATCAGCTTGTCGTGCACGGCGTGCGGCATGTGTTCTGCGTGCCCGGCGAAAGCTACATCGCGGCGCTCGACGGCATGTATGGCGGACCGATCGCGCTGACCGTCTGCCGGCAGGAGGGCGGGGCGTCGATGATGGCGGAGGCGGTTGGGAAGGCCACCGGCCGGCCGGGCATCTGCTTCGTCACCCGCGGTCCCGGCGCCACCAATGCCGCTTCGGGGCTGCACGTCGCGCGCCAGGACTCGACGCCCTTGATCCTGTTCGTGGGCCAGGTCGGGCGCGGCATGCGCGAACGCGAAGCATTCCAGGAACTCGACTACCGCGCGGTGTTCGGCTCGATCGCCAAGTGGGTCACCGAGATCGACGATCCCGCCCGCATCCCGGAACTCGTGTCGCGCGCCTTCTATACTGCCACCAATGGCCGCCCAGGACCGGTGGTGGTGGCACTCCCGGAGGACATGCTCAGCGAGCGGGTCGCGGTCGCGGACGCGCCCGCCTTCGAGCCGGTGGAGACGTCGCCCGGCGCCGCCGAGGTCGAGCGGACGTGCCGGATGCTGACGGCTGCCGAGCGCCCGATGGTGATTGTCGGCGGCAGCCGCTGGTCCGAGGCCGCCAGCGCTGCGCTGATGCGCTTTGCCGGGCGCTTCGACATTCCCGTGGCCACCTCATTCCGGCGCACGCATATCGTCGATGCGCTCCACCCGAGCTATGCGGGCGATCTCGGCAGCGGCCCGAACCCCAAGCTGCTGGCGCGGGTCAAGGCATCGGACCTCATCCTGCTGATCGGGGGCCGGCTCGGCGAGTGGCCGACCCAGGGATACGATCTGCTCGACATTCCGGTGCCGAAGCAGACGCTCATCCATGTCCATCCGGGCGTCGAAGAACTGGGCCGCGTCTACCGGCCGCATCTTGCCATCCATGCCACGCCGACCGCCTTTGCCGGGGCGCTCGATCAGATTCCCGCACCGAACGACATCCGGTGGCGAGCCGAAACGAAAGCGGCGCACGCCGATTACCTCGCCTTCAGCGAAACGGCGACCGGCGTGCCGGGGCCGGTGAACATGGGCGAGATCGTAGTGGGGCTGCGCGATTTTCTGCCCGCCGATGCCGTGATCACGACCGGCGCCGGAAACTTCTCCATCTGGGTCCAGCGCTACTATCGCCATCGTAGATATGGAACGCAGTTCGCACCGGCGTCAGGTTCGATGGGCTACGGATTGCCTGCAGCGGTCGCGTTGAAGCGGCTGATGCCGGAGCGGACCGTGATCGCGTTCTGCGGCGACGGCGATTTCCTGATGACGGGACAGGAGTTCGCGACCGCCGTGCAGCACGATCTCCCGATCGTGGCGATCGTGGTGGACAACGGCATGTACGGCACCATCCGCATGCACCAGGAGCGTCACCACCCCGGCCACGTGATTGCGACCTCGCTGCGCAATCCGGACTTCGCCGCCTACGCCAGGGCATTCGGCGGCTTCGGCACGACCGTAGAAGCGACCGCCGACTTCGCGGCCGCGTTTGCGGCGGCCCGGCAGTCCGGCCAGCCGTCAATCATTCACGTCAAGGTCGATCCGGAGGCGATCACGCCGTCGACCACGCTCGGTGCCATCCGCAAGCAGGCGCAGACCGCGCAGGGCTAAGGTCCGCGGTCACAGGCGCTGCGCCAAAAGTGTTGGCCGTGCGCATCTTCATCAATGCGCCAACATGTGTTGCGCCGGCTGATGAATCGTGGCTCACTCCTTGCAATGCCATATCGTCGTACGGAAAACGTCCAGCGCAAGCTTGCTGCGCGCCACGAAGCCATCCTGACCGCGGCCCGCGCGATCGCTTCGGAGGCGGGCATCGCAGCGGTGCAGATCGCCCCGGTCGCCGAACGTGCCGGCATCGCCGCCGGCACCGTCTATCGCTACTTCCCTTCCAAGACCGAGCTGATCGCCGAACTGGTGGCGGCACTGGCGCGTGCCGAAATCGCTGCGCTCTCGCAGGCGGCGGATACGGCGCCCGGTCCGCTGTCGGCACTGGCTGCGGCGATCGCGACCTTCGGCGCGCGTTCGCTTGCGGATCGGCGGCTTGCCTTTGCGCTGATTGCGGAGCCGGTCGGCCGTGCGGCGGACGACGCGCGGGTGGCGTACCGCAGGGCGCTCGCCGGCGCGTTCGAGTCGCGCATTCGCACCGCGCTTGCGGGAGGGCACCTGCCGGATCAGGACGCGGCAACGACGGCGCCGGCGCTGGTTGGCGCCTTGATCGAAGGGCTGATCGGGCCGCTCGCTCCGCACGACGGCAACGACCCGGCGCAGGTGCGCGCGGCCGTGCAGGCGCTCACGCTGTTTGGGTTGCGGGCGCTTGGCGTGGTGGACGCGCGCGCCCGCGGCCTCGTGGTGCAGACCCGGATCGCGGGCACGTCCGCCCGTTAGGCGGCCGGTGCGCTATTGGTCGTCGGGAGCAGCCGCGTCCGTTTGATCGTGGGACGAGAGCATGCGCTGGAACTCGACCCCGACATGGGTCCCTTCACGCCACACCACGCGACAGATCCGGCGCGTGCGCCCGTCCGCGGACAGCAACAGGACGAACTCGTCGGGAATCTCCAGATGTCCGGCGATGGAAATCTTCGCGCCCGCCTTCGAGACGTCGGACAGCATGCATTTGTAGGGCGGCTGATCGGTGCCGAGCACGATCCATGCGGGGTAATGCAGGGGCTGCCGCCGATGCTTTCTCAGTTCGGCAGACTGCCGAAACGACCCCGTCACGACCATGAATGGCGCCCCCTGAACTACATTCCGCATCCGGTATTAAGCGGGCAACTCGTTAACGGGGAGTAACGAATGGCGGAATTTGCGGCACGGCGTACAGAACCATGCGCCTATTGCAGCGTGGCGCCGGCGATCCAATCGGTGACGGCCCGCAGCGCCTGCTCGCGGCTGTGGTCCTTGCGGTGCGCGTCATACACCGCAAGTTGCGCGTCAGCCGAGGTCCCGGCGGCCGCGATCGCCTGGCAGCGCCGGATCTCGTCGACGCAGCCGAGGGCCTCGGCGTCGGCGGCGACCTGCTCGATCACGCGATCGAGCGTCTGCGCGATCGTCACGGCACCGGCGTCGGTGACGAACGTGCCACGCACGCCATAGCGCTGCGCGCGCCACTTGTTTTCGACCACGATGGCGCGCGCGACCGAGTCGATATCGGCGTGGCGTCGCGGGTTGTACACGAGGTGCCGCACCAGGACGCGATAAAGCGCTGCCAGCGCGATCGTATCCTCGACCAGCGTGCATGAGTCCGGCGCGCGCAGTTCCAGCGTGGGATGCTTGAGCGAAGGCCGGATCGCCCACCACACAAAGCTTGAATCCGCCATCACGCCGGCTCGCACCAGCGCCGACACGTAGGCATCGAACTCGGCCTTGTTGCGAAACAATTCCGGCAGCCCGGTGCGAGGCAGTTCGTCATAGGCTGCGAGACGGTAGCCTTTGAGACCGGTGCGGCGCGACTGCCAGAATGGCGACGACGTGGACAGCGCCAGCAGCAGGGGGATGTAGGGCAGCATGCGGCACATGACGTCGATGCGGTCGATCGACTCCGGCAGTTCCACGTGCACATGCATGCCGCACAGGAGGTCGCGCTGGCCGATCATCTGGAGATCGTCATCACCGCATCGTAGCGCTGCTTGGGCGTCTGCTCGACATCGCGCCAGGCCGCGGTCGGGTGGGTGCCGACGGCGAGCGTCGCAAGCCCATGCCTGGCGGCAATGGCGGCGACCCGGTGGCGCAGGTCGCGCAGTTCGGCGCGCGCGCCCGCCACGTCCTGATGTGGCGACGTGATCAACTCCACTTGCGGCAGCAGGAATTCGCGCGAGACCCGGTCGCCCAGCGTCTCCTCGGCTTCATCGAAGAATGCTTCGCACGCCCCGTCGACGAGATTCTTCGTCCCGGCGTCGACCAGGAAGTGCTCTTCCTCGATGCCGAAGGTGAATGCGCCGGCCATTCATTGCCTCGGTTGGCGGTTCCACGATCCCAACTATCAACCGGAATCACAAGACAGCGGCTTGCGGGAGAGACGGGGCGCGATGCCGCGGGGAGCAACGCCCGCGGGCGAATCCGGTTCCCCGCGAAAAGTCGCGATAATGGCCGTGGTCGGGCGGCGCTCAGTGCGACATCAGCACCGGCACCGGCATCGATTTGAGGATGCTGCGCGTGACGCCGCCGAGGATGAATTCCCGCAGCCGCGAATGCCCGTATCCGCCCATGACGATGAAGTCGGCGCCGGAGTCCTTGGCATGCGCGAGGATCGCGCCCTGGACGTCGAAGTTGCCGGCCGCGATGCGCTTGATCTCCACGGTGATGCCGTGGCGCGCAAGATGGCGCTTCATATTGGTGCCGGTGATCTCGCCGCTCTTGTCGCGCTCGCCTGTCACCACCACGATCTCGATCGATTTGGCGCGTTCCAGCAGCGGCATGGCGTCGCCGATGGCGCGTGCGGCAGGCCGGCTGCCGTCCCAGCAGATCATCACCGTGTCGAGCGTGAGCGGCCGTTCCTGCGTCTGCGGTACGATCACGACCGGACGGCCGGACCCGAACAGGGCGCCTTCGATCAGGAGCTCTTCCGAGACGCCCTGCTCGCGCTGCGCCTGCCCGACCACGGCGATATCGAAACGCCGCGCGATCCGGCCAAACAGGTCGGACGCACCGGCGACGCTGGCATCGAGCAGCCGCGTTTCGGCCGAAACGCTCGCGTCTCGCGCGGCCGCTTCGAACTCCGCGACCGCGGCCTTGGCAGCCTTGGCGTTCTCTTCGCGCTGGACCTCGATCAGGTCGGTCGGAATGCCGCCCAGCAGGCTGCCGGGGATGACCGGCTCATAGACGAAGGCCACGCCCACGACATGGGCGCCATAGGCCTTCGCCATCGAGATCGCATAGCGGGCGGTGACGTCCGGCGCCTGCCCCGCGGAGAGATTGACGACCAAATCCTTGATCATCGCTGGCGACTCCTTGCCGGAGGGACAACGCCCGGCGGCGGAACCGGTTCACGCGCCGGCGTGGGAGGTGTCCGGACTACCGCTTGTCGCCCTTCTCATCGAACTGCTTGAGATAGGCCCACAGGTTGGCGATATCCGCCTCGTTGCGCACGCCGGCAAAGGCCATGCGCGTCCCCGGCATCTGCTGCATCGGATTTGTGATGTATTTCGCGAACGTGGCGTCGGTCCATTTGATGCCCGAGTTCTTGTTGGCATCGGAATAGTTGAAGCCCGGGATGGTGCCGGCCTGACGGCCGTCGAGCCCGTTGAGCGGCGGGCCGAGCTTGACCTTGGCGCCCGGGCCGGCGTCGTGACAGGGGAAGCACAAGCGCTTGAACACACCTGCACCGGCGGCAGCATCCTGCGCGAAGCTTGGTCCGGCGGATGCGACGACGAGCGCTGCCGCGATGACATAGACCTTCATTTGCTCTTCCTCCTGTTTCGCAGCCGCCGGGCGGCGTCCCTCACGCCATGATGCGATGGTCATTCCGAATGGCGTCAAGTCCGCCGGCTGTCAACGGCCCGTACGCCTGATTCTGTTCGGCCTTCCTGCCGGGGCGAATGACGCGATCTTGCCGGCCGGGTATAACACGCGCAGGAGCCGCCGATGGCGCTTGCAATGCCGGACCCGGACGCTGCCGTGCTCGCCCGCCGCAACCGCATCGTTGCAGCGCTGAGGGCAATCGTGCCGGGCGAGGGGGTGATCGCCGCCGAGCGGGCGATGCGCCCCTATGAGTCCGACGGGCTGACCGCCTATCGGATGCTGCCCATGGTGGTGGTGCTGCCGGAGACCACCGGGCAGGTGAGCAAGGTCCTTCGCTACTGCCACCGGCATGGCATCAAGGTCGTCCCGCGCGGTGCCGGCACCTCCTTGTCCGGTGGCGCACTGCCGCTGACCGACGGTGTCCTTCTGGGAATGGCGAAGTTCAACCGCATTCGCGCCATCGACTACGACAACCGAGTGGTGGTGGCGGAGCCGGGCGTGACCAACCTCGCGGTCAGCCAGGCGGTCGAGCACGCAGGGTTCTACTACGCACCCGATCCGTCCTCGCAGATCGCGTGCACGATCGGCGGCAACGTGGCGGAGAATTCCGGCGGAGTGCACTGCCTGAAATACGGCATGACGGCCAACAATGTGCTGGGCTGCGAGCTCGTGCTGATGACCGGCGAGGTCGTACGCATCGGCGGGCGGCATCTCGACGCCGGCGGCTACGATCTGCTCGGCGTCATCAACGGTTCCGAGGGTCTGCTCGGCGTCGTCACCGAGATCACCGTCCGCATACTGCGGAAGCCGGAGACGGCGCGCGCGGTGCTGATCGGTTTCCCGTCCTCGGAGGACGCCGGCGAATGCGTCTCGCGCATCATCGGTGCCGGCATCATCCCGGGCGGCATGGAAATGATGGACAAGCCCGCGATCCACGCCACCGAGGAATTCGTCCATGCCGGGTATCCGCTCGATGTCGAGGCGCTGTTGATCGTCGAGCTCGATGGCCCGCAGGCGGAAGTCGATCACCTGGTGGCCCGGGTTGAGGCGATCGCGCGCGAGTGCAAGGCTGTCACCTGCAAGGTCTCGGCCTCGGAGCAGGAGCGGCTATTGTTCTGGGCTGGCCGCAAGGCCGCATTCCCGGCGGTCGGGCGCATCTCGCCGGACTACTACTGTATGGACGGCACCATCCCGCGCGCGAAGCTGCCGCTGGTGCTCAGGCGCATCCGCGAACTGTCCGAGCACTACCGCCTGCGGGTCGCCAATGTGTTCCATGCCGGCGACGGAAATCTGCACCCGCTGATCCTCTACGACGCCAACCAACCCGGCGAACTCGCCCGTACGGAGGAATTCGGGGCGGAAATCCTGAAGCTCTGCGTGGAGGTCGGCGGCGTGCTCACCGGCGAGCACGGCGTCGGCGTCGAGAAGCGCGACCTGATGCCTGTGATGTTCTCGGAGGAGGATTTGAACCAGCAGCAGCGGCTCAAATGCGCCTTCGACGACAAGGGCCTGCTGAACCCCGGCAAGGTGTTCCCGAAACTGCACCGCTGCGCCGAACTCGGCCGCATGCACGTGCATGCCGGACGGGTGGCGTTCCCGGACATTCCGCGATTCTAGGGATTCTCGACCGGACTTTCGGTTGCTTCGCCGAGCCTGTATTCTGCAAGTACAGACACGATAGGTCCGCATGCCGCCCGCGGGACGTGCCGAAGTCCCGCCCGTGACCGATGCGCTGCGGGTTGCCGTCGGCAGGCCAACGCTTCGTAAGAAAATCGAGATCTGCTCCGCGGTGCACCGGGCTTCGCATTCTGCGTGGTTCGCCGGCCACCCGCTTGGCAACGACAGAGGGAGAAACACCGTGCAATCTTCGCGTCGTCAATTCCTGCTTGCGGCGAGCGCCGCCGCACTGCCCGTGCCCTGGCGCAACGCGTCGGCACAGGCCTATCCGTCCAGGCCGATCACGATGATGGTGCCGTTCCCGCCGGGCGGGCTTACCGATGTGGTCGGGCGGCTTATCGCCGAAGGCATGCGTCAGGCGCTCGGCCAGACCGTCGTCATCGACAATGTCGGCGGCGCTACCGGCAGCATCGGCACCGGCCGGGTCGCGCGCGCCGCGCCCGATGGCTACACCATCACCGTCGGCATCTGGAACACCCACGTCGCCAACGGCATGACCTATGCGTTGCAGTACGATATCGTCAGCGACTTTGAACCGGTCGTGCTGCTCGCGGACGCGCCGCTGCTGCTGCTGGCCAGGAAGGACGTGCCGGCCAGCAACCTCGGGGACTTGGTTGCCTGGCTCAAGGCCAACCCCGACAAGCCGTCGCTCGGCACGACCGGTGTCGGCGGTCCGAGCCACTTGCTCGGCGTGCTGATGCAGAGGGAAACCGGCACGCGCTTTACGCTCGTGCCCTATCGCGGGGTCAATCCGGCGGTGCAGGACGTCATCGCCGGGCAGATCGACATGACAATCTCCAACACGGCCACCGCGATGCCGCATGTACGGGCTGGCCGGGTCAAGGCGTTTGCCGTCACCGCCCGGGATCGCCTATCCATTGCGCCGGAAATCCCGTCAGCGGCGGAAGCGGGCTTCCCCTGGTTCCGGTTCTCGTTGTGGGCGGGGCTGTTCGCCCCGAAGGGCACACCGAAAGACATCGTCAGCAAGCTCAATTCCGCGGCCTTGCGCACGCTGGACGATCCACCCACACGCAAGAAATTCGTCGATCAAGGCTTTGTCATCCCAGCGCGCGAGCAACAGACTCCACAAGCGCTTGCCGCCTATCAGAAGGCCGAGATCGCGCGCTGGTGGCCGATCATCGAGGCGGCCGGCCTCAAGGCGAAAGGAGGCTGATCGGTGCCGACGCGACGGCGTTGCGGGCCCGCCGGGCTCCCGCCGGGTCGATGAGTATCCGGCGTCGCAGCCCGATGCTGTTACCCCCTGGATTCCCCGCTTGCGCCGGACTGAGCGGAGGTGGTTAACCCTGCACAGGTCCTGGGCGCGAAGGGTGCCGTCGTGGCGGGCAGAAGCAACCTCAAGATCCTCATCGCCGGCGGCGGTATCGGCGGCATCACCGCCTTGCTGGCGCTGCGGCAGCGCGGTATCGCGGCCGAACTGTTCGAGCAGGCGGGCGCCTTCACCCAGGTCGGCGCCGGCCTTCAGGTGAGCTGCAATGCCACCCGCATCCTGCGCAGGCTCGGCCTGGGCGAAGCCCTGGCGCGCGTCGTGTACTGCCCGGACGGCCGGGACTATCGCGCCTGGGATACCGGCGATCGGCTCTACTACACGCCGCTCGGCAAGCGGGCGGAGGCTCATTTCGGGGCGCCGTACTACACTGCGCATCGCGCCGACCTGCTGGATGTCCTGCTCGGGGGCCTGGGCAAGGACGGCTTCCGGCTCGGCGCGCGCGTCGAGCGCTTCGAGCAGGACGCCGACGGCGTCACCGTCTTCCTGTCGGACGGCTCGACCGCCACCGGCGACATCCTGATCGGCGCCGACGGCATCCACTCGACCGTGCGCGCGCAGATGTTCGGCCAGGAGCTGCCGCGCTACACCGGCAATGTGGCCTGGCGCGGACTGGTGCCGGCCGAGCGCGTCGCGCATCTCGATATCGCCGGAGTGACCGGCGTGTGGATGGGGCCGAACCGGAGCATCGTGCAGTACTACATCGCGGCTGGAAAGACCTTCAACTGGATCGGCATCAGCCGCTCCGCGCCGCCGGCGCGCGAGTCGTGGCTGGCCGAGGGGCGGATCGAGGACGCACTCGCCGAGTATTCCGGATGGCACGACACCATCCGCGCCATCATCGCGGCAACCCCCAAGGTGCTGCGGCAGGCGCTGTACGACCGCGAGCCGCTGCCGGACTGGCGGGTCGGGCGGGTGGTTCTGCTGGGCGATGCCGCCCATCCGATGATGCCGTTCTATGCGCAGGGCGCGGCGCAGAGCATCGAGGACGCCTATGTGCTCGCCGGCTGTCTCGCCGCCTGCGTCGACGATCCCGTCTCGGCGTTGCGGCGGTACGTGACGCTGCGCCAGCCGCGCACGGCCTGGATGCAGGGCCTCTCCCGTCACGAAGAGGAGCTGTACCAGATGAACGACGCTGCGGCGATCGCGGAGCGCAACGCGCGCATGCGGTCCAACCGGATTCCGGAATCTGCGGCCTTTCCTCCGGAGCAGGAGCGGCTCTACGGCTATGATGCCGAGGCGGTATTGCGCGCCGGTCTCGACAGCGCCGCGCGATGACCGACAAGCTCAACCCGCGCGACGGCAAGGACGTCGCAGCCGCCGTGCAGTGGGCGCTGGCGGACGGCAGGTCGCTCGAACTCGTCGGGCACGGCTCCAAGCGCGCCATCGGCCGTCCGGCACAGACCGACTTGACGCTCGATTTGTCGGGGCTGTCCGGCGTCACGCTGTACGAGCCGGAGGAACTCGTGCTCACCGCGCAGGCCGGCACGCCGATCGCCGAGATCGAGGCGCTGGTCGCGTCCAGGAACCAGCAGCTCGCCTTCGAACCGATGGACTACGCCCCGATTCTTGGCGGTCCGGCGGGGCAGGGCACCATCGGCGGGGTGCTGGCGGCGAACCTCTCCGGTCCGCGCCGGATCAAGGCCGGCGCTGCGCGCGACCATTTCCTTGGGCTTGCAGCGGTGTCGGGGCGGGGCGAGGCGTTCAAGTCCGGCGGCCGCGTAGTCAAGAACGTCACCGGCTACGATCTTTGCAAGCTGATGGCGGGGTCCTGGGGCACGCTCGCGGTCATGACCGAGGTCACCATCAAGACGTTGCCGCGGCCGGAAACTGAAGCGACGGTGGCCGTTGTCGGCCTCGACGATGCCGCGGCCGTGGCCGCGATGACCGCGGCCATGAACGCGCCCTGCGACGTGTCCGGGGCGGCGCACCTGCCGGAAGCGGTGGCGGGCCGCATCCCGATCGCGGTGGCGGCGAGCGCCGGACGGGCGCTGACGCTGCTGCGGCTCGAAGGCGTCGCGCCCTCGGTCGTCCACCGGCAGGCCGCGCTGGCGCAGCTGCTCGGCCGCTTCGGCCGCACCGCCGCCATTGCCGCGCCGGCGTCGCAACCGCTGTGGCGGGCGATCCGCGACGTGACGCCGTTCGCCGCCAGCCGGACCGACGCCGACGATCCGGTGTGGCGGGTGTCGACGCCGCCGGCCGCGGGCGCCCAGCTCGCCCGCACCATCGCTGCCCTGGCCGACGCGGAATTCCTGTACGACTGGGCGGGCGGGCTGGTCTGGGTGCTGATCCGCAACGCCGGCCACGACGCCGGCGCCGGACTGGTGCGGCGCGCGGTGGCGGCCTGCGGCGGCCATGCCACGCTGGTGCGGGCGCCGGCCGCGCTGCGCGCCACGGTCGCCGCGTTCGAGCCCCCGGATGCGGCGCTCGCGGCATTGACGAAGCGGGTGAAGGAGAGTTTCGATCCCCGGGGCGTGTTCAATCCCGGCAGGCTCTGGGCGGGCGTGTAGCCGGGCGGGCGTATCGATCGATGCAGACGTCATTCAGCCTGGCACAGCTGGCCGACCCGAACATTTCGGAAGCCGAGAAGATACTGCGCACCTGCGTGCATTGCGGTTTCTGCACCGCGACCTGCCCGACCTATGTGCTGCTCGGCGACGAGCGCGATTCGCCGCGCGGGCGCATCTACCTGATCAAGGAGATGCTGGAGCACGACGCGCCCGCCACCGCCGACGTGGTGCGGCACATCGACCGCTGCCTGTCCTGCCTTGCCTGCATGACCACCTGTCCGTCCGGGGTCCACTACATGCACCTCGTCGACCACGCCCGCGTGCATGTCGAGCGCAGCTACCGGCGACCGCCGGTCGACCGCCTGCTGCGGCGCCTGCTCGCCTGGGTGCTGCCCGACAACCGGCGGTTCCGCACCGCCCTGCGGCTGGCGCGGCTCGGCAAGCCGCTCGCCCGGCTGTTCGATCTCGTCCGCCTGAAGCCGGTCGCCGCCATGCTGCGGCTCGCGCCGGCGCGGCTGCCGCCGCCGGGCGACACCGCCGCCCGGGTCTATCCGGCCGAGGGCCCGCGCCGCGGCCGCGTCGCGCTGATGGCCGGCTGCGTCACGCCGGTGATCCGGCCGCAGATCAACGCCGCCGCGATCCGCCTGTTGACCCGGCACGGCATCGAGGTGGTGCTGCCCGCGGGGCAGGCCTGCTGCGGCTCCATCGTCCATCACATGGGGCGCGAGCGCGAGGCGCTCGCGGCCGCCCGCCGCAACATCGACGCCTGGCTCGCCCCCGACGGCCGCGGGTTCGACGCCATCGTGACCACGGCCTCCGGCTGCGGCACCACGGTCAAGGACTACGGCTACATGCTGCGGACCGACCCGGCCTATGCCGCCAAGGCGCAGCGCGTGTCCGGCCTCGCCATGGACGTCAGCGAATATCTCGCCCGGCTCGACCTGCGGGGCGATGGGCGCGGCGTCGTCGTCGCCTATCACGCGGCCTGTTCTCTACAGCACGGGCAGAAAGTTACGCGCGAACCGAAAGAAGTGCTTTCCAAGAGCGGCTTCGTGGTCAAAGATGTGCCGGAGGGACATTTGTGTTGCGGATCGGCTGGCACCTACAACATCCTCCAGCCGGAGATCGCGGCGAGATTGCTCGCCCGCAAGGTGGGCAATATCGAGAAGCTTTCGCCCGATGTGATAGCGGCCGGCAATGTCGGCTGCATCACGCAGATCGCGGCGGGCACGGGCATCCCGGTGCTGCATCCGGTCGAGCTGATCGACTGGGCGACCGGCGGCCCGCAGCCCGCGGCGCTCACGGGCAGGCGTGATTCCGCCGTCGCGGCGAACACGGTCGAGGCGGCGTTGTGACGGGTACGGCAGGGCACATTTTCGCAAGGTAGCGTGCGCGTCGAACCGTACCCGATATGGTGCTCCAACTCTGGGAGAACGATGATGGCGAAGAAGCGTGCGAAGAAGTCCAAGGCGAAGAAGGCGAAACGGGCTGCGCCGAAAAAGAAGACGATGGCCGCCAAGAAGAGCAAGGCGAGGAAGCCCGCCGCCAAGAAGCGCAAGAAGGCTGCTCCGAAGCCGGCGCCCGCGCCTGCGGCTCCGGCGCCCGCCCCGATGGGGACGATGGGCTCGATGGGCGGAGGCTCCGGCGGCGGTTGAGCCGGCGGTCGTACAGGTCCCGCAAGCGACAGGCCGCTCGCCGCGACCGCGGCGGGCGGTTTTGCGTGGGCGGGACGCCGCGCCGGGCGATGGCCGCGCGCGGCCGCGGCGGTGTTTCACGTGAAACAATTCCTAGAATTGGACGATGCGGCAACCGCTCCGGCGTGATCTCGTCACGCGTTCGGCCAGCCGCTTGGCCGGTCAGCCAGCCCGCGGCTGTGGCCGAGTCAGGCCGGGCAGGTTGTGCAAACATGCCCCTGACCGGGGCCTGACTTCGGCCTGACCGGGGTCCGACTTGGCTCCGACCGAGGTCCGACTTGCGTTTGACCGGGGCCGACCTCGCCTTGACCTCGGGGGAATTCCGAAGCGGTCGGACGCGCCGCCGGGCGACGGCCGGTCCGGCGGCGCGGCGTCCGTCCGCATGCCGGCGGCGGCGAATCCCTGCTAACCCTCCCGCGATGACGCCCGAGGCCTTCATCGACAAATGGAGCCGCGCCGACCGCACCGAGCGGCAGGCGGCGCAGGGCCTGATCGGTCAGGCGGCCTTCAGGCGCGCCAACTCGGTATCGAACGCGAACCGCAGTTGTGCGGCTTCCTCCTCGGGCAGCCAGCCTGTCATGTGCGGAAAGATCGTCCGATACATCAACACCCGGTCGGCGTCCCACGGAAGCTTGTCGGCGGCGCGCGCCTCAGCCAGAATCTTGTGCAACCGTGCCCGAACCTCGTCGAGGTTGGGCCGGTATGCGGGAGGGACTGCGTCAGGCTCGAACAGATTGGCCTGAGGGTCCGTCTCGAACAGGTCTTGTTGGGTCGGGCGTGCCATAGCCGATGCCTGCTTTGAATGATCGTCTCGATATCGCAGTTGGACGCGGCCGTTAATAGGAGGCTGCCGCTCGTGGGTCGTTATCAACGAAATTTGGTCGCAGGATCTGGCCGGCGAATCAGTCGTGATCGAGGATAGGTTGAGCCGAAACCCGCGCACGCTTGAGCTTTTGCGCCATCTCGCCACCCGTCCGGGTCACGACGAGGTGAAGTCCGACTTTCGCCAACTTCTGGTCGAGGAGTTCGGCGTTGAGCTTGGCGCAGTCGATTTTGAGCCTCGGGTCGTCGAGGTCAGAGGTCGTTTGGACGCCTTGATCGGCCGGACGGTTTTCGAAGCCAAGCGGAACCTCGATCTGGAATGGGAGGACGTCGTCCGGCGCATGCCGGATTATCTCGCCGATCGCGAGCGCGAAGAGAACGAGCGCTTCGTCGGCATTGCGTCTGACGGTTTGAAGTGGGTGGTGTTTGAGCTTGATGGCGATCAACTCATCAAGCTCAAGGAAACCGCGCTCGATCCCGACAAAGCGGAGGTGTTCCTGGCGTGGCTCGACGGTGCCGTTGCGCTCAAGAGTTCGCTTCCGCCCGATCCGATCACCGTTCGCCTTGAGCTGGGCCAGGACTCGGTTGCGTTCCGCCGTGCCAATGACGGTCTTCGCGCGCTTTGGGACAGGCTGAAGACTGACCCGGCGGTCGCGTTGAAACGGCAGTTGTGGGCGCAGCTCCTCAAGTTGGTTTATGGCCGCGAGGTCGAGAGCGACGCGCTGTTCTTCCAGCATACGTTTCTGGTGATCGTCGCCAAGGCCATCGCGCTCGCGGTGCTCGGCCTGCGCGACGACAATCCGCGGCACGTGCTTTCGGGGGCAGCGTTCGAAGAGGCCGGCATCTTCGGTGCGGCCGAGAGCGATTTTTTTGACTGGGTGGTGGCGGAACCCGACGGCGAGGCGCTGGTGCGGCGCATTCTCGCCCATGTCCGCCGCTTCCGGCTCGATCAGGTCGAAAGCGACGTTCTCAAGATTCTCTATGAGTCGCTGATCGACCGCGAGGAGCGGCACGGGCTCGGCGAGTACTACACGCCGGACTGGCTGGCAGCCAAGATCGTGCGCCATGCGGTCGAGCGGCCGATCGAACAGCGCGTGCTCGATCCGGCCTGTGGCTCGGGGACGTTCCTGTTTCACGCCATTCGCAACTTCATCCGGGAGGCCGAAGAGGCGGGCCTTGACGAAGCGCTGCGGGCGCAAGAGGCCACGAATCACATCGCCGGGATGGACATTCATCCGGTGGCGGTGATCATCGCCCGCGTGACCTATCTGTTGGCGCTCGCGCCGGTGATCGCGCGGCGCGCCGGCTCGCTGTCGATCCCGGTCTATCTCGGCGATGCGCTGCAATTGTCGACCGCGACGACGATGCACCTTAAGGAGCTCGTCATCCGCGTTCCGCCGCCGCCGGAAGGCACCGACCTGAAGTTCCCGGAAATCTTCTGCAAGGACATCCACCTGTTCGACAAGCTGGTCGCGCGCATGCGGCAAGGCTCGGAACAGAAGATGACGGCGCGGCAGATCGAGCAGGCATTCAAGCTGGAGGTCGAGCGGCACTACAAGCGCGACCTGACCAAGGCGGAAGGCGAGGGCGTGCGCGAAATGGGCGCGACCTACGCGACCTTCGACGAGCTTTGCCGGCAAGGCCGCGATTCGGTCTGGACCTATGTGGCACGCAACCTGTCGCGGCCGCTGGCGCTGTCGTTCGGCGCCGGCTGGGCGAACGTGGTGGTCGGCAATCCGCCCTGGGTCGCCTTCCGCCACATGAGCGCCGACCTGCAAAAGCGGTTTCGCGAATTGGCGAGCGGGGAGCGGGTCTATGTGGGCGGCAGGTTTGCAACACAGAACGACCTTGCCGCCTTGTTCACGGTGCGCGCGGCGTCGCTCTATCTTCGCTCGGGCGGGCGCATCGCGTTCGTGTTGCCGCTCGCGGCGCTGACGCGCGGTCAGTTCGAGAAGTTCCGCAAGGGCTCCTTCACCAGCGCGAAGCTCGCGTGGGACGAAGCCTGGACCATGGACGACGACGTGCAGCCGCTGTTTCCGGTGCCGTCCTGCGTGGTGTTCGGCCGCCGCCGCGCCATCGCGAAGGCCTTGCCCGACACGGTGCGGGCGTATTCGGGGCAGTTGCCGGAGCGCGATGCCTCGGAAGCCGTCGCCGACGCGGCATTGACGGTGCGGGAGAACGCGCCGAAGCCGGCGGAAGGCCGGTTCGAGGGCGGCTCGGCCTATCGCAGATCGTTCCGGCAGGGCGCGACGCTCGTTCCGCGCATGCTGTGCCTGGTCGAACGCAAGAGCATGGGGCGGCTCGGCGGCGATCCCACTGCGCCCTTCGTCGTCAGCCGCCGCAACAATCAGGAAAAGCAGCCATGGAAATCGCAGCCTGGCATCGAGCACCGGGTCGAGGCGGAATTCCTTCACCCGGTGCTGCTGGGCGAGAGCATCTTGCCCTATCGCGTGTGGCGGCCATTCGAGGGCGTGGTGCCGGTCACGGCGCAAGGAGCGGTACTGGATGCGGAAGCGGCGGCAAATCGCGGCTACTCCGGGTTACATGGCTGGATGTCCGCCGCGGAAGCCGTGTGGAATGCGCGTAGGCCGTCGGAAATTTCCTTAATTCAGCAATTCGACTACTATGGAAAACTTAGTGCCCAGTTCCCGATTTCGCGGCTTCGCGTTGTTTACGCCAAAGCTGGCACACTGCCAGCCGCGTGCATCGTCAGGGATAACTCTGTCATAGATCACAAGCTGTACTGGTTTGCGCCGGCTAGCGCCGCAGAGGGGGCTTACTTGAGCGCGATACTCAACAGCGAAACATCACGAGCACGGGTGGCATCGTTGCAGTCTCGCGGCCAATGGGGCGCTCGCGATTTCGACAAGGTCATGTTCACGCTCCCCATTCCGCTGTTTGATCCTTCAGTGCCGCTTCACAACGAACTCGCTGCGGCCGCCGCGGAAGCCGAGCGAGTCGCCGCCGCCTTCGAACTGCCCGAGACCGTGAAGTTTCAACGCGCGCGCAAGCTCATCCGCGACGCGCTGACCGAATCCGGCATCGCGCCGCACATCGATGAACTGGTGGCGCAACTGTTGGATCAACCCGCTAACAACGGTGCGATGGATGATGAAGATGACTGACGTGAAACGAACAAATGGTCCTGCGCCGCTCGACGCGGTCGCGCTGCTGTGCGACGTCCCCGGGCAGGGCCTCGCGCGTGGGCAGGAACCCATCTGACATCGAACCCATGGCAAAGTCGCAATCCAAGCAACTGGTCGTCTGCGTCGAGAACGAGGGTTATCCGGCCACGCTCGAACGGCGAAAGCTTTACGTGGCGCTGGTCGATGCGTCGGCGGAGAAGCGCGGCCTTGTCCGCGTCATCGACGAATCGGGCGAGGACTACCTCTATCCGAAGTCCTTCTTCCGCCCGGTCGCCTTGCCGCTATCGGTAAAGAGAGCGATTCTGGCCGCGGCATGAGAGGGAGCGGGCACAACAACAGCGCGGCCCCCGCTGTTCTGACGCAGGAGAGGCAACCCACCCTGCATCGCTCGATCAGAACGCAAACCGCTCCACCGCCCGCCAATCCACGTCCGCGCCGAAACCGGGCGCATCGCTCGGCGTGATCGCGCCGTCGGCGAAGCCGAACGTGCCGGCGAAGGCGTCGGCGGCAAGCTTGTCGAAGAAATGCGTCTCGATCGGCGCCTCGGCGAGGCTCGGGATCGCCATGCGCAGATGCACGCGCGCGGCGGCGCCGATGCGCGATTCCGAATCGGTGCCGATCACCACCGGCAGGCCGGCGGCCTCGCACAGCGCAACGATCTTCAGCGACTCCGTGATGCCGGTGCGGCGCAGCTTGACGCTGACGCCGCCGACTGCGCGCGCCGCGATGTGCGCCTGCACCGCGGGCAGCGCGTTGCAGGTGAGGTCGCCCAGAATGGCGATCGGCAGCGCCTGCGCGAGCTGCGCCATGCGGCCAAGATCGAAGCCGCGGCAGGGGTCCTCGATGAAGTCGACGCGCTGGTCGGCGATCTGCGCCAGGATCGTCTTCGCCTCGAACTCGGTGTACTTGGAATTGGCGTCGACATAGATGGTGGGGGCGTCGCCGACGGCATTGCGCACCTCGCGCACCAGCGCCACGTCCTCGGCGCTGCGCCGCCAGGTCTTGAGCTTGAGGCCCCGGTAGCCGCGCTCCAGCACCATGCGCATGGCTTCCTCGACCTGCGCCTGCCGCGTATTGCCGTGCGCGACCCAGGTCAGCGGCACCGGCTTGGCCGGGCCGCCGCCCAGCAGCCGCCACACCGGCTCGCCGTAGAGCTTGCCGCGCAGGTCCCACAGCGCCACGTCGATCAGCGACTTGGCGGCGCGGCAGTCGCGGATGCGGTCGAGCTTCGCAAGGATGGTCAGATGGTGCAGCGGGTCGGCGCCGACGACGTGCGGCTTGAAGAAGGTGTCGACCTGGTAGGCGACGGCGCGCGCGTCCTCGCCGGAGAATTCCGGCCGGCACACCGCCTCGGCGACGCCTTCGGTGCCGTCGTCGAGCCGGATCGCGACCAGGCAGTATTCCGCGCTCGCCTGCTTCAGGTTCGCGAACTGCACCTCGCCGCGATAGGGCAGCCGCAGGCAGTGCGTTGCGATATCGACGATGCGGCGGCCGCTGGCCTGCGCCTGCGGCATGATGGCGGACGCGGATTCCAGAACTGTCATTGTAGTCTCCTTCACCGCTGCATTTTACGCGCGTTCGCGGACGTGTGAAACTCGTTGCTGTCCGGACATGTCCTGGAGAAGCCCATGTCAACCCGCTCGAAATTTGACCTGTGCCTGCTGGCGCTGCTCGCCGTCGTCCTGACGCCAGGCGACATTCGTGCCCAGACACCGGAACAGTTCTACCGCGGCAAGACGATCACCATGATCGTCGGCTTTGCGACCGGCGGCAGCCTCGATGTCTATGGGCGGCTGGCCGCGCGTCACCTCGGCAATCACCTGCCCGGCCGCCCGTCGATCGTCGTGCAGAACATGCCGGGTGCGAGCGGTCTGACCGCGGCCAACCACCTGTACCACGTGGCGTCGAAGGACGGCACCGTGCTGGGCGTCATACACCCCAACTCGGCGTTTGCTCAGGTCATCGGCTTGCACCCGACCATCAAATACGACGCTCGAAAGTTCAATTGGATCGGCCGACTGACATCGAGCAACAGCGTTTTCTACACGTGGCACACGTCCGCGACGCGTACGCTGACCGACCTCATGGCGCGGGAGACGATCGTGGGCGGCATCGGCCCGCTGACGGACGGGGCGATCTATTCGCGCATGACCAATCATGTGCTCGGCACCAGGATCAAGATGATCCAGGGCTACAAGGGCACGGCGGCGGCGAATGTCGCGTTGGAGCGAGGCGAGATCGAAGGCCTGTTCAACATCTGGGAGGGAATGAAGAGCCTGAACGCCGACTGGATCGCGGACAGGAAGATCAATCTGGTCGCCCAGTTCGTGACGAGCCGGCACCCTGAGCTTGCGCAGATTCCCGCGATCATCGAGACCGCCAAGACCGAGGACCAGCGCCAGGTGATCCGGCTGTTCCTGAGCACGGCCGAGATCGGCCGCCATGTCATGATGCCGCCGGACGTGCCGGGCGACCGCGTGGCGGCCTTGCGGGCGGCCTTCGCGGCGATGCTCAAGGACCCGGAATTCCTGGCCGATGCCGGAAAGATGAAGCTCGAGCTCAATCCGCTTGACGGTGATGGATTGCAGCGGCTGAACGTCGCCACGTTCGACGCCTCCGCGGCCGCGGTCGCGACGGCGCGGCGAATCATGGAGTAGCCGCCTGCAGCGTCCGGCCCGCTCCCGCCGCAGCGGCAAGGGGCGCCCCATGGCAATCCCGCATTGCATCGGAATGGCGCCCCCAATAGCATCTCCTCAAACCGGGGAGGCAGACCGGAAATCCTCGCCGTCGCCTGGTAATCGTTATTCCGAACCCGACGAGGTGCGTCGTGGCCTACAACATCCTGCTGATGGGTGCGTCCTACGGGTCGCTGCTCGCCTCAAAGCTCCTGTTCGGCGGCCATTCGATCCACCTCGTCTGCCTGCCGGCCGAAGCCGACCTGATCAACGCCGAGGGCTTCAAGGTCACGCTGCCGGTGCGCGGGCGCAAGGATCCGGTGCTGCTGGAATCGCGCAAGCTGCCCGGCAAGGTGACGGCCGGTCCCGCCACCGGCGTCGATCCGAAGAGCTACGACCTCGTCGGCCTGTGCATGCAGGAGCCGCAATACCGTTCGGCGGGCGTGCGCGAACTC
>Ga0073934_10001366_pt1 | contig 59223 bp, 58 predicted proteins | sample LarsenN4metaG_FD_76834 | JGI IMG/M metagenome (GOLD analysis project Ga0073934, IMG submission 76834) | Hot spring sediment bacterial and archeal communities from British Columbia, Canada, to study Microbial Dark Matter (Phase II) - Larsen... ...
ACGTGTCCGAAGTGCCGCCAGCGCATCCGCAGGAACGGCAACCACGTGAAGCTCGGCACCACGTGGTTCCACAAGTCCTGCCCGGCGCGCCCGGCCGCCGCGAAGAGGTCCGCGAAGACCTAGCGGCGGAAGCCTCTAGAGGGGCGGTGGGGCGGAGGGGGCCGTCGCGGCCCCCTTCGATGTCGTGGTGGAGGTGACGGGATTCGAACCCGTGACCTCGGCGTTGCGAACGCCGCGCTCTCCCAACTGAGCTACACCCCCCGAGCGGCAAACGTCGCCCATTCTACACGCCGGCGCCGCCGGTCACAACGAGGACGCCCTCGCGGCGGGCCGCCTCACCGCTCGGCGCCGTCCCTGCCGCGCCCGCCGAGGGCGCCCAGCAGCGGGCCCAGGAGGTCAATCGGCAGCGGGAAGAAGGTCGTGGTGTTCCGCTCCGAGGCGATCTCGCGCATCGTCTGGAGGTAGCGGAGCTGCACGGCGACGGGGTACTGCATCAGGACCTGCGCCGCCTCGGCGAGCTTCGCCGCCGCCTGGAACTCGCCGTCGGCGTTGATGACCTTCGCGCGGCGCTCGCGCTCGGCCTCGGCCTGCTTGGCCATGGCCCGCTGCATGTCCTGGGGCAGGTCGATGTGCTTGACCTCCACGGTCGTCACCTTCACGCCCCACGGGTCGGTGTGCTCGTCGATGATGCGCTGGAGCTGCTGGTTGATCTTGTCGCGCGCCGAGAGCAGGTCGTCCAGCTCCACCTGGCCGAGGACGCTGCGGAGCGTCGTCTGGGCGATCTGCGAGGTGGCGTAGAGGTAGTCCTCGACCGAGATCACGGCGCGCTCGGGGTCGACGACCCGGAAGTAGATGACGGCGTTCACCTTGATGGAGACGTTGTCGCGCGTGATCACGTCCTGCGGCGGCACGTCCATCGCGATCGTGCGCAGGCTCACCTTCACCATCTTGTCGATCAGCGGGACGAGCAGGACGAGCCCCGGGCCGCTGCCGGTGCCGCCGGGGTTGAGGATGGCGCGGGCCGTCCGCCCCAGGCGGAAGATGACGGCCCGCTCGTACTCGCGCAGGATCCGCGCGAACGAGCCGATGAGGAAGACGACCGCGACCACCACGACGAGCAGCAGCAGCGTATCGACGCTGATCATGGACCGCCTCCCCGGGTTCCGGCCTTCTCCACCGTGAGCGTGAGACCGCTGACGCCGACGACGCGGACCGGCGCGCCGTCGTCGACCGGGCCGTCCTGAGCCACGGCCCGCCAGATCTCGCCCTGGACCGTCACCTGCCCCTCGGGGGCCAGGCGCCCCCGCGCGACGCCCGTCTGGCCGATGAGACCGGGGGCCCCGAGCAGCGGCCGCCGCGCGAGGGCGCGCACGCCGGCCGCGAGCACCACGAGGAACAGCCCGGCGGTGGTCGCCACCGTGGGCGCGATCACCCACCACGAGATCCGGAAGCCGAGCTCCTGCGCGTCGAACAGCATCAGCGAGCCGAGCGCCATCGAGACGACGCCGCCGAGCGCGAGCACGCCGTGGCTGACGACCTTCACCTCGGCGATGAACAGCACGATGCCGAAGAGGATCAGCAGCAGGCCGGCGTAGTTGATCGGCAGGCTCTGGAAGGCGAAGAACGCCAGGATCAGCGAGATGCCGCCGATGACGCCGGGCAGGATCGCCCCGGGGTTCGAGAGCTCGAAGAAGAGCCCCAGCATGCCCAGCATCATCAGCACGTAGGCGACGTTCGGGTCCGTGATGACGTTCAGGAACCGGTCGCGGAAGCCGATCTCGATCGGCCGCGCCGCCGCGCCCTTCGTGGCGAGCGTCACCGGGCCGCGCGCCGTCCTCACCACCCGGCCGTCGATCCTCGCCAGGAGGTCCGGCAGCGTGTCCGCGACCAGGTCGACGACGTTGAGCTTCACCGCCTCGCGCTCGGTGATCGAGACCGACTGCCGGACGGCCTTCTCCGCCCAGTCGGCGTTGCGGCCGCGCTCGCGCGCCACCGTCCGGATGAACGCCGCCGCGTCGTTCTCGATCTTCCGCATGCTCTCCTTGTCGACCTGGCCGCCCAGCGCCACCGGGTGGGCCGCGCCGATGTTGGTCGCCGGCGCCATGGCCGCGACGTGCGCCGCCATCGTGATGAACACCCCCGCCGACGCCGCCCGCGCGCCCGTGGGCGACACGTACACGATCACGGGGACCTCGGCGTTCAGCATCCGCTGGACGATGGCCCGCATCGAGCGCTCGAGCCCGCCCGGCGTGTCGAGCAGGATCACGAGCGCCTGGCTGCCGTCGGCGCGCGTCCGGTCGATGGCCGTCGACACGAGCCGCATCGTGACCGGGTTGATCACGCCGTCGACCTGCAGGGTCGCCACGGGCGCCTGCGCGCGAGCCGGCGCGGCGGCCAGCAGGAGGGCCAGGAGCGCCAGGGGGAGGGCGGGCCGCGCCGTCATCGCGAGAGTGCGACGACGCTCACCAGCTCGAACAGGAGGTTGGCGGCGAGCAGCGAGGTGATCTGCCCCGGACCGTCGTACGGCGGCGCGACCTCGACCACGTCGGCACCGACCAGGTCGAGCCCCGCGAGCGAGCGCACGAGCGCCACCGCCTCGTAGGCGGTGAGCCCGCCGACCTCCGGCGTGCCGGTCGCGGGGGCGTACGCCGGGTCCACCGCGTCGATGTCGAAGGAGCAGTAGACCGGGCCGCCGCGGAGCCGCGCCAGGCGTCCGGCCGTCCACGCGATCCCCTGCTCCTTGACGGTCTCGATGCGGACGACCTCGATGCCGTGCTGGTCCTGGAAGGCGAAGTCCTCCGGACCGTAGAGCGGTCCGCGGATGCCGACCTGCACCATCCGCCGCGGGTCGACCAGCCCCTCCTCCACGGCGCGACGGAACGGCGTCCCGTGGAAGAACTTGCTGCCGAAGTACTCGTCCCAGGTGTCGGGATGCGCGTCGAAGTGCACGACGCCGAGCCGCCCGTGCCGCCGCGCCAGCGAGCGGAGGATCGGCAGCGTGACGGAGTGATCGCCGCCCACGCAGAGCGGCGTCGCGCCCGCGGCGACCACGCCGTCCACCGCCTGCTCGACGCGCTCGTACGTGCGCTCGATCGAGATCGGCACGACGTCGACGTCGCCGCAGTCCGCGACGCGGAGCCGCTGGAACGGGTGCACCTTCAGCACCGGGTTCCACGGGCGGATCAGCGAGGACTGCTCGCGCACGGCGCGCGGCCCGAAGCGGGCCCCCGCGCGGTAGGACGCGCCGCCGTCGTAGGGGATGCCGAGCAGCGCCACGTCGAGCCCCGCCGGCCCGGCCGCCGCCGGGAGCAGCATGAACGTCGCCACCTGCCCGAACCGCGGCGACACGAAGGGATCCCGCGGCCCGCGCACGTCCATGGTCAGAGCGCGGCGTCGAGGCCGGCGACCGCCGCGGCGAGCCGGTCCACGTCCGCCACGGAGCTGAACACCGAGAAGCTGGCGCGTGCGGTGCCGACGACGCCGAGCCGCGCCATCAGCGGCTGGGCGCAGTGATGGCCGCCCCGCACCGCGATGCCCTCCGCGTCGAGCAGCGCGGCCACGTCGTGCGGGTGGAGGCCGGCCACGCTGAAGGCGACCACGGCGCCCCGCGGCGTGCCCGCCGGGGGCCCGTATACCGTGACGCCGGGGACGGCCGACAGCCTCTCCACGGCGCGTTGCGCGAGCGCGCGCCCGTGCTCGGCGACGCGCGTCATCCCGAGCTTCTCGAGGTACTCCACGGCGGCGGCGAGACCGACGGCCTCGGCGATGGGCGGCGTGCCCGGCTCGAACCGCCAGGGCAGGTCGTTCCACACGGCGCGGTCGATCCAGACCTCCCTGATCATCTCGCCGCCGCCGCGCGTCGGCTCCAGGCGCTCCAGGAGGTCGCGACGGCCCCAGAGGACGCCGATGCCGGTCGGCCCGAGCATCTTGTGACCGGAGAACGCGTAGAAATCACATTCCAGCGCCTGGATGTCCAGCGGGAGGTGAGGTGCAGCCTGAGCCCCGTCGACGACCGTCAGCGCCCCGGCCGCGCGGGCCGCGCGGGCGATCTCGGGGATCGGGTTGATGGTCCCCAGCACGTTCGAGACGTGGGCCACGGCGACGACGCGAACGCGCGGACCGAGCAGGCGCCGGAACGCGTCGAGATCGAGCCGACCGTCGCCGGCGACGGGGATCGCGCGGACGGCGCCGCCCCGCACCCGCGCCGCCATCTGCCACGGCACGATGTTCGAGTGGTGCTCCATCTCGGAGACGAGGATCTCGTCGCCCGGGGCGAGCGCGTGGCCGAGGGCGTCGGCGACCAGGTTCAGGCCGTCGGTGGTGCCGCGGGTGAGGATGACCTCCTCGCGCGCGGCGGCGCCGATGAACCGCTGGACGGCGTCGCGGCACTGCTCGTAGAGCTCCGTCGCCTCCTCGCCGAGCGTGTGGATCGACCGGTGGACGTTGGCGTGGGAGCGCTCGTAGTACCGGGACATCGCGTCGATCACGCTGCGCGGCCGCTGGCTGGACGCCGCGGAGTCGAGGTACACCAGGGGCCGGCCGTTCACGACCCGCTCGAGGATCGGGAAGTCTGGGCGGGTCAGCTCGTCGAGGGTCACGGCCGCGCGCTCCTCGCCGCGGGGGCGGCGGCGCGGCCGTCGCCGAGCGCCGCATCGAGGACCGAGACCGGCAGCGTCACGCACCGCATGCGGGTCGGCCGGATGTCGGCCTGGAGCGCCTCGAGGACGTCGGGGACGGCCACGGCGCCCCGCCGCGCGGGGCGGCCCTCGACCATCTCGGAGGCGACGTCCGCCGCCGCCGTGCAGATCGCGCACGAGTCGCCGACGAAGCGCGCCGCGGCCACCGCGTCGCCCTCCACCCGGAGCATCACGCGGACGCGGTCGCCGCAGAGCGGGTTCACGTCCTCGGCGACGCGATTGGCGCCCGTGAGCTCGCCCCGGAACCGCGGCCCGCGCCAGCGGCGGCGGATGACGTCGCTGTAGGGACCGGCGCCGATCGCGGCCGTCACTCGAGCTCTCCCCGCGCCGCGCTGGAGCGATAGGGCGGGAACCGGTACGCCATGTCGCGCGACAGCAGCCCGCCGTGCCCGAGCTCCGCGACCTCGCGGTTGCCGATCACGTCGCCCGCCAGCACGCGCGGCAGCACGAGGTCGAACGTCGTGGCCTGGGAGAACATCCCGCACGTCGGCATGCCGAGGACCGGGATGCCGTCCCATCGCGCCACCCACAGCAGGCTCCCCGGGTGCGCCGGCGCCCCGTGGCGCTCCATGCGCGCCCCCAGCAGCTCGAGACCGCCGAAGACGGCGTCGAGCGGGTCGAGCGCGCTGGCTCCCGCGACGATCAGCAGCGCGGCGCCGTCGCGGCGCAGCGCGCGCAACTCCTCCGCCACGCCGAGGGCGGTCGCCCCCGCGTAGCGGACGGGGAGCAGCGTCGAGCCGAACCAGTCGATCTTCTGGGCGAGCGCCGCCTCAAAGCGGGCTCGCTGCCGCGGCTCGAGGCGCTCCCGGGCGACGACTCCGACCGTGGTCGGCCTGAACGCGCGCACCCCGACGAGCCCGCCCGCTGCCGCGGCACGGCGCTCGACGCCGGCGATCGTGGACTCCGCGATCACCAGCGGCGTCACCTTGGCCTTGCCCACGACCTCCCCGGGCTCCACGGGCTGGCCGTCGAACAGCGTGAACACGGCGATGCCGTCCTCGGCGTTGACGTCGGCGAGCGCCTCCCGCGCGACCGCCAGCAGGCCCCGGCGCGTCGCCGCCAGCGTCCACTGGCCTCCGGTGTAGCCCTTCACCTCGACGCCGTCGCCGACGACGGCCCGCGCCAGGCGCACCCCGGCGTCCTCCTCGTGGAGGTCGCCGGGCTCCATCGCGAGGAGATGGATCTCGTCCCACGCCGCCTCGAGGACCGCCGCGGCCAGCGTGGCGTCCAGCCGGGCGCCCTTCGCCGCGGCGACCTTTCCCGCGGCGTCGCGCACGTCGTGGCACAGCACCAGCCCCAGGAGGGCCTCGACGCTGGCGCCGTCGCGCCGCTGGGCGACCGCCTTCACCGCCCGCTCCGCCGGCGCCGGGCGCTCATGGGCTCGCCGGTGCCGCCGCCGCGGACCGCCTGGATCTCGGCGAGGATCGCCAGCGCGATCTCCGGCGCGCTGCGCGCGCCCAGGTCGAGGCCGATCGGGACGCGGATCCGCGCGATCCGCTCCTCGGAGACGCCCTCCTCGCGCAGGAAGCCGAGGATGGTCGCGCCGCGGCGGGCGGAGCCCAGCATCCCGATGTAACCGACCGGCGTGTCGAGCGCGTGCCGGAGCACCGGCAGGTCGTACTTGTAGTCGTGCGCGACGAGCACCAGCGCGGCGGCCGCGGTCAGCGGGTAGTCGCGGACCAGCTCCGACGGGATCCCCACGCGCAGCTCGTCCACGTCGGGGAACCGCTCGCGGGTGGCGAAGCGCGGCCGGCCGTCGAGCACGACGGTCCGGTAGCCGAGGACGCGCGCCAGCGCGGTGAGCGGCATCGCCACGTGGCCGGCGCCGACCACCAGGAGCAGCGCGGCCGGCGCGTGGACCTCCACGAAGGCGCGCACGCCCTCGAGGAACAGCGTCCGCGACGCGCCCGCCGCCATCGCGAGCCGCGCCTCCGCCGCGAACCGCTGGTCGAGGAACGCGTCGCCGAGCGTGCCCTCGACGGTGCCGTCGTCGAGCACGAGCAGCTTGCCGCCCGCGTCGCCGTCTCCCAGCCGGCTGACGACGGCGCCGTGGCCGCCGCGGGCGGCGTGGGCCCGCACGCGCTCGTAGACCGCCAGCGCGAGCGGCTCGACGAGCACCTCGATCGTGCCGCCGCAGGTGAGCCCGATCTCCCAGGCCTCCTCGTCGCCGAGGTTCAGCTCGAGCAGCTGGGGCCGGTTGGTCTCCAGCACCCGCGCCGACTCCTCGATGACCTGGGCGTCGACGCAGCCGCCGATCGTGACCGAGCCCAGGACGGAGCCCCCCTCGCCCACGAGCATCTTCGCGCCCTCCTTGCGGGGCGTCGTGCCGCGGGTGTTGACGAGCGTCGCGACGGCGACCCGGCCAGCCGCCCGGCGCAATTGCTCAATGTGATCGAAGAGTTCCGCCATGGGCCTCTCATCATACGCTCCCGGCGGACAAAACGAAAACGGGCGGGTCGAGGACCGGCGCGCTCGCCGTGGTCGGCGCAGGGGCTGTCCGCAGCGCCTTCGACGCCGGCGCGAACCGCCGAGCCCGGATCGCGGAGTCTCCGCCGCGTCCGGCCGGGAGGTGGTCGTCGAGGCTGCCCGCCGACACGGTCATGCGGAACGACCGGCGAGCGTGCGAGTCACGCGCCGCTCCAGCGCGGGCCCGGCCGGCGCCGTCGATCCGCGGGAAGGCTTCGAGGCGGACTACGCGGCGCGCCGCGGCGACCGCGCGCCGGCGGCGGGGCGCGCGCGGCGCGGAGTCGCGGGACGCGGCGCCGACGTCGAGCCGGCTGCGCCCTCGCTCCGGCCGCGCGCGACGCCGATGCGGGCGAGGCTCAGCAGCGCGATGCCCGTGAACAGCAGGGCGACCGGCTCGTTGGTGCCGAACTGGAACGGCAGGAAGTCGAAGAAGAGCGCCTGGGCCTGCGTCGGCGCGTGCAGCACCGCGAGGACCAGGATCATCATCGGCGCGATCAGGAACCGGATTCTCATCACGGCACCGACGGATGGTTGCAAGCGGGGGGCCACGGCGCCGTGGAGCGAATCCGGGCGGCCCGCGGCGCGACGCCTGCAAGGGCTTGCGCAACTCAGGCAAGGCCGGCGACCGTCCTGTGTCGCGGCCTGCGAGTCGCACGCCGGCCGGCGCGAGACGCCGGCCCGCGCGTGCGCGCCCGGGCGCCGTGCCGCCGGCGCCCCCCGGCCACGGACTACAGCGTCAGCTTGCGCGCGAGGTCGCGGAGCGCGACGAGGTTGTGCGCCGGCGCGAAGTCGTCGACGAGGGGCAGCGCCGCCGCCATGCCGCGTGTGAGCGGCTCGTAGGCAGGGTTGCCGAGGAGCGGGTTGAGCCAGATGAGGCGCCCGGCCCGGCGCTTGATCCTGAGCAGCTCGGCGGCCAGCAGCTCCGGCTCGCCGGTGTCCCAGCCGTCCGAGAGCACGATCACGATCGTCTGCCGGTCCACGAGGCGCGCCCAGTCCCGGTTGAACTGCGCGATGGACTCGCCGATGCGCGTGCCGCCCGACCAGTCGCGAACCTCGGTGAGCCGGCGGAGGACCTGGCGGTAGGAGCGACCGCGCAGGTGCTCGGTCACGCGCGTGAGCCGCGTCGAGAACGTGAACGTCTCCACGCGGCCGAAGACGTTCTGCAGCGCGAACAGGAACTGGAGCAGGAAGCGGCTGTAGAGGTCCATGGAGCCGGACACGTCGCAGAGGAGCACGAGGCGCACCTTCCGGCGCTTGCGGCGCCGGTAGCGCAGGTCGATCAGGTCGGCCCGGCTCAGGTTCGCGCGCACGGTCCGGCGCAGGTCCACGCGGCCGCGCCGCGCCACCGGCCGCCGGCGGCGGCTGATCCGCCGGGCGAGCCGGCGGGCGATCTGCACGGTGAGGCGGTAGACCTCCTCGAGCTGGTCGGTGCCGAACGTGGCGAAGTCCTGCGCGGCGACCGCCTCGCGGTCCGACATCCCGGGGACGCCGAGGGGCTCGCCGGCATCGCCCTCCTCCGCTCCCCATCCCTCGAGCGCGAGCGCCTCGCGGCGGTCGCCGCCGGCTCCGGGCCCGGCGCCCTCGGCGTCCGTCTCCGGCTGCGCGGCCACCAGGCTCCGGAGCGCGTCGTCGCCCTCGACCTGCGCCCGCCAGAACGCGTCGAAGCAGCGGTCGAAGGCCGCGACGTCCTCCGGCCGCGTGACGAACACCGCCCGCAGCCCCAGCAGCACCTCGCCGCGGTCCGCCAGGTCCAGGTGCTGGAGCGCGCGGACGCCGTCGGTGACCTGAGAGAGCGTCACCGGAAGCCCGTGGCGGCGCACGAGAGCGCCGAAGCGGACCATCGCGGCGCCGAGATCGCTGGGCGGACGGCTCATCGAGGGCTTAGCATACACGCCGGGGTCCAATGCCGCCGACGCCGGGCCGCGCGTCCTCGCTCCGGTCGCTGCTGCTGCTCGCCGTCGTCGCCGTGGCGCTCATCGGCCCCCACGTCGGCCGGCGGGTGATCGCCTCGTCGGACGAGGCGCGCTTCCCGCTGCTCGCCCGCGACATGCTGGAGCGCGGCACGTGGTTCGAGGCCTACGTCCGCGAGAAGCAGTACCGGAACAAGCCCCCGCTGTTGCCGTGGGCGATCGCGGGGCTGTCGCGCGAACCCCACGGGATCACCGGGACGACGGCCCAGGCGCCCGTCGCCGTCGCCGCCGTCGTCACGGTCCTGTTCACGTTCCTGATGGGCGAGGCGCTCTTCGCCCGGCGGGCCGCGGTCTGGGCCGCGCTGGTGCTGCTGACGAGCTTCGGGTTCTTCGGCCACAGCCACCGCGTGCTGCCCGACATGCTCGTCGCCTGCTTCGCGACGGCCTCCGGATGGGCGTTCGCGCGCGCGACGATCGCCTCCCCCGCCCCGGCGCGGCGGTGGATCGTCGTCTTCTGGATCGCGATCGGGCTGGCGACGTTCGCCAAGGGGCCGCTCGGTGTCGTCCCCGTGCTCGTGGCGGCCATCTGGCTCTGGCTCGAGGGCGGCCCGGCGGCGCTGCGCCGGCTCGCCTCCCCGCTCGGCCTCGCGGCGTTCGCCGCGATCACCGCCGCGTGGGTCGTGCCCTTCCTGATGCTCGGCGGACAGAGCTTCGCCGGTCGCGTCGTCTGGGGCAACTGGCTGACGTGGTTCCTCGGCGTCCCGCGGCCGGCCGGCGTCGCCAACTTCCTGTTGGACGCGCTCGAGGGGTTCCTGCCGTGGTCGTTCCTCGTGCCGGTCGTCGCCCGGCCGGCCGCGGCGGCGTGGCGCGACCGGGCGGTGAAGCTCGCGCTCCTGTGGAGCCTCGTGCCGCTGACGATGATGGCGCTCTCCGCGAATCCCATGGAGCGCTACTCGCTGGCGGCCTTCCCGGGCGCCGCGCTCGTCGTCGGCTGGTGGGCGGACCGCCACGGCGCCGCGACGACGCGCGCCGGTGGCGTCGCCGCGTGGATCGTCCTCGGCCTCACGGTCGCCGCCGCCGTCGTCGGCGTCGCCGGCGCGCCGCGCTTCGACCTGGACTGGGTGCCGGGCGACCGCCTGCTCGCGCTGCCGCTGGGGTTCGCGCTGGCCGCCGTCGGCGCGTCGATCTTCGTCGGTCTCCGGCACGGCCGGCCGCGCGTGCTCGTGGTGGGCACGGTGACCGCGATGCTCCTCGGCCTCTCGTACGGGATGTGGAGCGCCGCGGACCGGTTCAACGTGCGCAACGACTTCCCGGCGGTGGCGGCGATGCTCGAGCGCCACGCCCACGGCGGCGAGTCGCGCGTGCTCGGGGGGCGTTACTTCCAGGTCGAGCTGTACCTCGGGCGCTCGCTGCCCCGACTCTGGACCGTCGAGGAGCTGAACGAGTTCGTGCTGCGGCCCGGCCGGCCCGTCGTCCTGGCCGACGAGCGGGCGTGGAGCAGCGTCAAGGATCACGTGCCCCCGGGGGTGAAGGTGCTCGATCGGATCGTCGTCCGCCGGCGGGAGCTGCTCGTCATCGGCGCGCGCTGAGCCACCCCGCCGGGCGGGACGCGCCCGGACGCCGGCGCCGTGACGGCTAGGGCTGGACGGGCAGGAACGGGGCCAGGCCGCTCTTCGCGACCTCGGCCCGGAAGCGCTTGATGTCCTCGGCGTCCTTCAGGACGACGCCCAGCGTCTCGTTGATGAGGGCGGCGTCGAGATGGTCGGCGTGGAGCGCCACGAGGGCGTGGGCCCAGTCGAGCGTCTCGGCGACGCCGGGCACCTTGCTGAGCCGCAGCTGCCTCACCGCCTCCATGAAGCGCGCGATCTCGCGGGACAGGCGCGCGTTGATCCCCGGCACCTTCCGCCCGACGATCCGGACCTCCTTGTCGAAGCCGGGGTAGTCGATCCAGAGGTAGAGGCACCGCCGGCGCAGGGCGTCCGACAGCTCGCGGGTGCGGTTCGACGTCAGGATCACGTGGGGCGGATGGGTGGCCTTGACGGTGCCGATCTCGGGGATCGTGACCTGCCAGTCCGAGAAGACCTCGAGCATGAACGCCTCGAACTCCTCGTCGGCGCGGTCGACCTCGTCCACCAGGAGCACGGGGGCCTGGGACTCCTGGGTGATCGCCTGCAGGAGCGGCCGCCTGAGCAGGAACGGCTCCGAGAAGATCTCGTGCTCGCGGTCGGCCACCGAGCGGCCGTTGCCCTGCTCGGTCAGCCGGATGTGGAGGAGCTGCTTCTGGTAGTTCCACTCGTAGAGCGCCGTCGAGGCGTCGAGACCCTCGTAGCACTGCAGGCGGATCAGATTGGTCCCGAGCACGCGCGCCATGACCTTCGCCACCTCGGTCTTCCCCACCCCGGCGTGGCCCTCGATGAGCAGCGGCTTGCGGAGCGAGAGCGCGAGGTGGACGGAGGTCGCGATGGGCGCGTCCGTGACGTACTCGGCCGCCTCCATCATCTCCTGGATCTTCGCGATCTCTGGACGCACCGAGGGTCTATTGTACATGAAGCCGCGCGTAGTCCTTGGGCGTGTCGACGTCGGCGGGCATCGGCGCGTCGAACGCGACCAGCTCGACGCGCTCGGGCCGCGCGGCGACGACGGCGCGCGCGCCCGCGTCGCCCGTGAGCTGCGCCAGCTCGGCGAACACCTCGCTGCCGAAGAGGACCGGCGTCCCCTGCGCGCCGCGGTAGACGGGCGCGACGATCGCCTTGCCACGGCTCCGGAACGCCTCGAGCAGCGCGGGGACCACCGCGGGCGGCACGTGGGGCTGGTCGCCCAGCGCGACGACGACGGCGCGGGTCCACGGCTTGAGGGCCGCCACGCCGACGGCGATCGACGATCCCTGGCCGTCGTGCGGCCTCGGGTTGCGCGCGAAGCGGACGCGGAGCCCGGCGAGCGCCTCGCGCACCGGCGCCTCGTCCGTGCCCGTGACGACCACGACGTCCTCGACGTGGGCGGCGACCGCCTCCACGCTCAGGCGGACGATCGGCGCGCCGCGATACGGGAGGAGGAGCTTCTGGCGGCCCATGCGGCGCGCGAACCCGGCGGCGAGGACGATCGCGGCGATCACCGGCGGCCCGCGGGACGGGGACCGGGCGCCGGCGCGCCCGGTCCCGCGAGCGGTCGCACGTCGTCGCCGGAGGAGCGGCTAGCCGCGGGCGCGCCTCACCGCTTCGGTGATGGCCCGCCGGGCGAACACCCGGCAGAGGTGCGACTTGTACTCGACCGAGCCCTGGAGGTCGGCCTGGACGTCGACGCCCTCGTGGGCGCGGGCGGCGGCCGCCTCGATGGCCGCGGCGTCGAGCCGCTTGCCGACGAGCCCGGCCTCGACCGCCCGGGCGCGCACCGCCTTCGTCCCGGCGCCGGTGACGCCGACGCCGGCCCTCGTGCAGGTCCCGCTGCCGTCGAGCGTGACGACGGCGGCGACGCCGACGACCGCGAAGCGCGACGCGGGGTGCGGGAACTTCATGTACGCGCCGCCGGTGCCGGCCGGCCACGCGGGGATGCGGATCTCGACGAGGATCTCGTCGTCGCGGAGGGCCGTCGCCATCAGCCCCTGGAACCAGTCGTCGGCCTTCACTGCCCGGCGGCCCGACGGCCCCTGGCAGACCATCTCCCCGCCGAGCGCGATGACGGTCGCGGGCTGGTCGGCGGCGGGGTCGGCGTGAGCGAGCGAGCCCCCGAAGGTGCCGGCGTTGCGCACGGCCGGGTCGCCGACGACCGACGCCGTCTCGGCGAGGACGGGGCACTTCTGCTTCAGCAGCGACGACGACTCCATCTGCCAGTGCGTCGTCATCGCGCCGATCACGATGGCGCCGCCCTCCTCCTTGATGCCGGCGAGCCCCGGCACCTTGCGGAGGTCGATGAGGTGCTTCGGCTGCGCCAGGCGCAGCTTCATCATCGGCACCAGGCTGTGGCCGCCGGCGAGGAGCTTGGCGTCGTCCTTCAGGCGGCCGAGCAGGCCGAGGGCGTCCTGCACGCTGGTGGGGGCGTGGTACTCGAACGCGGCGGGGTACATGGGGCTCCCTCCTATTTCCTTGCCGCCCGGATCGTCTGCCAGACGCGCTGCGGGGTCAGCGGCATCTCCTCGATGTGGTCCACGCCGAACCCCGCCAGCGCGTCGACGACCGCGTTGACCACGGCCGGCGTGGCCGCAATGGTGCCCGTCTCGCCGGCGCCCTTGACGCCGAGGGGGTTCACGGGCGTCGGCGTCACCGTGCGGTCGGTCTCGTAGTCCGGCAGCATGTCCGCCTTCGGGACGGCGTAGTCCATCATGCTGCCGGTCACGAGCTGTCCCGACTGGTCGTCGTAGACGGCGCCCTCCCACAGCGCCTGCGCCACGCCCTGGGCGATACCGCCGTGCACCATGCCGTCGACGATCATCGGGTTGATGACGTTGCCGACGTCGTCCACGGCCACGTACCGGAGGAGCTTCACGTGCCCGGTGTCGGGATCCACCTCGACGACGCAGGCGTGGGCGCCGAACGGGAAGCAGAAGTTCGCCGGGTCGTAGAAGCTCGTCTCCTCGAGGCCGGGCTCGAGGCCGTCGGGATAGTTGTGGGGCACGTACGCCGTGAGCGCGACGGCGCCGAACGGCACCGACTTGCCGGGCACGCCCTTCACGCGGAACTCCCCGCCGGCGTACTCGATGTCCTTCGGGGAGGCCTCGAGCAGGTGGGCGGCGATGCGCTTGCCCTTCTCCCTGATCTTGCCCAGCGACATCTTGATCGCGGTGCCGCCGACCGACGCGGAGCGGCTGCCGTAGGTGCCCATGCCGAAGGGGATCGCCCCGGTGTCGCCGTGGACGATCTCCACCTGCTCGATCGGGATGCCCAGGTCGTCCGCCACGAGCTGGGCGAAGGTCGTCTCGTGGCCCTGGCCGTGGGCGTGGGAGCCCGTGTAGACCGTGACCATGCCCGTCGGGTGCACGCGCACCTTGCCGGACTCGTAGAGGCCGGCGCCGGCGCCGAGCGCGCCGACGACCTTCGAGGGCGCGATCGAGCACGCCTCGATGTACGTCGAGAAGCCGACGCCGAGCAGCCGCCCCTGCTTCCGGGCCTCCGCCTGCTCGGCGCGGAACTTCCTGTAGTCGAAGATCTGGAGCAGCCTGTCGAAGGCCGCCGCGTAGTCGCCGCTGTCGTAGGCGACGGCCACGAGCGTCTGGTAGGCGCCCGAGAACTTCGGGATGAAGTTCTTGCGCCGCAGCTCCACGACGTCGATGTTCAGCGCGCGCGCCCCGGCCTCCACCATGCGCTCGAGCACGTAGCAGGCCTCGGGCCGCCCGGCGCCGCGGTAGGCGTCGACCGGCGTGGTGTTGGTGAAGACCCCCGTCACCTCGACGTGGATCGCGCCGATCGTGTAGACGCCGTTCAGCAGGGTCCCGTACAGGAACGTGGGGACGGCGGGGGCGAACGTCGACAGGTACGCGCCCAGGTTGGCGACGGTGCGGACGCGCAGGCCGAGGATCTTGCCGTCGCGCGACAGCGCGATCTCCGCGTCCGTCACGTGGTCGCGGCCGTGGGCGTCCGTCTGGTAGGCCTCGCGGCGCGTCGACGTCCAGCGCACGGGCCGCTGGAGCTTCCGCGACGCCCACGAGCACACGACCTCCTCGTTGTAGAGGAAGATCTTCGAGCCGAAGCCGCCGCCGACGTCGGGGGCGATCACGCGCACCTTGTGCTCCGGGATGCCGAGGACGAACGCGCACATCAGCAGCCGGTGGACGTGCGGGTTCTGCGACGTCACCCACAGCGTCAGCTCGCCGGTCGCCGGGTCGAAGCGCGCGAGGCACGCGCGGGGCTCCATGGCGTTGGCGACGAGGCGCTGGTTGACGATGCGCTTCTTCACGGTCACCGCGGCGTTCTTGAACGCGGCCGCGGTGGCGTCGGCGTCGCCGAGCGCCCACTTGAACGCCACGTTGCCGGGGGCCGCCTCGTGGATCTGCGGCCGGCCGGCCTCGGTGGCGCGGGCCGTGGCCGTCACCGCCGGCAGCGGCTGCCAGTCGACGCGCACCTTCTCGGCGGCGTCCGAGGCGGCGGCCTGGCTGTCGGCGATCACCACGGCGACGGGATCGCCGACGTGGCGGGCGACGTCGGAGGTGAGCGGCATGTGCGGCGGCATCGCGAGGTCCTGCACGACGCCCGGGATGTTCTTCGACTTGCGGAGGTCCCAGCCGCAGGGCAGCGAGTTGACGCCGGCCATGTCCTTGCCGGTGAACACGGCGACAACGCCGGGGTGCCGCGCGGCGTCGGAGACGTCGATCGCGCGGATGCGGGCGTGGGCGTGCGGGCTCCGCACGAACGCCGCGTAGGTCGTCCCGGGCAGCTTGACGTCGTCCACGTATTGCCCGCGGCCGGTGATGAAGCGGGGGTCCTCGCGGCGCTTGATCGACTTGCCGAACAGGCGCTCTTCGGTCGCGGTGGCCATCGCTCGCCTACTTCCTGGCGGCCATGTTCTCGGCCGCCCACTGGATCGCCTTGACGATGTTGTGGTAGCCCGTGCAGCGGCAGAGGTTGCCCTCGAGCTGGTGGCGGATGACGTCCTCGGACGGCTTCGGATAGCGCTCGAGGAGCTGGCACGCCGCCATGATCATGCCGGGAGTGCAGAAGCCGCACTGCAGGCCGTGCTTCTCCCAGAAACCCTGCTGGATCGGGTGCAGGTCGCCGTTCCGGGCGAGGCCCTCGATGGTCGTGATGTTCGCCCCGTCCGCCTGGACGGCGAAGAACGTGCACGACTTCACCGCCTGGCCGTTCATGAGGATCGTGCACGCCCCGCACTGGCTCGTGTCGCAGCCGACGTGCGTCCCCGTCAGCCCGACGACCTCGCGGATGTAGTGGACGAGGAGGAGGCGCGGCTCGACCTCGTGGCTGTGCTGCTGGCCGTTGATGGTCATCTTGACTGGCAGTTTCACGACTCGACCTCCGGGATCCGGGCGGTTTGACGCGGCCTGCTTGGCGCGACAGAGACTAGACCTGCCCTGTCGGACTGTCAACGGGCACGCCGGCCTCGCGGACTCGCGCGGGGTCGGCGGCGACCGCCCGGCGGGCGACGGGCCCCGGCGACGGCGGAGGAGGGGGCTTCCCCCGGGACCTCAGCGCGGAGGGTCGGCGAGCTGGCGGCGGGCGTCGGCGCGCGCCTGGTCGAGGACCTCGCGCACCGCAAGCCCCTTGGCGCGGGCGATGCGCGCCACCTCGGCGAACTCCGGCGTGACCGTCACCACCCGCCCCTCGAGCCGGGACACCTTGAACGGGATCGCCCCGTGGGCGGTCGTCAGCGTGACGGTCTCGCGCGGCAGCACCTCCCGGCGGCGCTCCGACCAGCGAACGCCGATCGTGCTCGTCTCCTCGAAGAGCACCCGGGAGAGCGCCCCGACCAGCTCCGCGGGACACAGCGCGGTGACCACCACGCCGGGACGGCTCTTCTTCATGACGACCGGCGTGAGGAAGACGTCGAGGGCGCCGGCGCCGAGGAGGCGGTCGACGAGGGGCTCGTAGAGCTGGGGCGACATGTCGTCGATCGTCGTCTCCACCTGGACGACGGTCTCGCGCCCGGGCGCGGCGGCCGACTCCCCCACGAAGCAGCGCAGCACGTTCGGCGTCTCGAGGTCGCGCGTCCCGGCCCCGTAGCCGACGGCGGAGACCGTCATCGCCGGCATCGCGCCCGCCGACGCCGCGAGCGTCGTCAGGATCGCCGCCCCGGTCGGCGTGAGCAGCTCGGCCCGCACGCCGGTGTCGACCACGGGGAAGCCGCGGATCAGCTCCGCCGTGCCGGGCGCCGGGACCGGGATGCGGCCGTGGGGACCGTCGACGACGCCGCTGCCCAGCGCCAGCGCCGAGACGTGGACCTCGGCCACGCCGAGGAGATCGAGGGCCACCAGGGCGCCCGCGACGTCGACGATCGCGTCGACGGCGCCCACGTCGTGGAAGTGGACCTCGCCGGGCGTCGTCCCGTGCACGCGCGCCTCGGCCTCGGCCAGCCGGGCGAAGATGCGCCGCGCGCGCTCCTTGACGCCGGGCGCGAGCCCGCTGGAATCGACGACGCCCAGGATGTCCGGGAGCCGGCGATGGTGGTGGCCGTGACGCTCGACCTCGACGTCGACCTTCGTCGCCCTGAAGGCGCCCTTCCTGACCTCCCGGCGGACGAGCCGCCAGCCGGGCAGCGCCAGGCGCGCCAGCTCGTCGCGCAGCGCCTCGAACGGCGCGCCCGCGTCGACCAGGGCGCCCATGATCATGTCGCCGGCCGCGCCGCTGGGGCAGTCGAAGTAGGCGAGGCGGGCCACGGCTCTCTAGCGCTTGGCGACGAGCTGGTTGATCTGGCTCGCCTGGTGCGCGGCCCCGTAGCCGTTGTCGATGTTGACGACGGACACGCCGGGCGCGCACGAGCCGAGCATGGCGAGCAGCGCGACGATGCCGCCCGTCGAGACGCCGTAGCCGACGCTGGTCGGCACGGCGATCACGGGGCGGTCCACCAGCCCGCCCACGACGCTGGGGAGCGCGCCCTCCATCCCCGCCACGACGACGATGGCGCTCGCCTCGGCGAGCGTGTCGAGATGGTCGAGGAGCCGGTGGAGCCCCGCGACGCCGCAGTCGTAGACGCGCGCGACGCGGTTGCCGAGCGCCTCGGCGACCAGCGCGGCCTCCTCGGCGACCGGCAGGTCGGCGGTGCCGGCGGCGACGACGGCGATGAGCCCGACGCCCGGAGACGGCGCCGGGTTGATCACCACGAGCCGCGCCCGCTCGTGGTGGACGTGAGCCAGGCCGGCGGCGGCGACCGCCGCGGCCACCTCGGCGCTCGCCCGCGTGGCGAGCACGTTGACGTGCTGCTCGCCGAGGCGGCGCGCGATCGCCACGACCTCGTCGGGCGTCTTGCCGGGACAGAAGATCGCCTCGGGCGCGCCGCCGCGCAGCGCGCGGTGCTGGTCCACCTTGGCGAATCCCAGGTCCTCGTACGGCAGTCGCCGCAGCCGCGCGAGCGCGTCGTCGACGGGCGTCCGCCCGGCGCTGACGGCCTCGAGGAGCCGTCTGAGAGCGTCCCTATCCATCGCTCGCCTTCTCCGTGACGCCTGCCGCGCCCCGCCGGGACCCGAGCCCGCCCAGCACCAGGTTGGCGCTCCCCGACCTGAAGCCCGCGAGGTCCACGGCGACGTAGACGTAGCCGAGCGCCCTGAAGCGCTCGACGATCGCCTCGTGGCGTCCGTCCTGCCAGAGCCGCGGCAGGTCCTCCAGCGGGATCTCCAGCCGCGCCAGGCGGTCGTGGTGCCGGACGCGGAACTGGCGGAAGCCGAGCGACCTGAGGAAGGTCTCCGCGGCGTCGACCTGGCGCAGCTTGTCGGGGGTGATTCGCTCGCCGTACTGGAAGCGCGAGGACAGGCAGGCGAACGAGGGCTTGTCCCACGTGGGCAGGCCCAGCCCTCGCGAGAGGTCCCGGATCTCCGCCTTCCACAGCTCGGCCTCGATCAGCGGGGCCCGCACGCCGCGCCGGCGGGCGGACTCCATGCCGGGGCGATGGTCGCCCAGGTCGTCCATGGTCGCCCCGTACACGACGTGTCGCAGCCCCTCGCGCCTGGCGATGGGCGCGGCGGCGGCGAACAGCTCCTCCTTGCAGAAGAAGCAGCGGTTCGCCGGGTTGCGCGCGTAGTCGGGGTTGTCGAGCTCGCGCGTCCGCACCACCTCGTGCCGCATGCCGAGGAGCGCGGCGAGCCGCCTCGCCTCCTCGAGCTCGGCGGCCGGATAGGTCTCCGAGTCCGCGGTGACCAGCAGCGCCGCGTCGCCGAGGGCGTCCCGCGCCGCCCGCGCCAGCAGCGTGGAGTCGACGCCGCCGGAGAACGCCACCAGGACGCTCTCCATGCCGCGCAGGACGCCGAGCAGCCGCTCGTACTTGACCTGGCTCACGGCCCCTCCTCAGGCCTCCAGCCGCATCAGGTCCTGGAACTGGCCGAAGCGCTGGCCGATGTCCTCGGCCCTGAGCCGCGTCAGGCGGTTGAGCGAGAAATCCTCCACGGTGAAGGACGCCATCACCGAACCGTAGACGAGGGCGCGGCGCATGGCGGCGCCGTCTGCCCGCCCCTGGGAGGCGAGGTAGCCCATGAACCCGCCCGCGAACGTGTCCCCCGCGCCGGTCGGATCGTAGACCGACTCCAGCGGGTACGCGGGGACGACGAAGAAGGCGCCGTCGGCGATCATCAGCGCCCCGTACTCTCCCCGCTTCACGACCACCGTCCGGGGGCCCATCGCCGCGATCGTCCGGGCGGCCTTGACCAGGTTCGGCTCGCCCGCCAGCTGGCGCGCCTCCGCGTCGTTGATCGTCACCACGTCGACCTCGCGCAGCACGCGCACGAGGGCCTCGCGCTTGCCGTGGATCCAGAAGTTCATGGTGTCGAGCGCGACCAGCGTCGGCCGCTCCGTCATCTGGCGGAGGACGTCGAGCTGCAGCTCGGGATCGATGTTGGCGAGGAACAGGAACGGCGTGCGGCGCAGCTCGGGCGAGAGCTTGGGATGGAAGTCGGCGAAGACGTTCAGCTGCGTGTCGAGGGTCGTGGCCTCGTTCAGGTCGTACCCGTACTGGCCGCTCCAGCGGAACGTCCGCCCGCCGGCCACGGTGAGGCCGGCGGTGTCCACGCCCCGGGCGCGCAGCAGCGCCAGGTGCTGGTCGGGGAAGTCCTCGCCCACGGTGGCGACGAGGCGCACGCGCGTGAAGAAGCTCGCCGAGTACGAGAAGTACGTGGCGGACCCGCCCAGCACCTCGCGTACCTTGCCGAACGGCGTCTCGACGGTGTCCAGGGCCACCGAGCCCACGACGAGGAGGTCAGCCACGACGACGCCCCTTTCCCGCGCGGCGGGGGCGCGGGGGCCGCCTCCGGGCGCCGAAGTACTTGCCGATGAGCAGGTCGAGCCGGCGCCGGGTCGCCGGCGGAAACGCCTCCGGGTCGGTGATCACCGCGTTCTCGAGCAGCGACGGGCACGGGCACGTCCGCGGCGGCGCCACGGCCGGGATCAGGCGCCGGAGGACGTCCTTCGCCGTCGCCACGTTCTGCATCAGCGTGCGGATCACCGCCTCGACGCTCACCGCCGCGTGGGTCTCGTGCCAGACGTCGTAGTCCGTCACCAGCGCGAGCGTGGCGTAGCACAGCTCGGCCTCGCGCGCGAGCTTGGCCTCGGGCATGTTGGTCATGCCGATCACGTCGACGCCCCACCCGCGGAAGATCTCCGACTCCGCCTTCGTCGAGAACTGCGGCCCCTCGATGCAGAGGTAGGTGCCGCCGCGCTGGACGGTGGCCCCCGTGGCGAGCGCCGCCTTCTCGAGGGCGCCCGCCAGCGCCGGGCACACCGGCTCGGCCATCCCGACGTGGGCGACGATGCCGTCGCCGAAGAACGTGGACACGCGGCGCCTCGTGGCGTCGAAGAACTGGTCGGGGATCACGAGGTTCAGCGGGTGGATCGTCTCGCGCATGCTGCCGACCGCGGAGATCGACACCACCCACTCGGCGCCCAGCGACTTGAGCCCCCAGACGTTGGCGCGGAAGTTCAGCTCGCTCGGCATGATCCGGTGGCCGCGGCCGTGGCGCGGCAGGAAGATGACCGGCCGTCCCTCGAAGCGCCCGCAGCAGAACTCGTCCGATGGGTCGCCGAACGGCGTCCGCACCCGCTTCCAGCGGACATCGGTGAGCCCCTCGAGCTGGTAGAGCCCGCTGCCGCCGATGACGCCGATCGCCGCTTCCGTCACTCGCGCGCCTCCCCCTCGAGCACTCCCGCGGCCCGCGCCTCGCCCGCGGCGATCACGCGGACCTCGACCATGCGCCCCATCAGCTCGTCGCCGCCCTCGAAGGCCACCTCGACGTAGTTGCCGGTGAGCCCGACCAGGTGCCCGCCCTCCCGGGCGCGCGTCTCGAGCACCAGCGCCTCCCGGCGCGTGCCCACCATCGCGCGCCGGAACGCAGCGGCCCTGGCGCGTCCGATCGCGCGCAGCGCCTCCCCGCGGCGGGCGGCCGTCGCCGCCGGCACGTGGCCGTCCAGCGACGCCGCCTCTGTCCCCGGGCGGTCGGAGTACGGGAAGACATGGAGGTAGGTGAACGGCAGCGCCTCGACCAGGTCGCGGGTCGCGGCGAAGTCGGCGTCGGTCTCGCCCGGGAAGCCGACGATCACGTCGGCGCCGAGGCCGAGCCCAGGGACGGCGGCGGCCAGGCGCTCGACGAGCGCGCGGTACATCGCCGCGGTGTACGGGCGGCGCATCCGCCGGAGGATCCGGTCGCTGCCGCTCTGGAGCGGCACGTGCAGGTGCGGCGCGATCGAGCGGGACCCGGCGACCACCTCGATCAGCTCCGGCGTGAAGTAGGGCGGCAGCACGGACGACAGCCGCAGCCACCTGAGGCCGCGGATCCCCGCGAGACGGCGGAGCAGCGCGGCCAGCGTCGTCCGCGGCACGAGATCGGCGCCGTAGTGACCCATGTCCACGCCGGTGAGGACGACCTCGCGGTGTCCCGCCTCCACCAGGCGCCAGACCTGCTCCTCGACGACGCGCGGATCGCGGCTCCGGCTCCTGCCCCGCGCGAGCGGCACGATGCAGAACGCGCAGCGGTGCCGGCAGCCGTCCTGGACCTTCACGAACGCGCGCGACCGCCCGGGCACGCGACCCAGAGGCGCCCCGGGCAGCGTGGCGACGGCGCCGACGTCCGACACCGCGCGCGCCGGCGCTGCGGCGCCGGAGGCGAGCCGCTCGGCCAGCTCCGCCAGTCGTCCCTTGTCGGCGTTGCCGACGACGAGGTCGACGCCGCTCATCCGCTCGACGGCGTCGGGCGCGGTCTGCGCCCAGCAGCCGGTCACGACGAGGCGCGCCCCCGGGTGGCGACGTCGCGCCCGGCGGATCGCCTGGCGGTCGGAGGCCTCGGCGGCCGCCGTCACCGCGCACGTGTTGACGACGACCAGGTCGGCGGGCTCCTCGAAGGCGACCGTGTGGAAGCCGCGGCTCTCCAGCGCCGCCTGGAGCTCGTGGGTGTCCACCTGGTTCAGGCGGCAGCCGAGGGTGGCGAAGGCGACCGTGCGGGCTGTCATCCGGCCGCGGCGACCGGCTCGCGGAGCTGGCCGCAGGCGGCGCCGATGTCCTCGCCCTTGCTCCACCTCACCGTCGTGGTGATCCCGGCGTCGAGCAGCTCCGCCTGGAAGGCGAGGATCCGGGGCAGCGGCGGACGGCGGAACGAGGAGCCTTCCCAGTCGTTGAACGGGATCAGGTTGACCTTGGCCCGGATGCCGCGGAGGAGGCGGGCCAGACGCCGCGCGTCCTCCACCGAGTCGTTGATGCCGTCGAGCAGGACGTACTCGAAGAAGACGCGCTGCCGCGGCGCCAGGGGGTACCGGCGGACCGCGTCCATCAGCGCCGCCAGGTTCCACGACCGGTTCACGGGCATGAGCCGCGCGCGCACGTCGTCGGAGGCGGCGTGGAGGGAGATCGCGAGGTTGACCCTGAGGTTCTCGCGTCCCAGCCGGTCGATGCCGCTCACCAGCCCCACCGTGGAGACCGTGATCCGGCGCGGCGAGTAGCCGAGCCCGAGCTTCGCATCGGTGAGAATGCGGAGCGACGCGACGAGCGCCGCGAGGTTGGCGAGCGGCTCTCCCATTCCCATGAAGACGACGTGGGTCACCCGCCGCCCCTCCTCGAGCAGGGCGCCGGCGGCCAGCACCTGGCCGACGATCTCCGCCGCCGTCAGGTTCCGCTCGAGTCCCATCGTGCCGGTGAGACAGAACGCGCACCCGTAGCCGCAGCCGACCTGCGTCGAGAGGCACAGCGTCATGCGATCCTCGTCGGGCATGAGGACCGCGCTGACGAGGTTGCCGTCGTCCAGCCGCAGCACGAGCTTGCGGCTTCCGTCCTGGGACGGCGTCAGGCGCTCGAGCGCCGGCAGCCGGGCGCCCGCGCGCTCGGCGAGCGCCGTCCTGAACTCCCTGGGGAGGTCGGTCATCTCGTCGAGGGCGAGCGCGCCCTTCCGGTAGATCCACGTGGCGAGCTGACGCCCGCGATAGCGGGAGGCTCCCAGCTCCACCGCGAGGTCCTCCATCTCGGAGGGCAGCATGCCGACCAGGTTCAGGCGGGACATGGGTCGAAGAATATCACGAAGATACGAGCCGGTTTTCCACCGCTCCTGTTGAAGTCCCGTGGATAAGGCTGTGAGTTTCCGGACACCGTCCGCGATGTTTCACGCACTTGGATCGGATCGCCTCTCCGGCGAGCAGCCGGGCTGCAACACGAGGTAGAGGTCGAGCAGGTTCGTCTTGGTCGGCCCGGTGACGACGAGGTCGCCGCTCGCCGAGAGGAAGCCGTGCGCGTCGTTGTCGTCGAGCGCCTGCCGGGCGTCCCGGCCGGCGGCGGCGCCGCGGGCGACGGTGCCGGCGTCCACGACGGCCCCGGCGGCGTCGGTCGGGCCGTCGGTGCCGTCGGTCCCGGCGGCCAGCACGACGATCCCCTCGCCGGGATCGAGAGCCAGCGCGGCGGCGAGCGCGAGCTCCTGGCACCGTCCGCCCCGCCCGCCTCCGCGGACCGTCACGGTCGTCTCCCCGCCCGCGACGAGGCAGGCGGGGGGCGCGAGCGAGCGCGCGCGCGCCACCAGGTCCCGCGCCACGTCGCGGGCCTCGCCCTGGAGCGTCCGGGTCAGCACGCGGGGCTCGAAGCCGAGCTGGCGGGTCCGGTCGGCGGCGGCATCCACCACGATCCTGTTGTTGCCGATCACCACGTTCGCCACCCGGGCGAACAGCGGGTCGCCGGGTTTCGGCGTCTCCTCGACCTCGCCGCGGCGGCCGGCCTCGAGCCTCCGGAGCACGGAGGCCGGCGTCCGGCCGCGGACGCCGCGGCGGGCCAGCACCTCGAGGGCGTCAGCGAACGTCGTCGGGTCGGCGGCCGTCGGGCCCGAGGCGACCACGTCGAGCCGATCGCCGACGACGTCCGAGAGGACCAGCGAGACCACGCGGGCCGGGGCCGCGGCGCGCGCGAGCTGGCCGCCCTTGATGAGCGACAGGTGCTTGCGGACGGCGTTCAGCTCGTCGATCGTCGCCCCGGCGTCGAGGAGCAGCCGGGTCACGGCTCGCTTCTCCTCGAGTCCGACGCCGGGCGCCGGCGCGGGCATGAGCGCGGATCCGCCGCCGGAGATGAGAACGAGGACGAGGTCCTCCTCCCCGGCTTCCCGGACCAGGCGGAGGATCTCGGCGGCGGCGGCCTCGCCGCGGGAGTCGGGGACAGGATGGCCGGCCTCGGCCAGCCTGACCCGCCGGGTCGGCGCCGCGTAGCCGTCCTTGACGACGACGAACCCGTCCGCGATCCGGTCGCCGAGGATCTCCTCGACGGCCCGCGCCATCGCTGCCGACGCCTTGCCACAGCCGACGACGACGATCCGGCCCGCCGGCATGGGTAGTCGCCCGTCGCCGGCGATCAGGGCGCCGCCCTCGATGCGCAGCGCGCGATGGACCAGGGGCCGGACGTCGGCGGCCGCGAGCGCGGCCTGCCAGATGGCGACCGCCGCCTCGCGGGCGGTCACCGGGCGATCTTCAGGAGGCGCTCCCCCGCTTCCCTCAGCATGTCGTCGGTCTTGGGGAAGCAGAACCGGATCTTGGTGCGGCCGAGCTCGGCGTGCGCGTAGAAGGACGAGCCCGGCACGGTGGCCACGCCGATCTCCCTGACGAGCCACATCGCGAAGGCGGCGTCGTCGGGAAGGCCGCGGTCCGCGAGGAAGTGCGCCACGTCGGTGAGGATGTAGTAGGCGCCGCGCGGCCGCCAGGCGACGAAGCCGGCGCGCTCGACGTAGGAGAGGAGCAGGTCGCGCTTGGCCTGGTACATCGAGCGCAGCCACTCGTAGTACGGATCGCCGAGCGTGAGGGCCGCCACGGCCGCCTCCTGCAGCGGGTGCGGGGCGCCGACGGTGACGAAGTCGTGGGCGCGGCGGATCCCGACGCTGATGTCGGGCGGCGCGACCGCGTAGCCGATCCGCCAGCCGGTGACCGAGTACGACTTCGAGATCCCCGAGATCGTGATCGTGCGCTCGGCCATGCCCGGCAGCGTCGCGATCGGGGTGTGGCCCAGCCCGTCGAAGACGATGTGCTCGTAGATCTCGTCGGTGATCGCCAGCAGGTCGCGCTCGCGGCAGAGGTCGGCGATGGCGCCCAGCTCCTCCCGCGAGAAGACCTTGCCCGTCGGGTTGTTCGGGCTGTTGAAGACGATCGCCCGCGTCCGCGGCGTCACCGCGCGCGCCAGCCGGTCGGGGTCGAAGCCGAAGTCCGGCGGCTCGAGAGGGACGAACACCGGCACCGCGCCGGAGATGATGCAGCCCGGGCCGTAGTTCTCGTAGAACGGCTCGAAGACGATCACCTCGTCGCCGGGGTTCAGCACCGCGAGCAGCGACGCCAGCATCGTCTCCGTCGAGCCGCAGCAGACCGTGACGTGGCGGTCGGGATCGAGCTCCATGCCGTAGAAGCGGCGATACTTGTCGGCGATCGCCCGCCGCAGCGCGGGCGCTCCCCACGTGATCGCGTACTGGTGGAAGTCGCCGTCGAGCGCGCGGTGAGCGGCCTCGACGACCTCCCGGGGCGGCGGGAAGTTCGGCATGCCCTGGGCGAGGTTGACGCCCCCGTGCTCCAGGCACACCCGCGTCATCTCGCGGATGACGGACTCGGTGAAGCCCTGGACGCGGCGCGAGATCCGGAGCGGGTTCACGCGGGTCGGGGAGCGCGAGCGTCCGGGGGGCCGCCGCGCCGGCGCGTGGGCGCCCTCACGGCACGACGACGTCGCGCTCGATGGGATCGACCTGGACGCCGCGCTGCTTGAGCCACGCCACGCCGCGCTGGAGGACGGCCTCGTCGGCCTCCATCTCCAGCGCCACCCAGCCGTAGTCCGCCTTGACGTCCGCGCGACGGATGTTGATCACGATGTCGAAGTCCTTCACCAGCCGGTACAGGATCGGCTCCTGGATCAGGGCCGGCGGGAAGGTCAGCCGCACGCGCATCCGGGCCACGATGCTCACCCCGCCCGGCGGCCTCCCGCGATGGCGGGCACGATCGACACCTGGTCGCCGTCCTTGAGGGCGGTCTTCTTGCCCTGCAGGAAGCGGATGTCCTCCTCGTTGACGTAGACGTTGATGAAGCGCCGCAGGTCGCCGGCCTCGTCGATCAGCCGCTCGCGCAGCCCCGGGAACTGCCGCTCGAGGTCCTCGACGACGTCGGCCACCGTCTCGCCCCTGGCCTGCACCTCCGGGCTGCCCTTCGTGATCGAGCGGAGCGGCGTCGGGATACGGACCGTCACCGGCATCGTCAGGCTCCTTGCGATTTGAGGTCGGCCAGCGCCCGGTCGAAGGCCGAGAGCGTGGGCCGGATGGTCACGGTGGTCTGCAGGCGGTCCGTCAGCGGGTCCGGCGTCTTCAGCCCGTTGCCGGTGATGCAGACGACGATCGAGTCGTTGCGCCCGATCCGTCCCTGCTCGACGAGCTTCTTGGTCGCCGCGACGGTGACGCCGCCCGCGGTCTCGGTGAAGATGCCCTCGGTCCTGGCGAGCAGCAGCATGCCCTCGACGATCTCCCGGTCGGTGACGTGCTCGCCGTGGCCGCCCGACTCCCTGGCGACCCGGTAGGCGTAGTAGCCGTCGGCGGGGTTGCCGATCGCGAGCGACTTGGCGATCGTCGCGGGCTTGACCGGTACGAGGACGTCGCTGTCGTTCTTGATCATGGTGACGATGGGGCCGCAGCCGGCGGCCTGCGCCGCGTACATCCGCGTGCGGACGGGGCCGTCGATGAGCCCGAGCAGCGTCATCTCCTTGATCGCCTTCCAGATCTTGGTGATGAGCGAGCCGCCGGCGCACGGCACCACGACGTGGTCCGGCGTCCGCCAGCCGAGCTGCTCGACGATCTCGAAGCCGTAGCTCTTCGAGCCCTCGGAGTAGTAGGGGCGGAAGTTCACGTTCACGAACGCCCACCGGTACTTGTCGGCGATCTCCGAGCAGAGCCGGTTCACCTCGTCGTACGTCCCCTCGACGGCGACGAGCGTCGGGCCGTAGACGAGCGTCGCCAGGATCTTGCCCTGCTCGAGGTCGGCGGGCACGAAGATGTACGAGGTGAGCCGCGCCTCGGCGGCGTGCGCGGCGACCGAGTTGGCGAGGTTGCCGGTCGACGCGCAGGCGACGGTGTCGAAGCCGAACTCCCTCGCCTTCGTGACCGCGACCGACACCACACGGTCCTTGAACGACCACGTCGGGTGGCACACGGAGTCGTTCTTGATCCACACCTCGCGGCAGCCCAGCTCGGCGGCGAGGTTGTCGGCGCGCACCAGCGGCGTGAAGCCGACGTGATGACCCACCGCGACCTCCCCGTCGACGGGGAGCAGGTCGCGGTAGCGCCACATGCTGGGCGGCCCGGCCGCGATCGACTCGCGGGTGACGACGCCCTTCAGCGCCTCGTAGTGGTAGTCGACCTCCAGCGGACCGAAGCAGAACTCGCAGACGTGGGAGGGGGCGGCGGGATACCCGCGGCCGCACTCGCGGCACTTCAGACCCTTCAGCTTCTCCATGAGCGCGTCTCCATCGGTAGGGGAATTGAGCCCCGCGTTGTACTGCACCGACAGTCAGACATTTCGGTTACTTAACTATGAACGGCGGGCGAAGTCAATCGGCGCGTTCCGCCCGCCGCGCGAAACCGCCGCGCGGTATGATCGCGCTCGGTGCGGCCCGCCGCCATCCTTCCCGTGGTCCCGCTCGCCGCCTACGCCGTCGCCTTCGGAGCGGCGGCGTTCGGCCGCTCGGTGCCGGCGTTCGACGACCACCCCGGCCAGCTCTATCGCCTCTGGCACGCGCTCTCGGAGGGGCCGGCGCCGTGGGCGTGGAACGCCGGCTGGTGGACGGGCTACCCCGAGCTGCAGTTCTATCCGCCCGGCTTCTTCCACGCGGGCGTGGTGCTGGCCCGGGGAACGCTCGGCCTCCTGCCGATCGAGGCGATCTACGTGACGCTCGTGTGGCTCGCGTGGCTGCTGCCGGGGGCCGCGGCGTACGTGGCGCTCGCGCGCCTGCTCGGCAACGGCTGGCTCGCCCTGCCCGGAGCCTTCGTCGTGCTCGCGCTGAGCGGCGGAACCGCCAGCGGCGTCGAGGGCGGCGTGCGCGTCGGCATGCTGCCCGCCCGTCTGGCCTGGGGACTGCTGCCGCTGCTGCTGCTCGTCCTCGCCTCGCGCGCCGACCAGGACCGGTTCGGGCCGCGGGCGATGGCGCCGGTGGCCGGACTGCTCGCGGCGATCGTCGTCACCCATCCCGCTCACGCGCCCGGCGCGGTCCTGCTCGTCCTGCTCGCCGGATGGCTCGCTCCGGGACCGGGACGACGCCGGCTCGCGGCGGTCGCGCTCCCGGTGGTCGCCGCGGCCGCGCTCACCGCGTTCTGGACCGCGCCGCTCCTGGTCCACCTCGAGCACACCCGGGCGCTGGCGTGGGGCGCCCTCGAGCTGCCGCTGCGCCGGCCTCTCCTCCTCGGGCTCGTCCTCGCCGCCGCGGCGGCGCCGCTCGCGGCGCGGCGCTGGCGCGCCGGCCGCGGCGTCGCGCTCGCCGCCGCGTGGCCGTGGGCGGCCGCGGCCGCCGTGGCGGCCGACGCGCTCCTGCTGGAGCCCCTCGGGATCCGGTGGCTGCCGGCCGACCGCATCGCCGACGCCGCGTGGATGGCGATCGTCCTCGCGGCGGGCGTCGTCACCGGGCGTCTGCTCGCCGCCGTCGCGGCGCGGACGCGGCTGGCGCTGCCCGCCGCCGCCGCGCTCGCCGTCGGCGCGATCGCCGTCGCGTCCGTGCCCGGGGGCGCGCTGGCGCTGTGGCCGCGGGCAGCCGACTGGCCGTCGCTCGACGTGGTCGCGCGCGGGCTCCGTCTCGACGACCTCTGGTCGGCCCTCCGCCGCGCCCCCGAGGGCCGGGTGCTGTTCGTCCGCTCCGCCGTGCCGCTCGTGTTCGGCGCCGAGTGGTGGCGGCCGCACACCCACGTGGTCGCGCTCGCTCCCGTGCGCGCGGGGCGGCACATCGTCAACGGCACCTTCACCCACCCGTCGCCGGTGGCGGCCCTCGTCTACCGCGGCTCGACGGCGCCCGGCGCGGTCACGACGCTCGTGGAGCGCCTCGACGGGCAGTCGCTCTTCGGCGTCGCGCTCGAGCGGCTGGACGCCGCGACCCTCGACGCCCACGCGGCCCGGCTCGGCGTCAGCGCCGTCGTCGTGCTCGACGAGGATGCGCCCAGGGCGCTCGCCCTGGCCGACAGCGCGACGTTCCCTCACCGCTCGGTGGCGGGTCCGTTCGTCGTCCACGCGCGCCGCGCTCCGGTCGCGCTCCCGCAGCGGGTCGGAGCCGACCGCTGGCGATTTCACGTCGAGGGCGGAGGCGAGGCGTGGGTGTCGGCGCGGGTCGCCTACTACCCGCTCTGGCGCGCCGAGCGCGCGGGGACGTCGCTGCCGACGCGGCGGGGCCCGGCGTGGGACCTGGAGGTCCGCACCGGCGGCGCGGCGGGGCCCGTCGACCTCGTCTACCGCCCGGGCGCGGTGGAGGTCGCCGCGACGGCGGCGAGCGCCATCGCGCTCGTGGCGTGGGTGGGCTGGTGGATCGGCGGAGCGGGGCGCGTCAGGCGCTGAGGGCGGCGGCGCCGGCGTCGGCGCACTCCTGGTCCTGCTCTCCCGTGCCGCCGCCGCAGCCGATGCCCCCGACCACGCGCCCGCCGCGGACGATCGGCGCGCCGCCGGGCGTCGGCAGCGCCTGGCCGCCCAGCGCCGTCGGCATCAGCGTCCAGAACCCTCCCTTCGGGACGCCGGCGACCAGCTCGGACGTCGACTTCCGGAACGCCGCGGCCGCCACGGCCTTGGCGCGCGACGTCTCGGGCGTGAAGAACCCCGTACCGTCGCCCCGCGCGCTGAGCACGAGACGGCCCGCCTCGTCCACCACCGTCACCGTCATCGGCGTGCCGAGCTCCCGCGCGCGCGCCTGCGCCGCCCGCACCGCCTGCTCCGCCATCGCGAGCGTCATCTCGATCACGTCCGTGCCTCCTCCCGGGGCGGCGCGGCCGGTAGCCTCAGCACCACCCGCACCCCGCCCCCGGCATCGATGATCCTGACCGTCATGGTGTCGGCGTCGGCGGTGATCTCGCCGAAGTTCAGCGCCCAGCCGAGCGAGCCGAGCGAGGTCGAGCGGAGCGACCGGTCCAGCGGCCTGGGATAGCCCGGGCGCGCGGACAGGGGCCCCGCGGCGAACTCGTGGAACGACCAGCCGGGGACGGGCTCGTGGCGGATCAGCTCGGCGTGGTGCACCTCGCCGGTCAGGAACACGAGGTTCCGGGTGCCGCGCCGCCGCAGCGACTCGAGGACGGTATCGCGCTCGAACGCGAACCCGGTGCCGCCGAGCCGCGGGAACCCGAGGAGGTTGGCGCTCGACCACGCGTCGGCCTCGCGCCCGCCCGTGTAGATCCCCAGCGGGACCGACGACACGACGAGCTTCCACGTCGCGTCGGACGCCGGCAGCCGCGACAGGAGCCACGCGCGCTGCTCGTCGCCGAGCATGGTCTTGCCCGGCCCGTCCCGGACGTGCTTGGAGCTCCGGTACTGGCGGGTGTCCAGGATGAAGATCTCGACGTGGCGTCCCCAGCGGACGCTCCGGTAGAGCCGCCCCGGCTCCTCGTCGGGGCCGCGGACGGGCCAGTAATCGAGGAAGGCCTGCCGCCCGACCGGCATGAGCGGCTCCAGTGGACCCTCGAAATCGTTGCGGACCTCGTGGTCGTCCCAGATCGGGAACACGGCGACGCCGCGGAAGAAGTGCTGCACCTGGTGGTCGGCGCGGTTGTAGCGGTGCTTGGCGTGATAGCCGGCGAGCGTCGTGGCGACGAAGTCGGTGCCCCGGGCTCGGGCGCGGCGGCCGCAGACGTGATCGGCGTAGATCGTGTCGCCGACGAACAGGAACAGGTCGGGGCGGCGGCCCGCCATCGCACGGAAGATCCGGTAACCGTCCTCGGCGTCGCGGCAGTAGCCTCCACCGCCGAGGTCGCCGCTCCAGACGAGCCGCACGGTGGCGTGGGCGTCGGGCTCCGGCGCGGTCCCGAACTCGCCGGCGACGGTCGCCGGCCCCTGCTCGAGGCGGTAGGCGTAGCGGGTCGCCGGCGCGAGGCCGTCGAGGACGACGCGCGCCGTGAGGTCGCGGCGGGGTTCGGGAGTCGCCGTCGCCGTCCGCGTCACGTCGCTGCCGTCCGCCGGACCGTAGCGGACGGTGACGGGCGCCTCGTCGTCGGCCCGCAGCCACAGCGCCGCCGTGCGCGGCGTCACCTCGCCCACCGTCACGAGCAGGCCCGAGCGCGGCCCGGGCTCGACCGGGGCTCCCGGGCCGAGCCCGCCCGGCGAGACGCCGAGCAGCAGCAGCACGGAGGACGCGAGGCTCAGGCGGCGCACGTCACTCGGCTCCCGTGGTGTGCGTGAACAGCGTCGAGCCGTCCTCGTCGACGATGCGGACGGTCAGGCGGCCGTCCTCGAGGACCACCTCGCCGAAGTTCCGCGCGCCGCCCGTGGCGAAGAGCGAGCGCGGGTTGAGCGCCGCGTCCAGCGGGCGCGGCCGCCCCAGGCTCGCCGAGAGCGGCCCCGCGATGAACTCGTGGAACGAGAAGTCGTGGGTGGGGTGGTGGCGGATCAGCTCGGCGTGGTGGACGTCGGCGGCGAGGAACACGAGGTTCCTCACGCCGCGCACCCGGAAGGCGCGGAGGATCGCGTCGCGCTCGGTGGCGAAGCCGGTGCCGCCCTCTTCCGGGATCCCCCACACCGTCGCGCTCGACCAGGAGTCGCGGTGACCCCGGCCGGTCGGCACCGAGAGCGAGACGCTGCTGACGATCACCTTCCACGTCGCCGTCGACGCGGTCACGCCGTCCAGCAGCCAGGCGCGCTGGGCCGCGCCGAGCATGGTCTTGCCGGGGCCGTCCGGCTCGCTGTTGGCGCTCCTGTACTGGCGGGTGTCGAGGATGAAGACCTCCAGCAGGCGGCCCCACCGCACGCTCCGGTAGAGGCGCCCCGGCTCGGAGGCCGGCGGCTCGATCGGCCAGTACTCGAGGAAGGCGCGGCGGCCGGCGGGCATGAGGGGCTCGAAGGGGCCGGCGAAGTCGTTGCGCACCTCGTGGTCGTCCCAGATCGCGTAGACCGGCACCTTCCGGAGGAAGGCGGCGAAGGCGGCGTCCTCCCGGTTGTAGCGGTGCTTGGCGCGATATCCCTCGAGCGTCGTCGCGATGAAGCCCGAGCCGGGGACGAACTCGGGGCCCCGGCAGGCGTGGTCGGCGTAGATGGTGTCGCCGGCGAAGATGAAGAAGTCCGGCCGGGCGCGCTCCATCGCCGCGAAGATCCGGTAGCCGTCGTCGACGCGGCGGCAGTTTCCCGCGCTGCCGAGATCCCCGCTCCACACCCAGCGCACCCGGGCCGGCTCCGATGGCGGCGGCGCGGTGGCGAACTCCCCGGCCGCCGTCAGCTCGCCGCTGCGCGCGCGCCACACGTAGCGCGTGCCCGGGCGGAGCCCGTCGACCCGCCGCTTCACCGTGAAGTCCGTCGCGGCGGAGGCTGCCGCCTCGAGCCGGCCGCGCTCCGCCTCCCCGGCCGGCCCGTACTCGAAGACGACGTCGCCCGCCTCCGGGGCGCGGGCCCAGAGCACGGCGCTCGTCGAGGTCACGTCGCCGGCCGCGATGAGCAGGTCGCCCGCAATCGCCGGCGCCGCGTGCAGCAGCGCCAGCAGGACGACGACGGCGACCTTCACGACACGGCGGCGGGCCCGCGGGCGTCGGGAGCGCCGGGATGGCGCGCGATACCGGGTCGTGGATGCGAAGCGTCGGCGGACGCCCCCATCCGAGCGATCGTCGGAGGCCTCGGCGGCCCCCCTGATCCCGGTTGACTCTTGGGGGGCCTCGGCGGCCCCCCTGATCCCGATCGGTTCTTGGGGGGCCTCGCCGGCCCCCCTGATCCCCCACGGTCGGGGATTCGGAGCGGGCCGGCACGGACCGACGCGCTCCTCGACCACGGCTACCCGGACAGCCAAATTACGGGACGACTGACTTGAGGTGGGTCAGGATCTCGTGCTCGAACTCGTCGAGCGTCTGGTGGAAGACCCGGGCGAAGTTCTCGTACCGGTCCTGGCTGCGGGAGAACGCGTGGAAGTAGCCGACCACCCGGTCGAAGCCCTCGCGCTGGATCAGGTAGTCAGCCATGAGGAACGCCAGCTGGTACGTCGGCAGCGAGCCCTCGCGCCGGTGCCTGACCGTGAAGCCGCGCGGCGAGCCGAGCGTCTCGAGGTCGAGGCGGGCGGCCACGAGCGCCGCGTGGTTGCGGATGCCGAGGCGGGCCGACTCGCGCCGGTTGGCGAGCGTGTCGAGCCCGAGGCGCTCGAGCACGTGGAAGGCGACCCACTCGGCCATGCCCTCGGCGAGCCACTGCTCGCCGCGGCCCTCGCCGCGCGCCAGCTCGATCTGGCAGACGTGCGCGAGCTCGTGGGCGATGAGGCGCAGCCATTCCCGGCCCGCGCGGTCGGCGCCCTCGTCGTTGAGCAGGAGCTGGCGCCGCTTGCCGACGCCGATCGCGAAGTCGCTCAGCTCGGCCGCGCGCGCGGGCGAGACCCGGGCGTCCTCGATGAGCCCGCGCTCGAAGACCTTGCGCGTGTTGTAGACGTAGACGGTGACGTGCTCGGGAACCGGCAGCGCGAGGTCCTGGAGGAGGATCGCCGCGATCCCCCGCACGGCCTGCTCGTGATCGCCGAGCTGGCGCGCGCTCGTGGGGCGGGAGATCGCCGCGGGATCGATCGTGACCGGAACCACGATCCGGCCGCTGCCACAGCCGGAGACGACGACGAAGGTGACGAGGGCGAGCACCCGCAGCAGTCGCGTAGGAAAACCCTTTCCTGGCAACGGCGGGGATTCTTACATGAGATGCGTCCCGGTGGAAGAGAATTTCGCAGCGGCCGTTGTGAAAAGTGCACGGATCGCCCAGCCGGTGGGCGGCGCCCGCCGCCCCACGGGCCGGGCGGCCCGGCTCAGACCAGGGGGTCGTAGTTGAAGTACTGCCCGGAGGTCTCGAGCGGCACCAGATGGTGCTGCAGGGTCCCCGGAAACATCTCGGCCAGGCGCTCCATCGTCCAGCCCTCGGCGTGGTGGATCCGCATGATCGGCCGCATGTGACCGAAGAGCATGATCTCCTTGCCGCGCACCCCGAAGACCTGGCCGCTGATCTCCTTGGCCGCGTCGGAGGCGAGGAACGCCGCCACCGGGGCGATGTGGGCCGGCGAGAGCTTCTTGATCTTCTCCACGCGCTGCCTCTGGGCCTCGGTCTCGGTCGGGATCGTCCCGATCATCCGCGTCCACGCGAACGGCGAGATGCAGTTGGCGGTGACGTTGTAGCGGGCCATGTCGAGCGCCGTCACCCTCGTGAGGCCGACGATGCCGAGCTTGGCGGCGGCATAGTTCGCCTGGCCCACGTTGCCGACGAGGCCGGACGTCGACGTCATGTTCACGAAGCGGCCGGAGCGCTGCTCCTTCATGTAGGGGGCCGCGGCGCGCGTCACCGCGAAGGTGCCCTTCAGGTGGGTGTCGATGACGGCGTCCCATTCCTCCTCGGTCATGTTGAAGATCATGCGGTCGCGCAGGATGCCGGCGTTGTTGACGACCACGTCGATGCGACCGAAGGCGTCGATGGCGGTCTGGACGATCCGCTGGCCCCCGGCCATCGACGCGACGGAGTCGTAGCTGGCCACCGCCTGGCCGCCGAACCCCTTGATCTCCCCTACGACCTCGTCCGCCGGGGAGCTGGACGTGCCCTGGCCCGCCTCCGACCCGCCGTAGTCGTTGACGACGACCCGCGCCCCGTGCCGGGCCATCAGCAGCGCGATCTCGCGCCCGATGCCCCGCCCGGCCCCCGTCACCACCGCGACCTTGTCCTTGAGCATCATGGGAGTTCCCCCGGCCTCGAGTGAGCAGCGGTGGAGACGATACCAGATTTCGGCGGCGTCCCGGGGGCCCCGCGGGCCCTTCAGCGCCGCCGGGAATCCAGGGAAGCCGCGTAGGCGGCGCCGAAGACGAAGACCACCGCCGAGTAGTAGACGAACATCACGAAGGCGACCAGGACCGCGAGCGAGCCGTAGATCTGGTCGTAGATGCCGATGTTGCGGATGTAGAGCCGGAACAGCTGCTTGGCGACCTCCCAGAGGAGGCTCGCCACGGCCGCCCCGGCCAGGGCCGCGAGCGGGCGAATCCGGCGAGCCGGCACGAACCGGTAGCCCAGATAGAACATCGTCCCCGAGAGCCCCAGGCTCAGGGCGAGGCTCACCGCCTCGATCCAGCGGCGGGGCGCCTGCGCGGGGACCAGGACGAACTCCTGGAACCAGTGGACGAGCCAGGTCACGGCCGTGGCGAAGAACAGCAGCACGCCCATCACCAGCACCATGCCGGCGTCGACCAGGAGGTTGCGGAGGAGCCCCGGCCCCTCGCGGATGCCCTGCATCCGGTGCATCACGAGCCGGACGGCGCCGAAGAGCGGCATCGCGCCGACGACCAGGATGACCGTCCCGAGGATCCCCGACACCCGCCGGGTCTCGACGATGCGGAGCAGGACCCGCGTCACCTCCCGCGAGTAGACGGGGAAGTTCCGCGAGATGTGCCCGACGACCTCCCTCGCCGCCTGCTCGGTGGACAGCACGAAGCCGATCGTCGACACGCCGAGCAGGACGATCGGGATCATGCAGACGAGCAGGAAGAAGGCGAGGCCGCCGGCGAGGAAGAACCCGTCGTGGGCGTGGAAGCGCGAGAAGGCGCCGCGGATGCCTCCGAACACCGGCGCCCTTAGAGCAGCGAGCGCACCACCCCGCCGTCGACCTGCAGCGCCACGCCCGTGACGTACGACGCGCGCTCGGAGGCGAGGAACACGAGGACGTTGGCGAACTCCTCGGGGGTCCCGATCCGCTGCAGCGCGACGTCGGCCGCCGACCGCGCCAGGTACTCCTCCAGCGGCAGCCCCGAGCGGCCGGCGCCGCCGAGGAAGCGGTCCGTCATGATCCGGCCTGGGCAGACGACGTTGATCGTGATGTTGTCCTTCCCCAGCTCGGGGGCGAGGGTCTTGACGAGCCCGAAGACGCCGGGCCGCACGGCGTTCGACAGGAGGAGGCCCTCCACCGGCTGCTTGACCGACACCGACTGGATCGTCAGCACGCGTCCCCACCGCCGCCGGCGCATGGAGGGCAGCACCGCGCGGATCAGGCGGACGACCGACAGCAGCGACACCTCGAAGGCGCCGTACCACTGCTCGTCGGTGACCTCGTCGAGGCCGCCGCGCGGCGGACCGCCGCAGTTGGCCACCAGCACGTCAACGCCGCCGAACGCCTCCGCGGCGCGCTCCACGACGCGCGTGACGTCGTCGGCCCTGGTCACGTCGGCGCGCACTGCGACGACCTCCGCGCCGGTCTTCTTCCTGACCTCGTCGGCGGCGGCCTGGATGTCGGCCTCGGTGCGCGAGCACATCACGACCCGGGCGCCCTCGGCGCCGAAGCCGAGCGCGCACGCCTTGCCCATGCCCTTGCTCGCCGCCGTGACGAGCGCGACCTTTCCCTTCAGTCCGAGATCCATGGGGGTCCTTTCTCTGGACAGGGCACGGGCACCCGGGCTGTCGCCCGCCCGTGCCCCGCCGCGATCACCCGCGGCGGTCCCTCGCTCGCGCCCCGGGCGCCCGCGACGACCCTGTCGCCCGCCCGTGCCCCGCCGCGATCACCCGCGGCGGTCCCTCGCTCGCGCCCCGGGCGCCCGCGACGCCGTCGCTCTCCCGGCTAGCGCCGCCCGAGATGATAGCCGAAGAACTCCGCGATCCGGCGCCTGGCGGCGGCGGCGGCGGCGGGGTCGTGGCCGACCGTGGCGCCGCAGCAGCCTCCCGGCCGGTTGTCGTTCGCCACGTCGGGCAGCACGACCCGCGGCTGTCCGGCCACGTCGAAGTAGTGCACCGCTCCCGGGTACAGCACGATGCTCGCGTCCGCGCCACGCCGTCGCATCGACTCGACCATCTCGCGGCAGAACCGGGGGTCGGTCCAGTCGTCGGCGTCGCCGATGAGCACCAGCAGCGGCCGCACGACCAGCTCCTTCACCAGCGACGGACATCCTCCCGGGTAGACGCCGACGGCGGCCCGGAATCCCGGCTCGGGGATCAGGACCCCGCGGCGCCGCGCCCGCTCGTGGCTGGGGCCGTTGACGGCGGCCATCGCGAACACGCCGCCGTTCGACCAGCCGATCACGCCCACGCGCTCCCGGTCGACCCACGGGAGCGAGTGGAGGAACCGCAGCGCGCCCACGGTGTCGTCCAGCCGCTCGGTGTTCGGAAGGTCGGGGGACTGGAGGCTGCATCCCTCGCTCATGCCGCGCGGCGCCCAGCTGGCGACGACCAGCGCCGCGTAGCCGAGCTCGCGGAACCAGGCGGCCCACTCGTGCGTCGACGCGGAGACGCCGTGGCAGCCGTGGAGCAGCACGACCGCCGGATGCGGCCCCTCGCCCGCCGGGCGCGAGAGCCAGCCGGGGATCGTGCGCGGGGCGCCGGGCGTCGCGTTCGGGAAGCGCACGGCCGTCGCGGCGCAGCCCGCGGAAACCGCGCACGCGATCAGCACGAGGAGGACGCGCAGCACGGCCCAAGCATACCCCGGCGCCGCGCGGTAGAATCGCGACATGCGCGAGCCGGTCCGCGCCGTCGTCTACTCCGACTACCTCTGACCGTGGTGCTATTCGGCGGCGGTCCGCCTCCGGCGACTCGCGGACGAGTGGAAGGACGGCCTCGTCCTCGAGCACAAAACCTTCCCGCTGCGCCCGGTCCCCGACCGCTCGGCGACGTTCCACGGGACGTACCGCGAGGAGGCGTGGCGGCGCTGCGGCAAGATGTCCGAGCCCGACGGCATCGTGTTCAATCCGTGGCCGCACCGCGACCACTACCCGCGCTGGAGCCTGCCCGCGCTGGAGGCGGCCAAGTGCGTCGCCCGCCAGGGACCGGAGGCCCTGGACCGCGTCCACCTCCGGCTCTACGAGGCCTTCTTCACGCGCGGCCTGGACGTCGGCGACCCGGGCGTGGTCGTCGACGTGGTGAGCGAGGGCGGCGTCGACGTCGATCGCTTCCTCGCCGACTACAGGGCGGGGCTCGGGCGCGACGCGGTCATCGCCGACTACGAGGAAGCGGTGGAGAACGGCATCCGGTCGATCCCCACGGTGATCTTCCCGGCGTCCGGCCGTGCGCTCGTCGGGCTCGCCGACCTCGAGCAGTACCGCGCCGCCGTCGAGGAAGCCGCCCGCTGCTGACGCTCGAGCGCGCGCCGCTGCTGTTCGGGCGCGACGCGACCCCCGGCATCCTGGCCGCCACCCTCGCGCCCGGCGGCGACGCCATCCGCCTCTTCCGCCGCGCCCCGTCGGGCGCCGTGACCGTCGAGATCGTGCCCTTCTCCCCCGTCCTGCTCGCCGCCGACGCGGCCCTGCTCCGCGACGGCCCGGGACTGATCGCGCTCGCGCGCCTGGCCGGCGGCGGAGAGCTGAGGTGGCTCGCTCGCTACGGCTCGTGGCGCGACGCGGTCGCCGCCCGCGACCGCTGCCGCGAGCGGGCCGGCGACACCGCCGGCCAGCCGGCGCCGTACCGTCTCTTCGGGGACCCCGTCCACCAGTACCTGCTGCTCTCGGGCCGCACGTCGTTCGGGGGCCTCGACTTCGACGACCTCCGCCGCCTGGCGCTCGACATCGAGGTCGTGACGACCGAGGGCCACGAGTTCCCGAGCGCGTCGCGTCCGGGCGACCGGATCGTCGCCATCGCGCTCGCCGACTCCACCGGCTTCCGCCACGTGATCCGCGGCGACCTGATGGACGAGCGCCGCATGCTCGAGGAGTGCACGCGCCTCGTGCGCGAGCGCGATCCCGACGTCATCGAGGGCCACAACGTCTTCCGGTTCGACCTGGAGTACCTCGACGCCCGCGCGCGGCTCCACGGCGTCACGCTCGCCTGGGGCCGCGACGGCGGCGCGCTCTCCGGGCGCCCCGCGCGGCTCCAGATCGCCGAGCGGACGATCGCCTACCGGCGCTTCGAGATCCCCGGCCGCCACATCGTCGACACGTGGGTGCTGGCGCAGCTCCACGACGCGGGGACCCGCGACCTGCCGGGCTTCGGGCTGAAGGAGATCGCCCGCCACCTCGGCATGGCCCGCGACGACCGGACGTACGTCGATCCGGCGGCGATCGGCGCCGTCTTCCGCGACGACCCCGCGCGGCTCGCCGCCTACGCCCTCGACGACGCCGTCGAGACCCTCGCGGTCTCGTCGGCGTTCTCTCCCCCGTACTTCGCCCAGGCGCAGGTCGTGCCCTTCGACTACCAGGCGACGGTGCTCCGCGGCGCGGCGGCCAAGATCGATGCGCTGCTGGTCCGCGAGTACCTGCACCGGGGTCGCGCGGTGCCGCTGCCCCGGGCCGTCGGCCCGGTGGGCGGCGGGCTCGTCGCGATCTTCCAGCAGGGCGTGGCGCGGCCGGTCCTCCACGTCGACGTCACGTCGCTCTATCCGTCGCTGATGCTCGCCGGCGGCATCGCCCCCGCGGTCGACGAGCTGGGCGTGTTCCCCGAGCTGCTGCGCCGGCTGACCGGGTTCCGCGTCGAGGCCAAGCGGCTGGCCCGGGAGTCGGCCGATCCCCGCGAGCGCGCCCGCGCCGCGGCGGTGTCGCAGTCGTTCAAGATCCTGATCAACGCCTTCTACGGCTACCTCGCCTTCGGCGCCGGACACTTCAACGACTCGACGGCCGCCGACCGCGTCACCCGGGAGGGCCGCGGCGTCGTCGGCGCGATCGTCGAGCGCCTCGGCGCGCTCGGCGCGGTGCCGCTCGAGGCGGACACCGACGGCGTGTACTTCATGCCGCCGCCCGACCTGCCGCCGGGCGGCGAGGACGCTCTCGTCGCGCAGCTCTCGGCGGCGCTGCCGGCCGGGATCCGGCTGGAGCTCGACGGTCGCTACGCCGCGATGCTGAGCTACAAGCTCAAGACCTACGCGCTGCTCGACGGGCGCGGTCGCGTCACGCTGAGGGGCTCCGGGTTCCGCTCCCGCGGCCTCGAGCCGTTCCAGCGGCTCCTCATCGAGGAGATCGTCCGTCTCCTGCTCGAGGGGCGCGGCCGCGACGTGAAGGCGGTCGTCGACCGGTGGCTCGACGACTTCGCGGCGCGCCGCGTGCCGCCGCGCCTGTTCGCCCGGACGGAGACGCTCGGCGAGACGCTCGACTCCTACCGCGAGCGCGTTCGCGCTGGCGAGCGGAACCCGTCGGCAGCCTACGAGCTAGCGCTCGTCGCGGGGCGGGAGTGGCAGCCGGGGGACCAGGTCTCGTACTACGTCGCGGGCCGGGGGACGGGCGTCACGGTCGCCGACCAGGCCCGGCTGCTGAGCGCGTGGAGTCCCGAGCGCCGGGACGAGAACGTGGAGTACTACCAGGCGAAGGTGCTGGAGGTCTGGGAACGGTTCAGGCGGTTCGCCGAGAACGACGGCCTGAGACCGCCGTCAGACGAGACGGATAACCCGGCTCAGCTCAGCCTCTTCTAGAGCCTGGCGCCGGACGGGTCGTCGAGCGGGAGGTGCGTGGAGGCGCCGTGACCCGGGGACGCGGGTCCCCGGGTCACGGGGTCTGGGCGATCAGCGGCGCCAGCCGCCGCCGGCGCCTGGACGGGGTCCACGGGCTCCACGGTCCGCGCCGCTGCCGGCGGCTCCGCGCTGGGGCTGGGGACGCGCCTCGTCCACGACGAGGTTGCGATCACGGAAGAGCCGGCCGTTGAGCATCTCGATGGCCTTGCTCGCCTCCTCCTTCGACGCCATCTCCACGAACCCGAAGCCCCGCGGGCGGCCCGTGAACTGGTCCGTGATGATCCGGACCGTCTCGACCGTGCCCGCCTGGGCGAACAGCTCGCGGAGGTCCTCCTCAGTGGCCTGGAAGGAGAGGTTGCCGACGAAGAGCTTTGCGGGCATTGCGCGAACCTCCTGCCCTCGATGAAAGCGGCGGACCGTTGGGTCGTTTGGCCCTACCCCCGAAACCGTGCGCTAAGAGTAGTGACAGGAGGGAACGCCTGTCAAGGTGCCCCCGAGGACCTATTCCGAGTGGAAAGGCGGACTCGATCTCAGAGGTACACGCCGCGCGTGGAGCCGCCGTCGACGGTGATGCAGATGCCGGTCAGGAACGAGGCGCGCTCCGAGACGAGGAAGCAGACGAGATCGGCCACGTCCTGCGGCGTCGCGATCCGCCCGAGCGGATAGGCCTTCTCGGCCTCGGCGCGGTACTGCTCGACGGGCTTGCCGGCGGCCGCGGCCTGCTGCGCCATCAGCCCCTCCCATCGCTCGGTCGCAGTCGCGGCGGGCGACACGGCGGTCACCAGGATGCCGGAGGGCGCGCCGAGGTCGGCGAGCCCCTTGGTGAAGTTCACGAGCGCAGCGTTCGCGGCGCCGCCGGCGAGGTACGTCGGCGACGGGTTGCGCGCGGCGGCGCCCACCACGTTGCAGATCCGCCCCCCGCCCTGGGACTGCATCACCGGGAAGACCGCGCGGCTCATCCGGATGTAGCCGAGGAGCTTCAGGCTCCAGTCCGCGGTCCACTGCTCGTCGGGAGTCTTGAGGAAGTCGCCCCCGCGGATCGCCCCCGCGTTGTTGACGAGGACGTCGATGGCGCCCAGGCGGCCGAGCGCGGCGTCCACGACCCGCGTGACGCCGTCGAGGGTCGACAGGTCGGCCTCGATCGTCGTCGCCTCGGTCCCGGTCTCGCGGTGGATCGCCGCCGCGGCCGACGCGAGGGCGTCGGCGCCGCGCGCGCAGATCGCGACGCGCGCCCCCTCCCGCGCCAGCGCGAGCGCCACCGCGCGCCCGATGCCGCGGCTCGCTCCCGTCACCAGCGCCGCCTTGCCGCGCAGCCCGAGGTCCATCGCACGTCGCCTCCTCTCCCGCCGGACGGCCGCCCATCTTACCGCGGGAACCGCGGCGGCGACGCGGCGCCGCCGGCGTCGAGCGCCTCCAGGGCGCGCCGCGCGAAGGCCTCGAGCGCCCGGCCGGCGAGCGTGCGACCGCGCAGCCGCGCGGCGCCCTCGGCGATCAGCGACCGCGCGCCCGCGGCGTTGCCGTTGGCGCGGTGCTGGAAGCCCACCGCGACCTGGATGAGCCCCTGGAGCGCGTCGCGCTCGTCGCCGCGCGCGCCCGACCACCGCGCCTCCAGCAGCTCGTGCGTCTCGAAGCCCAGTCCCGCGTCGAAGAGGGCCGCCGCGTCGTCGAGCGTCTCGTCGAGCGAGCCGCCCCGCGGGCCGAACGGCCGCGGCGCCAGCGCCGCGTGGGCGGCCCGCGCGCGCCGGCGCAGGCCCTCGGCGTGGCCGGCGTCCCCCGCGGCGAGCCACGCCGCGGGATCGAGCGCGCCCGAGGCGAGCGCGGCGAGCTCGGCGCGCGCCGACGGGTCGTGGAGTGCCGCGAGGATCGTCGCGGCCAGACGGTTGCGCGCCGGGAGGGGCGCGGTCGGGATCACACGGCCGCGCCCGGCGCCGGCGGCTCCTCGTGCGCGGCGCGCGGCGCGGCGCGCTCGCGGCCCGGCAGTCGCTCGACGCGGCTGCCGGCGATCAGGTCGTGCAGGGCGCGCTTGTCGCCGCGCAGTCCCGCCATGACGAACCCCATCATGAACGGCACCGCCGAGGCGAGCGTCGCCACCCAGCGGAGGAACGCCGCGCCGGGGCCGAGCAGCTCGCCGTCGACGCCGACGACGCGGATGCCGGTGACCATCTTGCCGACCGTCTGGCCGGCGAGCGAGTGCAGCGCGGTTGCGTAGACGAGCGTGAACAGCAGCGTGAAGAGCCCGACCAGCGCCTGCACGGACGCCGACGCGTCGACGTCGCGGCCCCAGACGGCGCCGGCGACGGCGCCCATCGAGAACTGCACGAGCGCGACGACCACGGCGTCGATCACGGCGGCGAGCGCGCGGATCCAGAAGCCGGCGGGACGGGCGGCGCGCGGGGCGGTCACGCTCACGGCGTGTATAATAGCGCCCATGATTTCGGTGCGGGATGGGCAAGCACACATCCTCGCCCAAGTCACGGAGCGCACGCCTCCCGAGCTGCTTCCCCTGACCGAAGCGCGCGGCCGCGTCCTCGCCGAGCCGGTCCGCGCGCCGTTCGACGTGCCGCCCACCGACAACTCCGCCGTGGACGGCTACGCGGTCGCCGGCGCCGACATTCCCGCCGTGGGCACGCGCGAGCTGACCGTCGTCGGCGACGTGCCGGCGGGCTCGGTGTTCGCCGGCGCGCTGGGCCGCGGCCAGGCCGTGCGCATCATGACCGGAGCCCCGATGCCCCCCGGCGCCGACACGGTCTACCCCCAGGAGGTCGTCGAGCGCGACGGCGACCGCGTGCGCGTCGGTCCCATCGAGCTTGGCGTGAACGTCCGCTTCCGCGGCGAGGACGTCGCGAGCGGCGCCGTCGTGGTCGAGCGCGGCACGGCGCTCCGCCCGCAGGAGCTCGGCCTGATCGCGTCGCTCGGCCAGCGCACGGTCGTCGTGAGCCAGCGGCCCCGCGTGGCGGTCCTCTCCACCGGCGACGAGGTCGCCGAGCCCGGCACGCCGCGGAAGGCCGGCCAGATCTACGACGCCAACCGCTTCACGCTCCGCGGCCTCGCCGAGGAGTGCGGGGCGCTCGTCACCGACCTCGGGATCGTCCCCGACCGGCGCGCCCTGCTGCGCGACCGCCTGCTCGCCGCCGCGGAGTCGTCGGACGTCGTGATCACGTCGGGCGGCGTGTCGGTCGGCGCGCACGACCTGGTCAAGGACGTGCTGGCGGACATCGGCGGCATCGACTTCTGGCAGGTCGCCATGCAGCCGGGCCGCCCGCTGGCCGTCGGCCGCATCGGGCGCGCCCACTTCTTCGGGCTGCCCGGCAACCCCGTCGCCTCCATGCTGACGTTCCTGCTGTTCGTCCGGCCCGCCCTCCACACGATGGAGGGGCGCCGTCGCGTCTTCCCCGAGTCGTGGCACGCGCGGACGCTCGAGCCGCTCAGGAAGAAGGTGGGGCGGCGCGAGTTCAAGCGGGGCGTGCTGCGCTTCGAGGACGGGGCCTGGACCGTGCGCACGACCGGCCCCCAGGGCTCGGGCATCCTGAGCTCGATGGTCGCCGGCAACTGCCTCATCGTCCTGGAGGAGGAGCGCGGCGACGTGGCGGCCGGCGAGACCGTGATCGTCGAGCCGCTGTGCGTCCGGGAGTGATGGCCGGCCCGTTCGGCGTCGAGCTGCTCGACTCGCTGAGACCCCGCGTGCGCGACCTCCTCCGCGACGCGGCCCGACGGCGCCCCGGCCTCGTCCACGCCGACGTCCGCGTCGAGGTCGTGGAGGCGCGCGCGGCTCTCGCCGAGAACGGCGTCCCCAGGGAGTCGGGCGACGACGTCAGCCTCGCCCTCGGCGTCCGCGTCCTCGCCGGCGACCGGGCGATCGCGCCGGGCCACGCCGGGCTCGCGCTCGGCGCGCCGGACGCGGCGCGGCTGGAGGCCGCGGTCCTCGAGGCGCTCGAGCGCGCGTGGCGCCGGGCTGCCGCGAGCGCCGAGCTGAAGGCCGACGCGCGGGGCAAGTTCGGCGCGCTCGGCGAGAGCCTCGCGGACCTCCGGCTCCACCCCGTCGAGATCCGCGAGGACGTCGTGCCCGCCGTCTACGAGGTGGACCCCCGCACCGTCCCCCTCCCGGCGCTGGTCGAGCGCGCCGTCGACGTCTCGCGCCGCCTCGCCGCCCTCGACCGCCGCCTGTCGTACAACGCGGTCGGCGTCCTCACCCGGCTCTCCCGGGAGCTGTTCGCCTCCACCGAGGGGGCGCTCATCGACCAGTCGTTCGCGCTGAGCCAGGGCGGCGTCTCGGTGGTGGCGGTGGGCGGCGACAACAGCCAGGACCTCTACGACGTCATGGGCCACCAGCGCGGCATCGAGGTGCTCGACCGGGGCGTCGACGAGCCGCTGATGCGGTTCCCGCCCCTGGCCGACTTCGCCCTGGCGCTCGGCCGGGAAGCCGTCGCGCTGTGCCAGGCGCCGCCGCTGCCGACGTCCGCGGGCGAGGTCGTCGTGGTGACCGACCCGCACTACAACACGCTGGTGTCCCACGAGATCCTCGGGCACCCGACCGAGCTGGACCGCGCGCTGAAGATGGAGACCGCGTACGCGGGGCGCTCCTGGCTGCTGCGCGGGCTCGACGACACGCAGGTGGGCCGGCGCATCGCCTCGCCGCTGGTGAGCGCGTACTCCGACCCGCTGCTCCCGGGCTACGGCCACTACCGCTACGACCACGAGGGGACGCCGGCGCGGCGGGTGGTCCACATCGACCGCGGCGTGTTCACCGGCTTCATGAACAGCCGGCAGACGGCGGCGATCTTCGGCGGCGCCCCCAACGGCCACTACACCGCCACCGGGGCATCGCTGGTGCCGCTCGTGAGGATGTCCAACACCGTGTTCGCCGCCGGCGACCGCGACCCCCGCGACATCGTCCGCGAGGTCGACCGCGGCTACTACGTCTCCGGGCACCGGACGCCGTCGATCGCCGAGAGCCGCGAGAACTTCAGGATCTCGGCCCGCTCGGTCCGCGAGATCAGGAACGGCGAGCTGGGGCGGCTCTACCGCGACGGCGGCATCGCCGCCGACAGCCGCGACTACCTGATGAACGTGGACGCCGTCGGCGCCGACTTCCTGCTCCATCCGATCCCGAACTGCGGCAAGGGCCAGCCGATGCAGACCAAGCGCCTCGGCAACGGCGGGCCCACGATGCGGAGCCGCGCCAGGGTCCTGGGAGGCTGAACCATGCGACGAGGAGCGATGATCGCGCTCGCCGGCGCCGTGCTGCTCGGGGCCGCCGCCCCCGCGGCGCCGCCGGACCACCCGGTCCAGTACATCAAGGTCGACGAGCTGAAGGGCATGCTCGACCGCGGCGCCAGGCCCGACGTCATCGACGTCCGCACGACCGGCGAGTACGACGAGGTCCACATCAGGGGCGCGCGCTCGATGCCGCTGCGCTCGATCCCGCAGCGGATCGCGGAGATCCCGAAGGACCGGCTCGTCGTCTTCTACTGAGCGTGCCCGCACGCGCTGGCTCGGGGAGCCAGCAACATCGCCTACGAGCGGGGCTACCGGAACCACCGCGTCCTCGACGAGGGCCTGCCCGGCTGGATCGAGAAGGGCTACCCGGTGGAGCGCGCCACCCCGCCGCCGCCGCGGTGATCCCCGTCGCCGACCTGGCCGCGGCGGCCCGGGACGCGCTCGAGCGGGTGCGGGCGCGGCCCGGCGTGCGGGAGGCCGAGGTGTTCGCCGCCTCGAACGCGAGCCTCCTGACGCGCCTGAACTACACCTCCCACATCCCCTGCAACGGCCTCGAGGAGCCGAAGTCCGTCACCTCGCACGGCCTGGGCATCCAGGTGGTGCTCGACGGCCCGGACGGCCTCCGCGTCGGCTTCGGCAGCGAGCCGGCGGACCTGACGCCCCGGGGCGCCGAGCGGGCGTTCGCCCGCGCCTGCGCCGCGGCCGTGGTCGACCCCGATTTCGTGTCGCTCCCACGGCCGCGGCCCGAGCCGCGGACGCTCGCCGGCTACCACGACCCGGCCCTCATGGCCGTGGACGACGCGGCGCTCGTGGCCGTCGGATGGAAGCAGGTCACCGCCGCGCTGAGCACGTTCCTCGCCTCGTCGCGGCTGGCGGGGATCGCGGGGAGCGAGGAGGGCCTGCGCCGGCTCGGGCTCGTCATCGGCGGCGACGTGACGATCCTGGCCGAGCGGATCGCCGTGGCCTCCACCAACCTGCCCCGCGTCGAGACGGACGAGTCGACGCTGATCACGTCGTTCGTCACCGCGATGGTCGAGGCGCGGGAGTCGAAGGGCTCGGGCTGGTCGACGGGCACGCGCCTCGAGCACTTCACGGACGAGGCGGGCGTCGAGGCCGCGCAGCGCGCCATCGACGCTATCGGCGGCGTCCGCGTGAAGCCCGGCGAGTACACGGTCGTCTTCGGCCGGCAGCCCGTCGCCGACCTCCTGAACAACCTGGTGATTCCCGGGCTCGCGGCGAGCGCCTTCTACGCCTCGAGCACGCCGTTCCTCGGCAAGCTGGGACGGCGCGTGGCGAGCCCCGCGCTCACGATCTACGACCATGGCGCGATGCCGCAGCTCATGGGCAGCAAGGGCGTGACGTGCGAGGGTCTGCCCACGGGGCGGACGGACCTCGTCCGCGAGGGCGTCCTCGTGGGCTGCCTCAGCGACTGGTACGAGACCCAGCGCCTGCTGCGCGACCCCGACCTCGGCGCCAAGCTCGGGGCCACGGGGGCCGCCGCCGAGGCCGCGCTCGCCCCTCGCAACGGCTTCCGCTTCGGCGCCGGCGGCGGGCGCCAGTTCGACCGCCGGCCCGACATCGCGGCCTCGAACGTCGTCGTGGAGGGCGCGGCGCCCGTCGCGCTGGACGACCTGCTGCGCACCGTGCGCGACGGCCTCTACGTCGGGCGCATCTGGTACACGTACCCGATCAACGGCCTGCGGGCCGGTGATTTCACCTGCACGGTCGTCGGCGATTCGTATATCATCCGCGACGGCCGGCTGGCGGAGCCGCTGAAGCCGAACACGGTCCGCATCGACGACAACATCACCCGCGTGCTCGGGAGCGTCGTGGGCGTGACGAAGGACGTGAAGGGCACGATCGTGTGGGCGGCCGACGAGGTCGCCTACGTCCCGGAGATCGCCGTCGCCGGCGTGCCGGTCGACGGCATCGCCGGGTTCATGGAGGACCTGGCCCGATGACGGACGCCGCGCGCCTGGAGACGATCGCCCGGGACTGCCGGGTGCAGATCATCCGCATGCTGACGCACGCCGGGTCCGGACACCCGGGTGGCTCGCTCTCGGTCATCGACCTGGTCGTCGCCCTGCTCTTCGGCCGCCTGCGCCACGATCCCCGCCGCCCCGACTGGCCCGAGCGCGACCGGCTGATCCTGTCGAAGGGCCACGCCGTTCCCGCGCTGTACGCGGCGATGGCGCGCGCCGGCTTCTTCCCGGAGGAGCGTCTGATCACGCTGCGCAAGCTCGGCAGCCCGCTCCAGGGGCATCCCGACCGGATGGCGCTGCCAGGCATCGAGGCGGCGACGGGCTCCCTGGGCCAGGGGCTGTCGATCGCGGTCGGCGAGGCGCTCGGCCTCAAGCTCGCCGGCTCGTCGGCGCGCGTCTACTGCATCCTGGGCGACGGGGAGATCCAGGAGGGCCAGGTGTGGGAAGCCGCGATGGCGGCCCCGAAGCTGGGCCAGCCGCGCCATCCCCTCGACAACCTCACGGTCATCCTCGACTACAACCGGATCCAGCTCGACGACTTCGTGGCGAAGATCCTCGACCTCGAGCCGCTCGCCGCCAAGTGGCAGGCGTTCGGCTGGCCGGTGATCGAGATCGACGGACACAAGATGGACGAGATCGACAAGGCGCTGGACGAGGCGCAGGCCGTGCGCGGCACGCCGGTCTTCATCATCGCCCACACGGTGAAGGGCAAGGGCGTGTCGTTCATGGAGAACAACCCCGAGTGGCACGGCAAGGCGCCGAAGCCCGCGGAGGCCGTCGCCGCGATCCGCGAGATCGCCGGCGCCGGCGAGGCCGAGGATCCGCGGCTCCGCGCGGTGATCGACGAGCTGCTCGCCCTGGAGCGGCGCTGAGGAGACCCCGATGGCGGCCAAGGCCACGCGCGCGGCGTTCGGCGAGGCGCTGCTCGAGCTGGGCGGGCGCGACGAGCGGATCGTCGCGCTCGACGCGGACCTGAGCAAGTCCACGATGACCGTCGCCTTCGCGAAGAAGTTCCCGGAGCGCGCCTTCAACCTCGGCATCGCCGAGCAAAACGCGATCGGCGTCGCGGCCGGGCTCGCGCTGAGCGGGCGCATCCCGTTCGTCGCCTCCTTCGCCTGCTTCATCGTGGGGCGGTTCGAGACCATCCGGATCTCGGTCGCCTACACGCAGGCCAACGTGAAGATCGTGGGCACCCACGCCGGCATCGCGATCGGCGAGGACGGCTACAGCCAGATGGGGCTCGAGGACGTCGCCTGCCTGCGCGCCCTCCCGAACATCCCCATCGTGCAGCCCGCCGACGAGCGGGAGACCAAGCAGGCCGTCGCCTGGGCCGCGGCCCACGAGGGGCCCGTCTACCTGCGCCTGACCCGCCAGAACGTCGAGCCCGTGTGCCCCGAGGGCTACGAGTTCAGGCTGGGACGCTGGCTCTCGCTGCGGCCGGGGCACGACGTCACCCTCGTCGGCTCCGGCGGCCCGCTCGCGAACTGCCTCGAGGCCGCCCGGCTCCTGGAGGCCGAGGGCATCCACGCCGAGGTCATCAACGCGTCGTCGATCAAGCCCGTGGACGAGGACCTCCTGCTGCGGTCGGCCGGGCGCACCGGCCACGTCGTGACGGTCGAGGACCACTCGGTCACCGGCGGCCTCGGCGGCGCCGTCGCCGAGACGCTCTCGGAGGTCCTGCCCACGCCGCTCAGGCGGCTCGGCGTCCAGGGCTTCGGCGAGTCGGGCGATCCGAAAGGTCTCTACGCGCGGCACGGCCTCGACCCCGCCGGCATCGCGTCGAGCGTCCGGAAGTTCCTGCAGCGGTAGGCTCGGCGCAGGTCGGGCGCACCGCTCGCCTCCTGAACCAGCCCGCCGCTCCCCGCCGGCCCCGCGTCCGGACGGGCGCGCGGCCGTCAAGCGACGGCGGAGGCCGCGTACCAGAGGCCGAAGGCCACGGCGAGGACGCCGGAGCAGGCGGCCAGGGCGCGCTGGGCGCCGGGGAACCGCAGCGTCGAGGCCACGGGCCACGTGAGCGCGGTCGTGAGCGCGGTCATCCCGGCCATCGTGCCGGCGCCGAAGACGACGAGGTAGGCCAGCGCGTCCACCGGCGTGGCGAGCGTGCCGAGGACGAGCAGCGACAGCGCGCCCGTCCCCGCGAGACCGTGCACCGCGCCCACCACCAGCGCGCGCGGCGCCGCCCACGGCCGCGCGAGCGCGGCGAGCAGGCGTCGGGACGGATGGACGTGGGGGTGCGCGTGCCGGTCCCCCGCGTGGCGGTGCGGGTGGCTGTGGAGCGCGCCGCCCGCCGGGACCAGGTGCTCGGCGTGGTCGTGGTCGGCGAGCAGGTGCTCGACCGGCGCGCCGGCGGCGCCGCGGAAGGCGTCGCGGAGTCGCAGCGCGCCCAGCAGGACGATCATCGCCGCGACCGCCAGCTCGAGCCCCGACGCGATCGCGTCGGGCACGGCGACGCCCAGCGCGACGACGAGGCTCCCCGCGGCGGCGAGCGCCAGCGTGTGCCCCAGCGCCCACAGCAGCCCGATCGCCGCGCCCGCGGCGAGCCGCCGCTCGCGGGTCACGATGGTGGCCACCGCGACCAGGTGGTCCGGGTCCGTCGCGTGCTGCAGGCCCAGGACGAACCCGAGCGCGACCGCGGAGAGGGCCGGCTCCGGCGTCATCCCGGCCGCCGCCGCCTCACTCGGACATCTTGAGCAGCAGGCCGGTGCGCCGGGCGCGCCGGACGGCGAGGACGAACGCCGCGTGCGCGGCCGCGGCGTAGAGCGCCGCCAGCCCGAGCCCCGTCAGCACGGGCGCCGTGAACTCCGACGCGAACCCGAAGTGCGCCCGGTAGGCGTCGAGGAAGTACGTCAGGGGGATCCAGGCGGCCGCGGCCGCCACCGCGGGCGGCAGCACCGACACCGGGTAGTAGATCCCGGCGAGGACCAGGACGAAGTTCACGCTCGCCCAGGCGAACGCCTCGGCGCGGTTGCCGAAGAGCGTGATGAGCGCGCACACGGCGACGCCGACGATCCACGCCGTCAGGAAGCAGCCGAGGAGGAACACCGCGAGCGGCCCGGCGCCCGGCGCCAGCACCCGGAAGCCGAACGCCCACCAGCCGAGCGCCGCCAGCATGGCGAAGATGACGCCTCCGCGCAGCATGCCGACCACCCACGAGCCGAGCGTCAGATGGCGGACGCCGATGGGCGCGAGGAACTGGTGCTTCATCGACTTCGACCACACGTCGAAGAGCACGGCGTAGGCGACCTCCAGCTCGCACACCTGCACCACCGAGAGCGCCATGGTGCCGATGAGCACGAACGCGGTCTGCTCCGGCGTCAGCCCGAAGAAGCGCGACATGAGCCCGATCGAGACCACGCCGACCATCGGCCAGAAGATCAGCTCGAAGAAGAAGAAGACGTTGCGGCTGCCCATCAGGAGGTTCCGCACGACGAAGGCCCAGACGGCCACCGCCTCAGCGCGCCAGTTCAACGAAGACCTCCTCCAGGTCCGGCTCGCGCACCTGCACGCTCCGCACGGTCACGCGCCGCGCCCGCAGCGCGTCCAGGATCTCGGGCACCCGCTCGTCGGCGTCGTCGACGGTGCACTCCACCCAGCCGTCCTCCTCGTGGTAGCGGAGGACGCCCGACAGGTCCCCGAGCCACGGCGCGCGCGCCGGCTGCAGCTTGAGCGCCACGACCTGCCCGAGGAGGATCTTCCGCTTGAGCGCGTCCGGCGTCCCCGAGGCGAGGATGAGCCCGCCCTTGATGAAGGCGATCTCGTCGCACAGCTCCTCGGCCTCGCGCATGTAGTGCGTGGTCAGCACGATCGTCATGCCGCGCTCGCGCCGGAGCGATCCGATGTGCGCCCGGATGCGCACGGAGACGTCGGGGTCGAGGCCGAGGGTCGGCTCGTCGAGGAAGAGCAGCTCCGGCTCGTTGACGAGCGCCTTGGCGAGCGCCACGCGCTGCTTGAGCCCCGTGCTGAGCTCGTTGTACTGGGCGCGGCGGTGGGGGCCGAGCTCGCAGACGTCGATCAGCTCGTCGACCCGCCCGCGCAGCGCGGCGCCGGAGAGCCCGTAGAGACGGCCGTAGAAGGCCACGATCTCCGCCACGCGGAGGCTCCAGAGGAACGACGGGCGGCCACTGGCCATGTTGAGCCGCCGCCGCAGCGCGGTCGCCTCGCGGACGACGTCGTGGCCCAGGATCGTCACGGCGCCGGCGTCGGGCGTGAGCAGCGTGGCGAAGATCGACAGCAGCGTGGTCTTGCCCGCGCCGTTCGGGCCCAGCACGCCGTAGATCGCGCCGCGGGGCACCTGGAGCGACACGCCGCGGAGCGCGGGCGTGGTCCGGCGCCGCAGCGGTCCCGATCGGAAGGTCTTGGCGACGTCGCGCGCGTCGATCGCGAGCACGGGGTTGAATGGTACCATGCGGCCGATGTCGCCCTCGGCGGAGTGGCGCATTGCGCTCGACGAGCTTCCCGCCGGCCGCACGCTGAAGTTCCGGCTGGCGTGCGGCGGCCGACCGCTGGAGGGCTTCGTCGTGAACCACGGCGGCCGCCACCGCGCCTACGTCAACCGGTGTCCGCACGTCGGCACGCCGCTCGACCTCTGGCCCAACGAGTTCCTCAGCGAGGACGCCCGCGAGCTCGTCTGCGCGACGCACGGCGCCCGCTTCGAGCCGGCGACGGGGCGCTGCACGGCCGGTCCGTGCGCGGGCGACGCGCTCACGCCGCTGCCGCTCCGGCGCGAGGGCGACACGCTGGTCGTCTCCTGTCCCGCACCGTGACGGACGGAGCCGCCGCCGAGGTCGAGGCCGCCAACGCCCGCTTCTACCGCGCCTTCGAGGCCCTGGACCTGGGCGAGATGGAGCGCCTCTGGGCGCACGACGACCGCGTCAAGTGCGTCCATCCGGGCTGGCCGCTCCTGACCGGGTGGGACGCCGTGCGCGCCTCCTGGGAGGCGATCTTCACCGGCACCGCCGAGATGCGGTTCACGATCACCGACGTGCGGGTCGTCGCCTGCGACGCGCTCGCGTGGGTGACCTGCACGGAGAACATCCTCTCCGACGTCGGCGGCCGCGTCGCGGTGACGTCGGTCCTCGCCACGAACCTGTTCCAGCGCTACCCCGACGGCTGGCGCATGGTGCACCACCACGCCTCGCACGTCGTCGCCGCGGGCGGCGTCGCCGGGTGAGCGTTCCCCGCGCCGCCCGGGCGCTCGACGTCCTGCTCGCGCTCGCCGGCCTCGTCCTCGCCGCCGCGCTGCTGACGTGGCGGACCGCGCTCCCCGCGGGCCCCCTCACCGCGCTGCGCCCCGAGGACGTCGTGGTCGCGGCGGCGCCGCTGCTCGCCGCGCGCTGGTGGCTCGCGCCGCCCCGGGTGGGCCCGGCGCGCCCCGGACGGGTCGTGGCGATCGCCGTCGCCGCGTACGCCGCCGTCTTCTCGTTCGTCGCCGTGGCGCGCCACTGGTCGTTCAGGACCCACGCGCTCGACCTCGGCCAGTACGCGCAGAACATGTACCACCTGGCGCGCGGCGTCCCCCCCGTCGACACGATCCTCGGCTGGCACGCCTGGGGCAACCACCTGAGCCCGATCTTCTACCCCCTGGCGCCGCTGACGCTGGTCCTTCCCGGGCCCGCGCACCTGCTGGTGCTCCAGTCCGTCGCGCTCGCGCTGGGCGCCGTGCCCGTCTACCTCCTGGCCCGGCCGCGCGTGGGCGACCGGCTGGCCGCGGCGCTCGCCGCCCTCTACCTCGCCCACCCGTCGCTGCACGGCATCAACGTCCGCGACTTCCATCCCGCGGCGCTGGCCGTCCCGCTGCTCCTGGCCGCGATGTGGGCCGCCGAGGCGGGACGATGGCCGCTGTTCTGGGGCGCGACGGTGCTGGCGCTCGCCACCCGCGAGGACGCCGCGATCGCCGTCGTGGGGCTCGGGCTCTGGCTCGCGCTCGCGCGTCGCCGCCCGCTGCTCGGGGCCGCGCTCGCGGTCGCGAGCGTCGGCTGGCTCTTCGTCGCCGTGCACCGGGTGATGCCGGCGTTCCGCGACGACGGCGCGTACCCGTACATCGCCGCCCACTACGCGCACCTCGGCACCACGCTCGGCGAGGTCCTCCTCTCCCCGCTCACGCGGCCGCTCGCGGTGCTCGGCGCGGTCGCGAGCTGGCCGCGCGTCACGTACGTGCTCGCGCTGCTCGCCCCGCTCGGCTTCCTGCCCGCGCTCGCCCCGGTCGCCTCCGCCGGCGCGCTCCCCGCGCTCGCCCAGAACGTCCTCTCGGACTACCCGGTGCTCTTCTGGTACCGGACGCAGTACCAGTCGTTCGTCCTGCCGTTCCTGGTCGTCGGCGCCGTCGCGGGCGTCGAGCGGCTCGCGCGCGCCCCCGCGCCGCCGTGGCTCGCGAGGCCGCGGCTGCGCCCCGGGCCCGTCCTCGCCGCCGCCGCGCTCGCCGCGATCGTGCTGTCGGCGCGGACCGTCAACGAGCTGGCCGTCTCCAGTTGGTGGCCGCGGCCGTCGCTGCGCGCCGCGCACGCGCTGCTGGCGCGCGTCCCGCCGGGCGCGACGGTCTCCGCGGCCGACCCGTTCTTCCCCCACCTCTACGACCGCGCCGACGTCCACCTGTTCCCGCGGGCGCTGCCGCGCAGCGAGTGGGCCGTCGTCCGGGCCGCCGACCTGGGCGTGCGGGCTCCGCGGGGCCTCGAGGTGAGACGCGACGGCGACCTCGTGGCCTTCAGGCCCGCCGGCGGCGGCCCCGTCACCATGCGGGTCGTCGGGGAGGCCGGGGACGTCCTGCTCCTGCGTCGCGCCGGCGCCCAGTGATCAGCCGAGGCGGGTGTAGCGCGCGCGCAGGCTGTCGAACCGGCGCGAGCGGCGCAACCCGTGGCGGTGCAGCGTGAACCAGAACAGCATGGAGAGCACGCGGAGGCCGTACACGGTCGAGGCCGCGAAGCTCGCCGACGACGCCTCGGGGAAGTAGCGGGTCGGCACCCCGATCTCCTCGATCCTGAAGCCCGCCGCCACCACCTGTCCGATGATCTCCTGGTCGAAGACGAAGCCGTCGGAGTCGAGCAGGTAGTTGACGGTCTCGAGCACCTCGCGCCGGAACGCGCGGTAGCCCGTGTGGTACTCGGTGAGCGAGAGCCCGAACGCGCGGTTCTCGATCATCGTGAGGAACCGGTTGGCGACGTACTTCCACCACGGCATGCCCTGGGCCACGGGCGAGCCGCCCTTGAGCCGCGAGCCCAGCACGACGTCGGCGCGGCCGGCCAGGATGGGCTCGATGAGCTGGGGCACCAGCGTGGGGTCGTACTGGTAGTCCGGGTGGACCATGACGACGACGTCGGCGCCGGCGCGGAGCGCCTCCGTGTAGCAGGTCTTCTGGTTGGCGCCGTACCCGTAGTTGCGGTTGTGGACGAAGACCTCGAGGCCGAGGTCGCGCGCCACCTCGAGCGTGGCGTCCGTCGAGCCGTCGTCCACCAGGATCACGGTGCTCACGGTGTCCTTCGGCAGCTCCTCGTACGTGAGCCGGAGGGTGCGGCCCGCGTTGTAGGCCGGCATCACGACGACGACCTTCGGCTTCCGCTGGCCCGTTGGCTCCGCCTTCACCGCGCCCGCCTCCCGGTGCCTCTCCGCCTAGTGTGCGTCAGGGAACACGGTGACGACGCGCCGCCGGGCGCCGGCGTCGATCGATTCCGCGAGAGTCATCAGCGGGAGTCGAGGCGCGCGTCCGGCCGCGGCGGGGCGCTCCGGGCGGTCGGGGCGTCGGGCGCCGTCCCGGCGCCGCCGCCGGCATCCGGCCGGTTGGAGTAGAGTCGCCGGCCGCCGGACGCCGCGATCAGGTGAACGCTCTCCGGCGGAAGCGCGCGCACCACGCTCCGGTCCGGCGCGACGACCGAGACGAGGAAGTGGCGGCCCGGCGCCATCCATTCCCGGCGGAGCCGCGCGCCGTCCCAGAAGACGTCGCGCGCGTCCGCGAAGGTGGAGCCGAACGCCACGTTGGAGGCCAGACCGTCGACGAGCCGGACCGGCCGGCGCAGCGTGAGGAGGATCGACGCGCTGTTCTCCAGCGCGCCCTCGTGGGCGACGAGATCGTCCGGCTGGGCCCGCCGGGCGAGCGCCGCGGCGATGGGCTCCGCGGAGCGTCCGCGGGCGAACTCGACCATGCCGCGGCCGGCCGCCGGCAGGAAGGCCAGCATCGTGGCCAGCGCGGCGATGAGGCCGAGCTCGGCCGAGCGTCGCCACGCCGCCACTGCCGCCGCCGCCGCGCCCGCGCCGAACACGACGGCGCACAGGCCGAAGACCGGGCGGAACGTGTCGAGCGCCCGCTGGCCCGTCTCGTGACCCCGGGCCGCGAGGTTGCGCGTGGCGACGTCGACCGACGTCATCACGCTCCGGGCGTCGGAGAGGAGGCCGAGCCACGCCGCCGCGGCGCCGGCGGCGGCGACCGCGAACACGATCGCGATGGGGACGACGAGGCTGCGCGCCGACGGCGCGCCGGGCCGGCGGGCCAGCGTCTCCTCCCACAGCGCCGCCACGAGCAGCGACAGCGCCGGGAACGCGGGCAGCCCGTAGTGCGGCAGCTTGAACGGCGAGAACGTGAAGAACCCGACGACGATCAGCGCCCACAGGGCGAACAGCAGCGCGAGCCGCTCCGCCGGCGTCGCCCAGTCGCGCCGCAGGGCGCGCACGACGGCCCGGGGCGCCGCGAGCGCCCACGGCAGGAACGCCGCGCCGGTCACGGCCACGAACTCCAGCGCCGTGAGCGGCACGTCCTCGTCGGGGAAGGCGCGCTGCCGGGCCAGGTTCAGCACGTGCACGTCGAGGACGAGGTACCAGAGATAGCCCGGGTTGGCCACCTCGACCGCGATGTACCAGGGCAGCGCGATCGCGCCCAGCACCGCCCAGCCCCACCACGGGAACCACGGGCGCCACGGCCGCTCGCGCGTGACCCAGAAGAAGATCCCGACGACCGCGAGCGGGCCGATGGCGCCGAGGACGTCCTTGGCGAGCGTCGCGACGGCCAGCGCCGCGTAGAAGACGCCGAGCCCCCACCGCCCGCCGCGCCCGAGGTACGTCGTGGCGAACCCGGCGAAGGCGAGCGTGATGCAGAGGATGAACACGAGATCGGGCTTGACGATCCGCGCATAGAGGAAGACGCCGAGGTTCGCGATGACGACGAGGCCGGCGACGAGCCCCATGCGGGGGCCGCCGAGGAGGGTGCCGAGCCGGGCCGTCACCGCCGCGCAGCCGACGGCGGCCAGCGCGGGCCAGATCCTCGCCATGGCGGGGCTCACGCCTCCCAGCGCGAAGCTCGCCGACATGAGCCAGTACATGAGCGGCGGCTTCTCGAAGTACCGGACGCCGTTCAGTCGCGCCGTCACGAAGTCGTCGCGGGCGGCCATCGAGCGGGCGATCTCGGCGTGGAATCCCTCCGGCGGGTCGACGAACGGCGCGTCGCCCAGGCCCGCGAGGACGAGCGCCGCCGCGACGATCGCGACGCCGAGGGGTACGAGGCGCACGGACTACCGGCGGATCCGAGTCATCCGGGGACGGACCGGCGCGTCAGGTGACCTTCACCACGGCGTCGGCCGGCAGCCGCGCGAGGAACCGGCCGAGCGCCTCCTCCAGGTAGGGCCTGTCCTTCGACTCCAGCGTGACCTTCACCCGGTACTCGGGGTTCGAGAACTCGGGGTACGAGCCGAGCATCAGCGCCGGGAACTCGGCCAGCAGGTCGTTGAGGTACGCGGCCAGCGTGCCCTCGCCGATCGAGACGAAGACGGAGCGGAGGTGGAACGGCCGGTCGCGGAAGCGCTCGCGGATCGCCTCGAACTTCCGCCGGAAGATCTCGGGCACGCCCGGCAGGATGTAGACGTTGCGGACGAGGATGACCGGGAACCGCAGCGAGCCGGCGGCGATCAGCTCGGCGCCCGCCGGGACCTCGGCCATCTTGAGATGCGCCTCGTTCAGCGCGTCGCCGTAGTGCGCGCGCAGCAGCGCCACCAGCTCGGGGTGGCGCACGACCTCCACGCCCATCGCGCGCGCCGCCCCCTCGATGGTGACGTCGTCGTGGGTCGGCCCGACCCCTCCCGAGGTGAACGCGACCTCGTGGTCGCGGCTGGAGGCGGCGATCTCGGCGGCGATCGCGTCGACCTCGTCGGGGACCACGCAGATGCGGCGGACGTCGACGCCGAGCTGGCGCAGCTCCCGGCAGAGGTAGGAGGCGTTGGCGTCCTGCACCTTGCCGGAGAGGATCTCGTTGCCGATCAGCACGATGCCCGCGGTCTTCGGCATGCCCCCGCGATTCTACCCCATGATGCCGCGGCGGCCGCGACGCGGTGCTAGAATGCGCGACGCATGTCGTCTCCGTGGCCCGCGGCGTGACGTACCCGCAGGCGATCGTCCTCGGCGCCGTCCAGGGCCTGACGGAGTTCCTGCCGATCTCGTCGTCGGGGCACCTCATCCTCGTCCCGAGGCTGTTCGGCTGGCCGGACCAGGGGCTCGCCTTCGACGCCGCGATCCACCTCGGCACGCTGGCCGCGCTCGTCGCGTACTTCCGGGCCGAGCTGCTGGCGTTCGTCTCGGGCGCGCTGTCCCGCCGCCTCGCCGCGCTCCTCCTCCTGGGCACCGTCCCCGCGGCGCTCGCCGGCCTCCTGCTCGAGGGCGCGGTCGAGAGCCGGCTGCGCTCGCCCGTGGTCGTCGCCGCGGCCACCGCCTTCTGGGGCGTGGTGATGGGCCTCGCCGACCGTGGGGCCCGGCCGCCCTCGCCGGGGGATCGCGAGCCGCTCGAGCGCGTGAGGATCGTCGAGGCGGTCGTGATCGGCTGCGCGCAGGCGGTCGCGCTGGTGCCCGGGACCTCGCGCTCCGGGATCACGATCACCGCCGGGCTCCTCGCCGGCCTCGACCGCGCGACCGCGGCGCGCTTCTCGTTCCTGCTCGGCATCCCGATCACGGCGCTCGCGGGGCTCGCGAAGGCGGCCGACGTGGCGCGCGTCGGCGCGGGGTCGGCGGAGGCCGGTCCCCTCGCCGCCGCGGTGCTCGCGGCGTTCGTGAGCGGCTGGGTCGCGGTGTGGTTCCTGGTGGGCTTCCTGCGCCGGCGCTCGCTGATGCCCTTCGTTCTCTACCGTCTCGCCCTCGCCGCGGCGATCGCCGCCATCGCCCTGGCCTAGAGAGAACGTCGTTCCCCACCGCCGGGGGGGGGATCAGGGGGGCCGCCGAGGCCCCCCAACAATCAACCTCGATTTCGCAGGGGTGCTACGACGACGGCGCAAGCGGCAGTGTAATGGGGGTCGGCCGACACGTACTGGGAGCCGCGGGGCGCGCGGTGTGAGCGGTCGGGACACCGAAACGCCT